>ERZ1673697.679-NODE-679-length-49392-cov-17.359122_pt1 | contig 49392 bp, 34 predicted proteins | sample MGYA00580227_ERZ1673697 | MGnify/ENA primary metagenome ERZ1673697 (study PRJEB41218, sample SAMN15661759) | gut metagenome | host: Homo sapiens | place: Canada: London | collected 2015-08-20/2019-03-30 | study: EMG produced TPA metagenomics assembly of... | reverse complement strand
CGATCATTTTCTTCGGAAAAACCCTTCGAAAGCGGCTTCGGCTCGCTGTTTTTTCGTATCTTTGATGTAGTCTGTATATGTTTAATTGACTACGAGCATATTACGAAGGACGCGCATGAGATAAGCTAACGGATAAGAAAAAGGAAAGTGTTCAGAAACACTATATTCTTAATATTCTTATGCTATCAAATAACTCTTCTGCGACAAAGATAGGAATAAAAACCGAGAATTCGAGCGAATTGAGGCAAGAAGGTTGAAAACAAGGGGTTTAGAGAGTAACGGACTGCGCTGTCGTAGCCAAATCGAAGCCATCGAAAAGACAACTGTTACTATCCCGTTACTCTGTTCCGAGTAGTAAAGGCAGTTTCGGACGGATTTCAAAACGCTGAAATACAAGCTCTATTCGTCTTGTTCCGACTGCAAATATAGCCGAAATTCCGTAAGTATACATAGAAATACGTTTTGTATGTGCGCAATATGTATTTCTACGTATACTTATGCAGCAGTAGGGGCTTTATGCCCGTCTGTGGACGATTCAGGAAAAGTCCGCAGGCTGAACCGGATAGAATAACGGGAAGCCCGGATAATAGGCTCCCCCGAAATGAATTTCGTGGCATACAAGCGAAATCTAATCAAAAGGGCATTGGCAACCGTCCAATACAAGAAAACAGTCCCAACCGCCGAAAGCTATCCGATAAAAATATAAGATATCTCAACGACTGATAAAACTTCTATCAAAGATTTTAATGATTGAATTATTTTCAATATCTTTGTTAGCAATCTGTTTTGAAGATAGAGATGAAAGAGGTAAACCGATTGAAAATTATTCTTGCTGAGAAGAATAAAACGGGCAAATGGCTGGCGGAGCAGTTGGGCAAAGACCCTTCGACTGTATCGAAGTGGTGTTCCAACTCGTCGCAGCCGCAGCTGGATACGGTGATTCGTATTGCCGAACTGCTGGATGTGGATATTAAGGAATTGATAAACAAATAACATATGGCAAAAGAACAGGAGCGCGCGGAACTCCACCGCACGATCTGGCAGATAGCCAACGACCTGCGGGGCAGTGTCGATGGCTGGGACTTCAAAAACTACGTCTTGGGAATGTTGTTCTACCGCTTCATTTCCGAGAACATCACTGCCTTCATCAATGCGGAGGAACGGCGTGCGGGAAACGCCGACTTCGATTATGCCGCGTGCTCGGACGAGCAGGCCGAATTCGGGCGCGAGGTAACCGTGCAGGAGCGGGGATTCTATATCCTCCCGTCGCAGCTTTTCGGCAATGTGCGCAGGCGGGCAGCGGCAGATCCCAACCTGAACGAAACGTTGAGCAATATTTTCCACGCGATCGAGAACTCGGCCAAGGGCGCGGCGAGCGAGGAGGATATGAAAGGCCTGTTCGCCGACATCGACGTGAACAGCAACAAACTCGGAGCGACGGTGCAGAAGCGCAACGAGACGTTGGTGAAGATTCTCGATAAAATCGGCGACATGAAGTTCGGCAACCTTGCCGACAACCAAATCGACACCTTCGGCGATGCCTACGAGTTCCTGATGACGATGTATGCCAGCAATGCGGGAAAATCGGGTGGCGAATTCTTCACGCCGCAGGAGGTTTCCGAGCTTCTTGCCCGTATTACGCTCGTCGGCAAAAAACAGGTGAACAAAGTGTATGATCCGGCCTGCGGCAGCGGTTCGCTGTTGCTGAAATTCGCCAAAGTGCTGGGCAAGGAGAACGTACGTCAGGGATTTTACGGGCAAGAGATCAACATCACCACCTACAACCTCTGCCGCATCAACATGTTCCTGCACGACATCAACTACGAAAAGTTCGACATCGCGCTGGGCGATACGCTGCTGGCACCGAAACACTGGGACGATGAACCGTTCGAGTGTATCGTCTCCAATCCACCTTACTCGATCAAATGGGTCGGGGATGAAAATCCGTTGCTGATTAACGACCCGCGGTTCTCGCCTGCGGGTATTCTGGCCCCGAAGAGCAAAGCCGACCTTGCCTTTACGATGCACATGCTTTCGTGGCTGGCTACCAACGGTACGGCGGCTATCGTCGAGTTCCCCGGTGTACTCTACCGAGGCGGACCCGAACAGAAAATCCGCAAATACCTGATCGACAACAACTATATCGACACCGTTATCCAACTGCCCGCTAATCTCTTTTTCGGGGTCGGCATTGCTACCTGCATTATCGTGCTGAAGAAGAGCAAAAAGGACAATGCGACACTCTTTATCGATGCTTCGGGTGAGTTTATCCATGAGGGCAACAAGAACAAACTCTCCGACGCCAATATCGCAAGGATTCTCGAAGCATTCGTCGCACGCAAGGACGATGCGCATTTTGCCCGTTTGGTCGAAAACGACAAGATTGCCGAGAATGATTACAACATCTCGGTTTCGTCATACGTCGAACAGCCCGATACGCGCGAGGAGGTAGATATAGAGGCATTGAACCTGCGTATTGCAGAGATTGTCGCACGTCAAAACGTGCTGCGCACGGCTATTGACGCGATTGTGACTACATTGTAAAAACGGAATGAGTATGAGCAATAAAGAGATAACGATCCGCAGTTCGGCCGCCGAATACCTGACCTTCGTAGCGGCCACGGGTGAAAATCCCTCCCGTGTGGAACTTCGGTATGAGGATGAAAACATTTGGCTGACCCAACGCATGATGGCGGAGCTGTATGGCGTGGATGTACGTACCGTCAACGAGCATATCCGGAAGATTTACGACGACAATGAATTGTCCGAGCCGGCAACTGTCCGGAATTTCCGGATAGTTCAAACCGAAGGCAGCCGTGAGGTCTGCCGCGAAGTGAAACATTATAGTCTCCAGATGATTATCTCCGTGGGCTTCAAGGTCAATAACGAGCGTGCCGTACAGTTCCGCAAGTGGGCGAATGCGGTTGTCAAGGACTACACCATACAGGGATGGGTGATGGACGACGAGCGGCTGAAACGGGGCGGTACTGTGCTTACGAAAGACTATTTCGAGAAGCAGTTGGAGCGCATCCGCGAGATTCGTCTGTCGGAACGTCGTTTTTACCAGAAGATTACGGACATTTACGCTACGGCCATCGATTACGATCCGACGGCAAAGGCCACCCAGCGCTTTTTCGCGGCGGTGCAGAACAAGATGCATTACAGCGTGCATGGGCACACGGCGGCGGAGTTGATCTATCAGCGCGCCGATGCCGACAAGGAGCACATGGGGCTGACGACATGGGAGGGTGCGCCGACGGGCAAAATTCACAAATACGACGTGACGGTTGCAAAAAACTACCTCACGGAGGAGGAGTTGCAAACGCTTGGCCGCATTGTTTCTGCCTACCTCGATCTGGCGGAGATACAGGCCATGCGCCATATCCCCATGACGATGGAGGACTGGGAGAAACGGCTGAACGGCTTTTTGTCGCTGATGGATCGGGAGGTGCTTGCCAATGCCGGCCGCATCTCGGCGGAGCTGGCCAAAGCCCATGCCGAGAGCGAATGGGAGAAATATCGCATTGTTCAGGATCGTCTCTATACGAGCGATTTCGACCGCTTCGTGCAACTGGAGGAGCGTGCAGCCGACAAGGAGAAAGGAGGTGAGCAATGAGCCGTATCGAGGAGATGATCCGGAAGTTATGTCCGAATGGAGTAGAATTTAAGAGGTTAGGAGATGTTTGCCGTGTGTTAAGGGGGAAACGTCTAACAACAAAAGAATTAACAGAAGAGGGGCAATATCCTGTATATCATGGGGGAGTTGAACCTATTGGTTACTATGTCACTAATAATAGGAACGCAAATTCGACTATGATTATAAATGTAGGAGCATCTGCGGGTACTATAGGATATAGCAAGGTAGATTTTTGGTCATCTGATGGTTGTTTCTGCTTTTCCCATAATGAACAAATCAATCAAAGGTATTTGTATTTTTATTTGCAATCGGTTGAATTATCGATTAAGTCAAAAGTAAGAAAGGCTGGTATTCCGACATTAGATAATAGAGAAATTGAACGTTTATATATTCCTGTTCCTCCTCTTGCGATTCAGAACGAAATCGTAAATATCCTCGATAAGTTTACGGAGCTGGAGGCGGAGCTGGAGGCGGAGCTGGAGGCGGAACTGGAGGCACGGCGGAAGCAGTATGAATACTATCGCAATAAGTTGTTGAATTTCAGTAAATTCGTGGGGGGGGGTATTCTGAAGGTGTAAAATGGTGTAAATTAAGCGATATAGGCACATTCTATGGAGGTCTCACCGGAAAGAGCAAACGCGATTTTATAGCAGGAAATGCCAAGTTTATCACTTATATGAACGTATACTCCAATATTGCGATAGATGTCAACATGAATGATATGGTTCAGATTGCAGAAGGAGAGAAACAAAATAAAGTCGAGTATGGAGATGTTGTATTTACTGGTTCATCGGAAACACCTGATGATTGCGGGATGTCTTCCGTAATGACTACACGTCCGGATGGGGATTTATATCTCAATAGTTTTTGTTTCGGATTTCGTATGAACGATAGAGCATTGCTATTGCCCGATTTTATGAAATTCTTATTTCGCAGTGAAGAGATACGAAAACAGATAATAAAGACGGCCAGCGGTGTTACTCGTTTCAATGTATCAAAAAAACGGTTTGGGGAGGTTGTCATCCCCATTCCTCCAATGAAAGAGCAGCAACGTATCGTTGCCATTCTCGATAAATTCGAGACATTGGTAAACGATATTTCGGAAGGACTGCCCGTCGAGATTGCCGCCCGTCGGCAGCAATATGAATATTATAGAGATAAACTACTGACATTTAAGCGCAAAGAAGATGCAAAAATACAACCTGGTTGCTGAAAATCCCGAAAGTACGGTCGTCAGTGACTACCGGGCAGAATACCGCACGGAAAAAGAGTACCAGTCGGAGGCCGATCTCGAACGGGCATTTATCAAACTGCTGACCGAACAGGCATACGATTACCTGCCGATTCATACCGAAACGGAGTTGATTGCCAACCTGCGCCGTCAGTTGGAGAAACTCAACCACTATACGTTTACGGATGCCGAGTGGTCGCGTTTCTTTACGGGTTGTCTTGCCAACAAGAACAGTGGAATTGTAGAGAAGACCGCCATCATTCAGGAAGACCATGTGCAATTGCTGACGCGCGACGACGGGACAGTCAAAAATATCTACCTGCTCGACAAGGCCAATATCCACAACAACTCGCTTCAGGTCATCAATCAATACGAAGCAGATAACGGTGCACGCTCCAACCGTTACGATGTTACCATATTGGTGAACGGTCTGCCGTTGGTTCATATCGAGTTGAAACGGCGCGGCGTAGACATCAAGGAGGCTTTCAATCAGATCGACCGCTACCAGCGGGAGAGTTTCTGGGCCGGCAGCGGGCTGTTCGAGTTTGTGCAGCTCTTCGTCATATCGAACGGAACCTATACCAAGTATTACAGCAATACCACGCGCCAAAGCCATATCAAGGAGGCAGCTTCCGGCGGAAACCGCTCCAAAAGTCGGCAAACGAGCAACAGCTTTGAGTTCACCTCGTGGTGGGCAGATGCCAACAACCGGCCGATTACCGATCTGATGGGTTTCGGCCGCACATTCTTTGCCAAGCATACGCTGCTCAATCTGCTGACCCGGTACTGCGTATTTACTTCCGACCGGATGCTGCTCGTCATGCGTCCCTATCAGGTTGTAGCGACGGAACGCATCTTGAATAAAATTAACGTGGCCAACAGTTACAAACGCTACGGTACGATAGAAGGCGGCGGGTATGTTTGGCATACGACGGGCAGTGGCAAAACCCTTACTTCGTTCAAAACGGCACAGTTGGCGAGCAAACTGCCTTACATCGACAAGGTGCTGTTTGTGGTCGACCGCAAGGACCTCGACTATCAGACGATGCGCGAGTATGACAAGTTTGAGCGAGGGGCAGCCAACAGCAATACGAGTACGGCGATTCTGAAACGACAGTTGGAGGATCCGGAGGCGAAAATCATCATCACGACCATTCAGAAACTTTCGGTTTTCATCGGCCGCCATGCAGAGCACTCTGTGTTCCGGCAAAAAATCGTCATCATTTTCGACGAGTGCCACCGTTCGCAGTTCGGCGACATGCACACGGCCTTTACCCGGAAATTCAAACGTTATTTCCTTTTCGGCTTCACCGGAACCCCGATTTTTGCCAAGAACGCCGTAAGCGGCGGCAAGCCGAATCTGCGGACGACCGAGCAGGCGTTCGGCGAGCAGCTGCACACCTATACGATCGTCGATGCCATCAACGACAAGAATGTGCTGCCATTCCGCATCGAGTACGTTCGCACCATCAAGGAGAAAGAGGAGATCGAGAACTCGATGGTATGGGACATCGCCCGCGAGGAGGCTTTGGCGGACAAACGACGTATCGCTAATATCGTCGCCTACATCCTCCGGCATTTCAACCAGAAGACGAAGCGCGCCGCGAAATCGTATGAGTTTCACGTCGTGACCAATATCAGCGAGGTAGCATCGGCAGGTCGTCGCAATAAGGTGGAAGAGGTAAAGCGGCGGACTCGCCTGACGGGTTTCAATTCGATCTTCGCAGTCTCCTCTATCGAAACGGCGAAGATGTATTACGCTGAATTCAAGCGGCAAATGGCGGTGTTGCCGGATGCGCAGCGACTGAAAGTGGCGACCATATACAGTTTCGGCGTGAATGAAGATGCGGACGGCTTCATCATCGACGAGAATCCCGAAGATACGAGCGGGCTGGATCGGAGTTCGCGGGATTTTCTCGAAAGCGCTATCGTGGATTACAATGCGATGTTCGGAACTTCCTACGACACATCGAGCGACAAGTTCCAGAATTACTACAAGGACGTATCGCTCCGGATGAAGAATCGGGAGTTGGATTTGTTGATCGTCGTCAATATGTTCCTGACAGGCTTCGATGCCACGACGCTCAATACGCTGTGGGTCGATAAAAATCTGCGGATGCACGGGCTCTTGCAGGCCTATTCGCGCACGAACCGCATCCTGAACTCCATCAAGACGTTCGGCAACATCGTATGTTTCCGCAACCTCGAAACGGCTACGAACGAAAGCCTCGCCCTGTTCGGAGACAAGGAGGCGGCAGGCATCGTGCTGCTCAAAACCTTCGATGAGTATTACAACGGTTATACACAGAACGACAGGGAGATTCGCGGTTATGCAGAGTTAGTCGAAGAATTACAGGCGAAATACCCCGTCGGAGAACAGATCGTCGGCGAGCAGAACAAAAAGAACTTCGTGCGGTTGTACGGTGCGATTCTGAAACTACGGAATATCCTATCGACATTCGATGACTTTGTCGGACGCGAGATTCTGACTGAACGCGACATACAGGATTACCACGGTGCGTATATCGACTTGTACAACGAGTTCCGCCTACAGAAACACGAGGCGGAGCAAATCAACGAAGATGTGGTCTTCGAGATGGAGCTTATCAAGCAGGTAGAGGTCAATATCGACTATATTCTGTCGTTGATTCGTAAATACCACGAAGAGCATCTACAGGACAAGGAAATTATCGTGTCGATCCGCAAGGCGATCGATTCGAGTGTTGATTTGCGCAACAAAAAGGAGTTGATCGAACGATTCATCGAATTCCTCACGCCCGAATCCGACGTGGACGAAGATTGGCTCGCTTATGTCGAGGAGCAGCGTCGTGCCGAGCTGGATCGGATTATTGCCGACGAAAACCTGAATCATGACGAGGCATACAAATTCATGGACAACGCTTTCCGTGATGGATTCGTGCAAACGACGGGAACGGCTATAACCAAAGTCTTGCCGCCCGTCTCCCGTTTTACGCCCACCGGCGATCGCACGAAGAAACGCGAAGCCGTCATCGAACGACTGACCGCATTCTTCAATCGGTTTTGGGATATAATATCAGAAACAAAAGAATAACAATTGTATGAAACTTTTTTCAGAGAGATACGGTTACACCAAACCTTCGGATGTAATTATTAGAGAAAAAATTACGCCTGAGATACAAAATGCTATTTGCTCTTGCTATGATAAATTAAAAAATAGGCTCTTTTTAGATTCAGGCTTATATTTTGATACAGATCCATATATTGCATTGGAACAGTATTTATGGACTTATTTTTTGAATAATCGAGAGGGCGATTTTCAAGATGGAAGACGTTATTATATCGTTGCAACTGCATTTTTGGAGGATAAAAATAATTCTTGGTATCGAAAATTAGATATAGTCGAATGTACTATTAAATATCTTCAAGATATTGACAAACGATATAATAATTGGAGGACTCCTGTAAACCAAATGTTCATCAAACAACTCAATTTTGAATTTGAGCGTTTGAATTTTGCCTATCGCATTATCGGACAAGAGATTGTTGAGATTACGTCAAAAAGCGAGATTGCTACAATTGAAGATGCAATGGCAAATACTTCTCGCAACATTAAGATACATCTTAATAGGGCATTGGAATTATATGCACAACGCCCTACGGCAGATTATCGTAATTCCATCAAAGAGTCAATCTCGGCTGTAGAAGCTTTTTGTAGAGAAAAGACAGACGAAAACTCTTTGGGAAAAGCATTGAACCACTTGGAAGCCAACGGTATTATTATACCCAAACTCTTAAAGGTTGCTTTTGATAAATTATATGCCTATACGAATCAACCTGATACTGGTATTAGACATGCCTTGATGGACAGTGATGGAGCATATACTCCTGCATCTGAGGAGGCTTTATTTATGCTTGTTTCGTGTAGTGCTTTCTTGAACTATCTTTGCAGGAAAATTAGATAAATGGGCATGGAACTGTTGAATTGGAAATTACTAATAGCGTGTTTCCTCCTTGGAGGATACCTAACTGCCTTTATTATGTTGCTGTTTTTTGAAAATGAACACCTCAAAAAAATCAGTCTATCTAAAACAATAGACTTTACTTTATCATGGCTATCACGATTGTGGTATCCATTCATTTTAATATTTTCTACTACATATGTTTGTTGCAATTATCCTGAATGTTTTAATTTTCAATTCTTTTCTGACTTTCAAGGAGATAATCTAATATTTCTTATTTGTGTATTGTTATGGTTGCTGCCATTATTCGAAAAATTCGAGATATTTAATGCAAATTTCAAATTGAGATGGCAAAACGAAGTATCCAAAAAGGCCGCAGACGAGGCTATTATGACCAATGGAACAAATAATGCAGAACAGTTAGAAAGAATGATGGCAAGAAAGGAGGATAAAGAACATGAATAACAACATTCCAATACAACAAGTAATTGACCAAGGGCTAAAAATAATGCAAAACGGCCAAGTGACAGACGCTATGTATCAAGTTTGGGTTGAATATTCAAAATCAATATTGAACATGACTACAAAAAATCCATCAATATATTCTAATTATTTATCCGTTATATTGGCAGCCTCTAATCCCAATATACAACCCTATCAGCGATTGAGTATGTGTTTACAATACTTAATCAAGATTCAACCAATTATTTAGACATAGTAAGAGCCTATTCTTTGATGCCAAAGGATAGGCCTTGTTTCCTGCCCAATAGAGGACTAACCGTAAAAGCGAATAATCGGTTTAATACGACCTCAAATAAAGTTATGATTTCTCTAATTATTCAATTCTTCAGTACATATCTCATTTGTTGGTAGTGATGTCGAATTCATAGCTGACGGCTGATGGTTGTTCATACTGAACTCTGATGCGATGGTCAAATTACAGTGAAAAGAGATAGTATCAATAAATGAGTACTTATTTATTCTCTCTTTTGGCTGTATGCTGTAGAATGAAATGGATGGCAAAACGACATGAAGATTCAGTTTACTTTAGTCGGTTAGCTCTATTATATAAGCTAAACCGAATAAAATACAGGTAGGCATATCTGCTTTTCTATATGTCTGTGGTTTTTATGAAAATATCTTTGCCTGAAGACCGATGAAAATAGCCTAATATAGAAATCCGACTTTTTTCTCTTGGCTGCAACACCCCGGGATATTCAGCCGTAACTCCATTGGATAAGCAATCGATAGCAACCTCGGATTGCCCCAAAAAGTCCGAGAAACCTAACAAGTGAAAGGAAGGGAAACAACTGCAAGGTGAAAAAATAGAAGAACTGCTCAAACCTTTGGTTTTGTGCCTGCTTTGTTGTTTATTCACACGGGATTGAGATTTAATATTGGAATATTAGCAAATTGACAAACCGCTATTAAAGACTTACTACGATTTGCATAAAGTTGTTCTACGAGTTGTAAAATACAGCATTCAGCGCAGTTACACAGTCGCTAAATCATCACAGACAACTTTCTTAACCTCCACTTAACTCTGTCGTTCAGGCAGGTACATAAAAAATTCTTACCATTATAAAAAGATTATACTTTTTTGGTAAAGGCGGATTCGCATCCACTCGTGGTCGGAAGATTTTTCTTCCGGCCTTTTTTTAGTTTCATGCGTATTTATGGGTGCCACTATGAGGTCGTTTTTTTGTATTATTTTATTGATTATTAGGTGTTTGTATTTTTTTATTATGCGTTTTTTTGATTATCTTTACATTGATAATCAAAAGTTATGGCAAGTTTTAAGGATCACAGAGTACGGGTTAATGATCTATTGGGATTCATTCCAGAAAGCCTACTTTCTCACCTTTCCGCTACGACAACTGTCGATTACTATACTAAAAGTTCTTCACGGCAGAAAGATGTTCTACCTACTGCTGTACGGTATTCTGGAGAACGACCGTTTAAGTCAACGCACACTCGAAGACATTTTTAACGATTCGGTATTCAAAATTCTGTTTGGGTTAGAAACCGATGAAAAAGTTTGTCGCAGTTCCCTTTCGGAGCGGTTATCGAAGATCCCTGCGGATTATTTCCGTCAGATTTACGATTGTGTCTATGATCGATTCTCGGAGTGTTATTCCAGTTCGGAGATGGAACAATACAACCTTATCCGGGTCGATAGTTCGATCGTTTCAGATACATCGGGTAGGATGGTTGAAGGCATCGACAACAAGCGCGGTAAATTGGCAGTAAATATAGTATTGCATTAGATAATATGTTGCCATGCGGTGTAAATTTGTTTGTCGATCCGATTTACGGAAGCGAAGATATTGCCATGCCCAAAGTGGTGTCAGAACACGTTAAGCGGCAACAGGGACATCGTAACATATACGTGTTGGACAGAGGATTGCAATCAACAAGGAATATGGCAGCCTTCAGCAAAGAGTCGATATGCTTCATTGCCAGATCAAAAGAAAACCGAAAATATGTCGAACTGGAGCAAATTCCGTTTACTGACAGCGATTTAGGAGGCTTAGAACTTATCCGTGACAGCAAAGTCTATCTGTACACAGGGCAACCTGTAATGGACAAGCGAGGTAATAAATATTACCGACAGGAGTTAGTTGAAGAACCCTTGAAGCTGATCGTAGCTCGCAGTAAAGACGAATCGGCTACCGAGTATTGGTTCATAACCAATGACTTTGAGCTTAGGCCCAAAGAAATTGCCAATGCTTACCGAAGAAGGTGGGATATTGAAGTCTTCTTTCGTTTTATCAAGCAGGAATTAAACGCAAGTCATCTCATATCGTTGAACAAAAACGGAATAGAGGTAATCTTTTATATGACTTTGATAACCGCTATGTTAGTATTGATCTACAAACGAGCAAACAATGTCGGATATAAAACCGCTAAACGACGGTTTGCTATGGAAATTCGCGATCTGGCTATCGCAATGATAAGCGTACAATGTGGAGGCAATCCGGCCTTATTCTTCAAAACATAAAAAGGCCGGAAGAAAAATCTTCCGACCACGAGTGGATGAGAATCCGCCTTTATTTTTTCAGGCGGGCAATCTTGTTCCGCTTCCTTATGCGGGAGCGTCATTCTTCCTGCACATCCACTACTCATACCGACTGTTCGGGAGCTTGGCAAGGACGAATATCCGGACAATATCCGCGGCGGAAGGTAGTGTCCCGGGGCGGTCGAAACGATAGTCGTTCCGACCGTTCGTCGTTTCCGCATTTTGCCCGCACCGACGCCAACCTCTTCCAACACCTGTTCCAACCGAGACAACGGGGGCGGCCGGTCTGCCCGGGCCGTCCGCAGGCGGGTTAAATTCGTCCCCTGCACCGCTATTGGTGCTAATCTAATATTTCGCAAAGATGGACGAAAAAGTAAAGAACGACGAGAAGAAGGTAATGCTCGTCAGGCAGACCGGAGAAGGTCAGGACGGCAAACTGAAGGCCGTCGGCAGTATCGACGAAGACGGAAACATCAAGACGCTCGATCCCACTGCGGCAAATGTCGCCAAACTGTTCGACGTGCACACGAATCAACCTGCTTTGGAGGCGTTTTTCACCAAATTCATGGAGCAGTCGCAAGACCCTGTAAAAACGGGTATCTCGGAGATCTTCATCATGGCCGAAAGCGTGCTGAACAAACTCATCAGAATCGACCTCGATCCGCAGCTGCTCGAAAACTACCGCGTCGATCCGGCCGAAGAGCTCGCAAAGATGGAACCGCAGATCGCGGTTCCCCGTTTCGAGCCTATGGATATTTCGAGAATCGACACGGCGGATATGGAGCGCATGGGTATCCGTATGGGAGACCTCGAACCCCATTTGAAGGCGATGTCCTACGGGCACAAATCGCACGGACTGATCGAAATGCGGCCGGAAATGGAACCCGGCGGCATGCGCGTCACCACCAAAGGGCGCGTATCGCTCGAAGAGCAGGCCGACGGCTCGCTGAAAGTCGTGCCGCACTACTATCGGGAGAAGTGCGACCTCGACGCGCCCTTCCACAACGTGCTGCTCGACGACGAGGCCAAGCGCAACATCGTCGAAACCCGTCATGCGGGCAAGGTGATCGACCTGGAGCTGGAGCCGGGCAGGATGACGCCCTGTTACGTTTCGCGCGACAAGTGGACGAACGAACTCGTTGCGATGCCTGTCTCGGAGTTCGATAAACGCGCATCGATCAAGAATGCCGACCTCTCCGAGGGCGAACAGCTCGACTTCTACTCCGGACGTAAAATTCTGCTGAAAGGCTATACCACCCGTTCCGGCTACAAACGCGATGCTTACATCCAGATCGACGCCTCGGAGAGCAATATCGAGTTCGACCACAGCGGCCTCGACAAAAGGCGCTATCAGGAGCATAACCGAGAGGTATATGCCGCCAAACGTTTCGAGCAGGGCAACCCTTTGCCGGAAGGCCCGCGGGCCATGTTCATTCCCAAGCGGGTGTTCGGGGTGGAACTGCCCCAAGAAGCCTACAATCAATGGCTGGACGCCCTCAATTTCCCCGAAAAGCGCAAAGATGTCAAAGCGACCTATTTGCAGGGATTACAATTCCCCGGAAGCCCGGAACGTGCGGATCGCTGGGTAAAACCCGATTACGAGGCCGGAAAGATCAAATCTTACCGTTGGAACCCGGATTACTCGCGCAAACAGTCCTCCTCGCAGTCACAGGCTCCGGCCCGAACCCCGTCGAACGAGCCGTCCAAGCAGACCGAAGGACAGCCGCAGAAGCGGCAATCCGAACGCGAAGTGCGTCAGGTCGCCCCGCCGAAGCCTCAGCCGAAGAAGTCCAAGAGCGTAGGAGGCCTGTAACATGCTCGCAGTCATCCTGATTATCATAGCGGCCTCGGTATCGCTCTCCGTCGTGACCCTGCTGATTCTCTATTATGTCGGCAAACGCCCCGATGCGGAACGGACGCAGGACGACGACAGCCGGTATTACGACGAGAACGGCAACCACCTCTACTACGACCGCAAGCTGATCGCCCGCCTCGAAAAGGAGCAAGAGCGGGCGGCGCAGCAAAATAAATAGCCACTGAAAACATCCGAAAAACCGAACCATGAAAGTCATCATAGCAGAAAAGCCCTCGGTAGCGCAGCAGATCGCCGCCGTCGTGGGCGCTACCGCCCGTAAGGACGGCTATATCGAAGGGGGCGGCTACGCCGTCACATGGGCCTTCGGCCACCTCGTAGGCCCGGCCATGCCGGAAGCCTACGGCATCGAAGGGTTCAAGAGGGAGAACCTTCCGATCCTTCCCGAAACCTTCGTCCTCGAACCGCGCCGCGTCAAAAGCGGCAAGGAGTACAAGCCCGATCCGGGAGCCGTCAAACAGCTCGCCGTCCTCAAGGAGCTGTTCTCCCGCACCGAGCGAATCGTCGTGGCTACCGACGCCGGGCGCGAAGGCGAGCTGATTTTCCGCTTTATCTATCACTATCTCGACTGCAAGACGCCCTTCGACCGGCTGTGGATCAGCAGCCTCACCGAGCGGGCCATCCGCGAAGGGTTGGCTAACATACGGCCCGGCAGCGAGTACGACGACCTCTACCTCTCGGCCCGTGCCCGCTGTGAGGCGGACTGGATCGTGGGCATCAACGCATCCCAAGCACTCGCCATCGCTGCCGGACGCGGTGCATGGTCGCTGGGCAGGGTGCAGACCCCCACGCTGGCGCTGGTGTGCGGGCGCTATCTGGAAAACACCTCGTTCACGCCGCAGACCTATTTCCGGCTCAAGCTCCACACGGCCAAAGACGCTACGGCCTTCGCCGTTCTCTCGACGCCGAAATACGATACGAAAGCGGCGGCGGACGAAGCCTGTACCGCAGTCCGGGGCAGCGACGGCGTGCAGGTTACGAAGGTCGAACGCCGCAATGTCACCGAGCAACCGCCGCTGCTGTACGACCTGACCGCTCTCCAGAAAGAGGCCAACACGCGGTACGGATTCTCGGCCGAAAAGACGCTCGGCATCGCGCAGGAGCTTTACGAAAAGAAGCTCGTCACCTATCCCCGCACGGGGAGCCGCTACATTCCGCAGGACGTGTTCGACGAAATAGCCTCGCTGCTGGCCTCGCTCTCCGGTCATACGGGTTTCGGCCATCAGGCCGCCGACCTGTCGGGCGGGGAGCTGAACCGCCGCTCGGTGGACGGCAAAAAAGTGACCGACCACCACGCCCTGCTGATCACCGGCCATACGCCTGCGGGACTTGCGGCGGACCATGCCAAAATCTACGATATGATCGCCGGGCGCATGGTCGAGGCGTTCTCGCCCGCGTGTCTGAAAGAGATCACCTCCGTCCGTATGGAGTGCGCGGGCATCCCGTTCGAGGTGCGCGGCACGGTCGTAACGAGTGCCGGATGGCGCAAAGTATGGGGCGAGCCGGAAGAGCGTACGGAGGAAGATGCGGCGGCTCTGCCCGAGCTCGCCGAGGGGGATATGCTCACGGTGCGCGGCTGCGACCTCGTGGAAAAGCAGACGCGCCCACGCCCGCTGCATACCGAAAGCAGCCTGCTCGCGGCAATGGAGACTGCCGGTAAGGAGCAGGAAGACGAGGCTGAGCGCGAGGCCATGAAGGATTCCGGCCTCGGCACTCCGGCCACCCGTGCGGCGGTGATCGAAACACTCTTTTCGCGCGAGTATATCAAACGTGAAAAAAAGTCGCTCGTGCCCACCGAGAAGGGCCTCGCCGTGTACGGCATCGTCAAGGATATGCGGATCGCCGACGCAGCCATGACGGGCGGCTGGGAGCTGGCCCTTGCGAAGATCGCCACCGGGGAGATGAACGCCTTCACCTTTCGTAAGGGTATCGAAGTTTACGCCTCGCAGATCACCTCCGAACTGCTCAAGGCGCAGGTCGGGTCGGTCGCCGGGCGTACAGGCGCTCCGTGTCCCCGCTGCGGGGGCCGGGTGACGTTCTACCCGAAGGCCGCCAAGTGCGAAAATGCGGAGTGCGGCCTGACCGTATTCCGGACGATAGCGAAAAAGGAGCTTACGGACGGCCAGCTGGAAGCCTTGCTCGTCAAGGGACGGACGCCGACGATCGAGGGCTTCGCCAAGAAGGACGGGGGCACGTTCGAGGCCGCCGTAGTCTTCGACGGCGATTACCGCACCGCGTTCGCCTTCGAGCAAGGCGGCAAGACCCGCAAGCCGGGTGCGGCGAAAGTCCGGAAATAATCCTTATCTTTGCCGCTGGACGACTTGTCACAGACGCTTTCGGCGTTCGGCAGGGATGTTCAGTGGCGGCGCTTCGGGTAGGAACCCGGAGCGCCTTTTCTTCCTTCGACCTTTGCGTTTCACACCACAGAACAATCCACATCATGCCGAACGATCATCATAACGCCCCGCAGACGGGGTTATCTTATTACGGCCTTTCGCTGCTCTCTTATCTGCGGGAGAGCCATCCCGACCTGGCGGACGATGCCGACTTCATCCGCACGCGGGCGCAGTCTGCGGCCGAAACATACAGCCGCATCATCCGCAGCGGAGGCTCCCGCATCGAAGCGGCCGAGGAGGCCGACGCCGTACTCTACCGGGGGCTTCATTTTTCGCTATACAGTACGCTCGCAAACGTTATCCGCAGCGAGTTCGCGGAGGACATTCCCGAAGAGGATGCCCGCGAGGCCGCCCTCATCCTCCTGCCGCAGGCCAAAGAGGTCGCCCGAAGCTACGAGCTTACGGACGACTTCGCCGCTACGCCGCAGTACGAGCGGCTCTACACCGAACTTACGGGAACCGTTCAAATCCTGCTCGACAATGGCGTACAATAAGACCGAACACCTGCGCCGCAATATCGAAGCGATCCGCACGGCCTTCGCGCTGGAGAGGGAACAGCGGGCGGCCACGCCCGAAGAGCGGGATGTGCTGCGTGCGTACAGCGGCTTCGGAGCGATCAAGGAGGTATTGGAGCCGCTGCCGCACAAAAAGGAAACGGCGCTCACGCCCCTGATCGAAGAGCTGCACGCCGTGCTGAAAGAGAACACCGGTGGCGAGCGCGAGTACAAACGTTATCTGGACAGCCTCAAAGCTTCGGTGCTGACGGCCTTCTACACACCGGAACCCGTGACGGACGCCATTATGCGGATGCTCTATAATGCGGGCGTCGTTCCGGTGCGTGCACTCGAACCGAGCGCCGGAACGGGGGCTTTCGCGGAGTACCTGCGCCGTTATAACGAAGAGGCCGAGATCACCTGCTTCGAGAAAGACCCGCTTACGGGTTTAATCCTGCGCCACCTGCATCCCGACGATACGGTGCGGGTGCAGGGTCTTGAAACCATAGAACCCGCCTACGAGGGGCACTTCGACCTGATTACGAGCAATATCCCCTTCGGGGACGTTTCGTTGTTCGACCCGGCGTTCTCCTCTTCGCGCGATCCGGTGCGCCGGCAAGGCGCATGGGCGATACACAACTACTTCTTTATGAAGTCGGTCGATCTGGTGCGCGCCGGGGGCCTCATCGCCTTCATCACTTCGCAGGGTATGGCCGATGCGGAGCGCAATCGACCCGTGCGGGAGTGGCTGATGGAGCGGTGCGATCTGGTCGCGGCCGTGCGGCTGCCGAACAACCTCTTTACAGACCATGCCGGAACGGAGGTGGGCAGCGACCTTATCGTCCTGCAAAAGAACTCGGCCGCCCGACCCCTCTCCGAGCGGCAGCGGGACTTTATCGAAACGCGCACGCTCTCGAACGGCATTACGGTAAACAACAGCTTCCGATCGCTCGACCGCGTGGTGCAGACCTCGGCCAAAGTGGGCACGAACCCCTACGGGAAACCGGCGATGGAGTTCACCCACGCCGGAGGCGTGGAAGGCATCGCCCGTGCGCTGGCGGATATGCTCGCGGAGGATATGGAGCGGCATTTCAACCGGGAGCTGTACGAAAGCCATGCCCCGAAGACCGCTCCGCGTCAGTACAGGGAACGGCAGACGGAGACGGTAAGTCCGCGACAGGCGCACGACGACATCGGGCAGGCACGGAATACGGAGCTGTCCGGGCAAACGGCATTACGGCAACACGGGAACCGAGAGATCGCACGGGAAATTCCTGCGACGGAGCGTGACGGCATCGGGCAGGAGCAAAAAGCAGAATTATCCGGCCAGACAGTCCGGCAGCAGACGCGGCAGGCAGCACCGTCCGCGGCGCAGGCTCCGGAAACTACGGCCGGTATATTCGACGACGAGCCGCCGTACCCTCCCGATCTCGATCCGTTCTGGCAGGCCATAGAAGACCATTGGTTTCCGGACGAGGCCGAGGCGAGAATCCGGACGGAAGAGGCCCTCCGCGCCGAAAGGCGGCAGACGGAACCTTCATCCGCGCAAACGACGCTCTTCCCGGACGCTCCGGCTTCGCCGCATCCTTCCCGGCAAACCGCCGGATTCCGGCGGCCGGCAACCTCCGTCCCTCTTCCCGAAACAACTCGCGGCGGCGGCCCGCGCCGAGCCGGAGAGGTATTGCAGGAGGTACTTTCCGACCTGCGGCAGAAAGCGGAACGGTATCAGGCCGGCCGGATGCAGGAACCCGCACCTTTCGATGAGCAGCCGGGGCCGTTCTGGCACCCTACCGAGGAGGAGTGGCGCGACCTTAACCGCTGGATGGAAGAACGGTATGCCGTTACGCAGGCCGCCTCCGACGGCTACCGACTCGACCCCGAAACAGGAGAGATGATCCCCATAGAGGATGCCGAAGCGGAGGAAATACGGGACGAAGCGACCGTGCAGGTCGAGGGTGCCGCCATGCCGAACGAATCCCTGCCCCCTCTGCCTACGCAAGAAGCATGGCAGCCTGCCGGGCAGGATTGGGCGGAGTTCGGCGCGTGGCAGGAGGAGCGGGAGAGGCGGTTTATGGAAGAGTACCCGCCCTCGCCAGAAATGTACGGATACGCCGAACCCGCCGTACAGACGGAAGCGACAGTCGTTCCGAATGAGGATACCGGGGCTGCCGCGACGCCGGATGAACAGCCCGATACGGCAGAATTGCGTGGGGAACCCTCCGTACAGAATGTACGGGCAAACATATCCGAACCTGCGGTTATGGAACCCGCTGCACGGCGGACAGCAGCACACGCCCCTGCCTCGGCGCAAGAGCCGCAGTCCATGCAGGAAGCGGAACGGCCTGCCGGCAGCACGGTACGTCCGGCCGACGACGGGCGGGAAGAGGCGGTTATGGAACCCGTTGCACGGCGGACAGCAGCACACGCCCCTGCCTCGGCGCAAGAGCCGCAGTCCATGCAGGAAGCGGAACGGCCTGCCGGCAGCACGGTACGCCCGGCCGGCGACGGGCGGGAAGAGGCGGTTGCGGAACCCGCTGCAACGGCAGCGCAGGCACGAGCGGCCGGACAACCCTCGCAGGATGGGTTCGCAGGATCGCTGTTCGATGCTTTCGATACGCAGACCGAACCGGAGCCGGTGCTGAACGTACAGCAGGAACCGGTGCTTACGCTCTACGACCTGTTCGGGTTTTCAGCCGAAGAACGCAGTCAGGTGAACCGTCCCAAGAAGCGCGGCCCGAAACCGAAAGCGCAAAAGCAGACGACGGCCCGACCCCGGAAAGAACCCGAAGAGGAACGCTTTATTGAATGGCGCGAGGAGCTGATGATAGCGCGTCAGGAGCGGTTGGAAGCGAAGCAGCGGGCCGCAGCGGCAAACACGGCATTGTCCCCGGCCGAGGCGCTTCGGAAAGCCGCTGCACACTTGGCCGCCGCGACACCGATACAACCCCCGCAGAGCGCACAGGCCCCGAAGGCGGCTAATGTTTCTCGGGAGGAGGAGCGTCCTCTGGACTGGCGGGAGAGGCTGATGCAGAATCGGCCGTATCAAGAGGAACGACAGCCGGCAGAGGTATTGACCGCCGTACCTGCGGAGCGCTCCGCCGTTACGTCCGCAGAAAATCAATCGAGAACGATAACCGTAAACAGGCAGGCTGCGGCGAAGCCTGCGACAGGGCGATCCGGCGTAGCCGGGCAGCCGCAGGCCGCGATCCGAACGGAATACGGAAGGGAGCGGCCGGAACCGTCTCGTAAGGTTCCCGACAGTGCTGCGGACGGCAAATCCGGAGACAGGGCGCAGCTATCGGACGCATTGTCGCCGCAGGCCGATCCGTTCATTGCGACCGGCTCTCCGCATCCGGCGCCGGATGCCGTCGCCGTCACAGGGCCCGCTGCGGACAATCCGGCACCCGCAGGCAGTGCGGTACGGCAGGGCGTCCCGTCCGCGAGCGTTTCCGGAAAGCGAGCCGAAGCCGCTATGCCGCACAATACGGCACACGGCGACGAGGCGGCCGAAGACCCGCTCGCACCCCGGCCTTTCAAGGGAGAACGGCCGGAACATTACCGCGACGGGACGCTCATCGTGGATAAAGAGAACCGTGTAGGATACCTGAGCGACCTGAAAACCCTACGCCCGATGTTCCATCCGCTCGACCTGCCCGAAGAACAGCGGGTGAAAATGTCGCTCTATATCGAGGTGCGGGACACCTATTATCACCTCTACAACGTGGAGGCCGACACACTGGCCCCGCACCCCGCGCTGCGCGTAATGCTGAACAGTCTTTACGACAACTTCGTGGAGCGGTTCGGCCGGCTGAACGAACCGCAGAATATCGACCGGATACGGATGGATCCGGGAGCTGACGAGATACTCTCGCTGGAACGCTACGCCGACGGTATCGTGAACAAGGCCGACATCTTCGACCATCCCGTCGCATTCAATCCGGCGGAGATCGAAAAGACGGACGATGTGCATACGGCACTGGCGGCCAGCATGAACCGTTATGCGGACATCGATATCGAGTATATATCGGAACTTACCGGGGCGAGCGAAGCGGAGGTGCTGGAACAGCTCAAAGGGCGTATCTACTTCAACCCCGACAGCGGGAAATACGAGATCGCCGAACGTGTCATCGCGGGCAACGTCATCGAGAAGGCCGACCGCGTCGAGCGCTTCCTCGACGAGAATCCGGATCACGAGGGCGCACGGGAGACCCTCGCGGCGCTGCGAGAGGCTACGCCCAAGCCCATCGCTTTTGAAGATTTGGACTTCAACTTCGGCGAGCGGTGGATACCTACGGGTATCTACGACAGTTATGCCTCGTGGCTCTTCGAAACGGAGGTCAAGATCGGTTACATTGCCGATCTGGACGAGTTCGGCATTACGGCCAAAGACGAGTACAATATCAAGATACAGAACCAGTATGCCGTTCAGGGAGAGTTCCGCCGTTATACCGGACTGCATCTGATGAAACACGCCCTGCACAACACGATTCCGGACATCACCAAAAAAGCCCGCAAACTGATCGACGGCGAGTGGAAAGAGGTAAAGGTACGCGACGGGGAGAAGATACAGCAGGCCAACATCAAGATCGACGAGATCCGCAGCGGTTTCACGGACTGGCTGTGCGACCAGTCCGCCGACTTCAAGGAGCGTCTGGCCGACATGTATAACCGCAAGTTCAACTGTTTCGTGCGCCCGAAGTACGACGGTTCGCACCTGACCTTTCCCGGCCTCGACCGCAAGGCGCTGGGCATCGAAGACCTCTATCCGAGCCAGAAGGACGCTATTTGGATGGATATTCTGCTGGGCGGCGGTATCGTGGACCACGAGGTCGGCGGCGGCAAGACGCTTATCATGTGCTGCGGAACCTACGAGAAAAAACGCATCGGACTGGTGAACAAACCGATGATTACGGGACTGAAAGCCAATATCCATGAGATCGCCAAGACGTTCTGCACAGCGTATCCGATGGCCCGCGTGCTCTATCCGGGCCGCGAGGATTTCACGCCGAAGAAGCGCGAGCAGATATTCCGGCAGATCAAGAACAACGACTGGGATGCGGTGATCCTCTCGCACGAGCAGTTCGGCATGATCCCGCAGTCGCCAGAAATCCAGCAGGAGATCTTGCGGGCGGAACTCGACAGCGTAGAACAGAACCTTATGCTGCTCAAGGCGCAAGGCAAGAGCGTATCGAAACGTATGCTGACCGGCTACCTCAAGCGCCGGCACAATCTGGAGGCCAAACTGCAAAAGATTCAGTACGCCCTCGACCACCGCAAGGACGATGCGGTGGACTTCCGCCGTATGGGTATCGACCACCTCTGCGTGGACGAGAGCCACAAATTCAAAAATCTGATGTTCAACACGCGGCACGACCGCGTGGCGGGCCTCGGCAACCCCGACGGGAGCCAGCGGGCACTCAACATGCTCTTTGCCCTCAGAACCATACAGGAGCGCACGGGGCGCGATCTGGGGGCGACATTTCTGTCGGGGACGACCATTTCCAACTCCCTCACGGAGTTGTATCTGCTGTTCAAATACCTGCGTCCGAAAGCGCTCGACCGGCAGAACATCCGCACCTTCGACGCATGGGCCGCCGTATTCGCCAAAAAGAGCGTCGATTACGAATTTTCGGTCACCAACCAGATCGTGCAGAAGGAACGGTTCCGCTATTTCATCAAGGTTCCGGAGCTGGCGGCTTTTTATTCGGAAATTACGGATTTCCGCACGGCCGAGGACATCGGTATCGACCGCCCGCGCAAGAACGAGATACTGCACAACATCCCGCCCACGCCCGACCAGCAGGCGTTTATCGACCAGTTGGTGCATTTCGCCAAGACAGGCGATGCCACCGTGCTGGGACGGGCACCCCTCACGGAAAGCGAGGAGAAAGCCAAAATGCTGATCGCTACGGACTACGCCCGTAAAATGTCGCTCGATATGCGTATGATCGACCCGGAGCTGTACGGCGATCATGCGGACAACAAGGCGAACCACTGCGCCGCGCAGATCGCGCACTATTACCGTAAGTACGACCAGCATAAGGGTACGCAGTTCGTCTTCTCCGATCTGGGAACATGGAAGCCGGGAGACGAGTGGAACGTGTACGCCGAGATCAAGCGCAAGCTGGTCGAAGACCACGGTATTCCGGCTTCCGAGGTTCGTTTCATACAAGAGGCAGCCGGCAGCGAGGGCAAACGCAAGAAGATGATCGAAGAGATGAACACCGGACGCATCCGCGTATTGTTCGGCTCGACCGATATGCTGGGTACGGGCGTGAACGCCCAGAGGCGGTGCGTGGCAATCCACCACCTCGACAGTCCGTGGCGGCCCAGCGACTTGGAGCAGCGCGAAGGGCGCGGCATCCGCAAAGGCAACGAAGTGGCCAAGCTCTACGCCGACAACACGGTGGATGTTATCATCTACGCCGTCGAAAAGTCGCTCGACGCCTACAAGTTCGGGCTGCTGCACAACAAGCAGCTCTTCATCCGCCAGCTCAAACACAATAATCTGGGAGTGCGTACCATCGACGAGGGCGGTATGGACGAAGGCAGCGGCATGAACTTCTCGGAATATGTGGCCGTGCTGTCGGGCAACACCGACCTGCTGGAAAAGGCGCGCCTCGAAAAGAAGATCGCGGGGCTGGAGAGCGAGCGTCAGGCGTTCATCCGCGGTAAGTCGTCGAGCCGCAGCCAGTTGGAACATACGCTCGGGGAGATCGAAAAACTCGACGACAAGATCGGGCGCATCGAAAAAGACCTCGAAGCCTTCAGAAGCCGTGCGGAACTCAACGAGGACGGTTCGTACCGCAACCGTATCACGCTGGACGGGGTGGAGAGCAACGACCCGCAGTTCATCGGCAAACAACTGAACCATATCGCAAAAACCGTCGATACGGGAAGCGGGGAGAAGCGTATAGGCTCCATCTACGGGTTCGAGATCATCGTCAAGAGCGAAAAGAGCATGAAGGAGGGGTTCGAGTCCATTCGCAACCGCTTTTACGTGCGGGGAGAGGGAGAATACCTCTACCAGTACAACTACGGCAATCTGGCCGGAGACCCGCGCACGGCGGCGCTCAACCCCCTGCACGCGCTGGGCACGATCGAACCGACGCTGGAGAAATTCCGCAAGGAGCGCACCTTGCTGGAAAAGGACGTGCCCCAGCTCCGGCAGATCATCGAGGGTACATGGCGCAAAGAAGCCGACCTCGCGGCTTTGAAAAAAGAGATGGAACGACTCGACCGGCAGATACAACTCGCGCTCAAACCCGTAGGCAGCGACCGTGACGGCGAAGAGGCTGGAGAGCAGCAGGAACAGCGTCAGGAGAAGGACGCGCGACGGGAAGCACCTGCCGCCGATGACCTACAACGGCATATTCCCGCACGCCTGCGGCAGATCGCCGATGCCTCCGGCGGACGTATCGTCATCGGGGGCGTGCCGCCCCGCACGGACGATGATTTTTCATCCAAAAAAATCAAACTATAAACAGGAAAGCCTTGCATTTTATCCTTGCAAGGCTTTCCCGTTTCATCGGTTATCGGGGGCCCGATCAGGCTGTTTATTCCTTATCCGAACCAAGCGGCGGCAGTCCGATCGTGTCCTCGATCAGTCCATCGGGATTCTTGTCCAGAAAATTCTGGCCCGATACGACACTGTGCCCCAACTCCCGTTCCGTCTCCTTGCGGGCCACTCCGGCGACGTTGCCGCCGCGCCGGGCGACCCGTTTGCTTTCGGCGAACGTATCGGGTTTCTCCTGCTGTGAGATTTCGGTCGTCACCCGTTCGCCCAGCATCGTGAAGATCAGCTCCAAATCGGTCATGTGGTCACGCAGGTTTTGGCCCTTTTTCGTCAGCCCCTTGATCGCCCTGTGTTCCGAAGGCGTCACGCCAAATGTCGCACGCGCGATCTCCGCCGTCAGGATAGCGAAATCCCTCTCTTCCCGAATGCCGCGCTCTTTCCATTCATCCGTCAGGTTCTGCCGTATGGCGATGCCCCGCAGCCGTTTGTCGATCCAATCCTTCGGATAACCTTTGGCCTCGTAAATGGCCTTCATACGTTCCTGTGCCAGCTCAGGGTTCTCGATCTCCTGCACACGCTCATATCCGACCTGTGCCAGCCATTGCTTGAATGGCTCGGCCTTCGGAGAGGGGATCGACTGGATGATACGAAACAACCCTTTAACATCGGCAGCCTGAACAGACCTCCGGCGACCATCGGCGGCGATCATCGCAACTGGGGTACAAATTGTACCCCAGTTGCGATTAAGCAAGGGATCGCGTTGCCGCATACGCTTGATATACTGTTTGACATCTACGCTGTCCGTCAAAAATTCAACGACATCGGCAATGGAAAAATACCATTGCTCATTCATCCATGCGCGGCGGATCTGCTTGTCCTGAAAAACGACGATCTTACTGTCTGCCATAACGAATTTATTTTATTTTTCCGAACCGCTGCACACGACCGACTGTCGGAGCGGACGGAATGCGAACTATTTCACTTTGGCAGCAAAGGCTTTCGAGGGCTTAAAGGCCGGGATCGTATGGGCAGGAACGATCATCGTCGTATTCTTGGAGATGTTACGCGCCGTTTTGGCCGCCCGATGTTTCAGCAGGAACGTGCCGAAACCGCGTAGGTAAACATTCTCACCGCCGATCAGGGAGTCCCGGAGCTGCTCCATGAATCCTTCCACTACACTCGTTACGATTCCTTTCTCAATGCCGGTCTGCTCCGCGATCCGGCTTACGATGTCAGCCTTTGTCATATCCTTATCGTTTATAGGTTCATTATGATTTATTCCGGTTGCGCTTCGGGCAGGAACGCCGCGAAGATTCTGCGCAGTTCCTTTTCCGATAACCGGTTGCTGCGGATCGTTACCACGCCCTCTGCCGCCTCGGCTGTCAGACGGCCTCCCGTTACGGCACGGCCATCCGCCCCGACATAGAAAGCCGAAGGGTCTGCCTCGACCGCCCGCCGCAATATCCGGTCGCATTGTCTTGTTTCGATCGTCAACTTCGCCATAATTCCAATCAGCAGTGCAAAGATACTCTTTTTTCCGCCAGTTCGCAGCGTCATGTCCGTTCTCTGTGCCAACGGCTGCCATGCCGACGCCAACGGCTGCCACGGCGGCACCGCACCGCCGTCCGCAATCCGCATCGTCTTAAATTAGCGTAGAACCATTTAATAACGAGTCGATTATGTCGCAGGAAGACGATCTGAGGGGTTTGGCCAAGGTCATGGATTTCATGCGGGCCCTGAGTATTTTATTCGTGGTAATCCACATCTACTGGTACTGCTACGGGCAGATTCTGGCGTGGAACGTCGATATAGGCGTGATAGACGGGATTCTGCTCGGCTTCGACCGCACGGCGGGACTGTTCGGCAGCATACTCTACACCAAACTTTTCGCCGTGCTCTTTCTCGGCCTCTCGTGTCTCGGTACCAAAGGGGTCAAGGAGGAGGAGATCACATGGCGCCGGATCATCGCGGCGCTCGCGGCCGGCTTCGTACTCTTCTTTTTCAACTGGTGGCTGCTCGACCTGCCACTGCCGCTGTCCGCCGTCACGGGGTTCTACATCCTGACGCTATCGGCCGGATATATCTGCCTGCTGATGGGCGGCGTGTGGATGAGCCGGCTGTTGAAGAACGACATGATGGACGATCCTTTCAACAACGAGAACGAATCGTTCATGCAGGAGACGCGCCTTGTCGAGAACGAATACTCGGTGAACCTACCGACGCGGTTCTACTATAACAAGCGGTGGCACAACGGCTTCGCCAACGTCGTAGTGCCGCAGAGAGCCTGTATCTGCGTCGGCGTTCCGGGGTCGGGCAAGAGCTACGCCGTCGTCAATCAATTCATCAAGCAGCAGATCGAAAAGGGGTACACGATGTACGTCTACGACTTCAAGTTTCCCGACCTCGCGGAGATCGCCTACAACCACCTGCTGATGCACCAAGAAGGCTACAAGAAGGTACCGACCTTTTACGTCATCAATTTCGACGACCCGCGCCGCTCGCACCGCTGCAACCCGATCAACCCCTCCTTTATGAACGACATCTCGGACGCCTACGAGAGCGCCTATACCATCATGCTGAACCTGAACAAGACATGGGTGCAGAAGCAGGGCGATTTCTTCGTCGAAAGCCCGATCATCCTCTTCGCCGCCGTGATCTGGTTCCTGCGCATCTACGACGGGGGACGGTACTGCACCTTTCCGCATGCCGTCGAGTTTCTGAACAAACGCTACGAGGACATCTTCCCGATTCTGACGAGCTATCCGGAGCTGGAAAATTATTTGAGTCCCTTCATGGATGCGTGGCTCGGCGGGGCGCAGGATCAGTTGCAGGGCCAGATCGCCTCGGCCAAAATCCCGCTCTCGCGCATGATCTCCCCGCAGCTCTACTGGGTCATGTCGGGCGACGACTTCACGCTCGACATCAACAACCCCGACGATCCGAAGGTACTGGCGGTGGGCAACAACCCCGACCGGCAGAACATCTACGGCGCGGCCCTCGGGCTGTACAACAGCCGTATCGTAAAGCTCATCAACAAGAAGGGGCAGCTCAAATCGTCGGTCATCATCGACGAGCTGCCGACGATCTACTTCAAGGGCCTCGACAACCTGATCGCCACGGCCCGGAGCAACAAGGTGGCCGTGCTGCTCGGATTCCAAGATTTCAGCCAGCTCAAACGCGACTACGGCGACAAGGAGGCCGCCGTGGTGATGAACACCGTCGGCAACATCTTCTCCGGGCAGGTGGTGGGCGAAACGGCCAAGATGCTCTCGGAGCGGTTCGGCAAGGTGCTGCAAAAGCGACAGAGCATGACCCTGAGCCGCAACGACAAATCGACCTCCATATCGACGCAGATGGACAGCCTGATCCCGGCCTCGAAGATCTCGACGCTCACGCAGGGGATGTTCGTCGGGGCCGTGGCCGACAGCTTCGAGCAGCCTATCGAGCAGAAGATATTCCACGCCGAAATCGTCGTGGACAGCGCGAAGGTCAAGGCCGAGACGGCCCGCTACGAGAAGATACCCATAATCACCGATTTCACGGACGAGAACGGCGCGGATCGCATGCAGGAAACGATCAAAGAGAACTACGACCGCATCAAGGCCGAAGCCGCGGAGATCGTCGATAAGGAACTCGACCGCCTCCGCAAAGACCCCGTGCTGTGCAAGCTGCTCCCGCCGGAGCAAGGAGCATAAAGAGACGGAATTGTGTCAAAACGCAGATTTTTGATACATCCCTATCTCGGTCAGGGTTTAGTAAGATAACGAGCGTGCAGAAAAGAGCAAGTATTTTATTTACAGTATATTAGTTCTCTGTTTTGCATATGCTTGGAGTAATAGAAACAGCAAAACCGGGCAGGTTTAACGGTAAGTTCGGCTACTTATCCGTCACTTGTCCGAAATGCTTTGTTTTTTGCAAAATATTATTTTTCAACATTTTACATCGAACTTCCGCATAACAAATAACTTGACTTAACGTTTGACAGACCTTCAATGTTCGAGTTATCATGCAACGCAGCGCTTTCCAAGTCTTTTTCTACGTAAGAAGGCTGTCGGAAAAATACGGTCAGGTCCCCATTATGGTTCGGTATCACGATCAACGGCACGATGTCGCGGTTTAGCTGCAAACTCTCCGTTCGCGCCTCACTCTGGGATACCAAGGCTAACCAAAGCGGCAGGCAAAAGCCTCGAAGCCCAGCACATCAACGAAAAGCTGGAAAATATCAAGACCAATATACCGGTAAATGGGATCAACGCCTCTGCGATCGGAATTCGTATGTCACGGCCGAAAAGATCCGCAACGCCAGCCTCGGTATGGGCGATGACTGCCGCTTGCTGCAGACCTTCAACGAATACCTTGCGGACTTCCTCAAACGTGTCGATAAAGATCGTGCTTATTTCACCTACGAGGATTACTGTCTGCGTCGCAGGCGTCTTGCCGCTTTCCTCGAATATGAATACCATGTCAAGGACATTCCTTTCAAAGAGCCGAAAGGTGACTTTATCGACAAGTTCGTCGTTTACCTCTCCACGGTAAAAGGTATTGCTTCCGGAACGATCCATGCCGGGGTCAAAAAACTTCGTCTGATGACCTATACGGTGTATAAGAACGGCTGGGTTTCCGTCGACCCTTTCGCGGGATTCCATGTCAAACCGACATACGCCGAACGTCGTTATCTTCCCTGTAACTGGAGCAGTCGTTCATCGTAAAATTCCACGCCTATCTGCATCATGACCTCGGCATGTTCTCCAACGACTTATCCGGATTCAACTGCCTGAAATACATGGTCAATACGGTCTTCAACAACGGCTGGATACCTCGCAATCCCTTAGTACTCTACCGCTTTACTTTTCCGCAATGTGCGGAATCTTTGCGGTGGCCGGGCGACGAGGCCGTATCATTGCTGCCGATGGGGTTCTCGACAGACCGCAGCTGAAGATGATACAGAACGTTGGCGGCGATTTCAGCACTTTCTATCGTACACTTATGCAGGAAGCGTTCGCAAAGAGTGCCGTAAACGGGCTGTCGAAGAAAGAACGTTTTAGACTCGAAGATAAAGCAAATTAGAAGGCGAAGCATCATATGACATAGCAATACGGTATTGGAGAAATAAGCTGTAAATTATATCTTTGCCCCTGCTAAAACAATCCTCCTCATTATGAAACGAACGATAATTCTATCTGTTTTCACCTTGCTGGTGTTCGGCAGCTGCCAGAGAAACAGTACTGTTGAATTACGGTTGAATCATGCGGAAGAACTGATGTCGGAACATCCTGACAGTGCTTGGCATATACTCGAATCCATCGACCGGAAAGCACTCGATTCCCGACGCATAAGAGCCCGTCACGCTCTTTTGTCGTCACAGGCACTTGACAAAAATTATATAGATGTAAACAATGATTCTTTAATCCGTATTGCTATTGACTATTACGCGAAACATGGCAGTTATGAAGACCGGGCTAAAGCATATTACTATCACGCGATAGTTCAAGGTAACGCTTCAAATACAGAGGCAGCCATCAAAGCTCTCGTTATAGCCGAGGAATATGCCAAGAAAACGAGAGACACTCTCTTGAACGGTTTAATATTTTCGTATCTCGGGGACCAGTACTATAGTCAATATAGCTTTGATGGAGCCATTGCAGCTTATTCTTCTGCAATTCCCTTCTTCGAAACTCTCAATAATAAAACTTACCTTTTATACGTATTATGGAGAAAAGGTGTATCGCTGAATTTGGCCGATAATCCACAACAAGCTATCGAGTGTCTATCCGAAGCGCAAACGATCGCGGTAGATTTGGAAGACCTCCCCGCAATCTTGGATATTACAGCTTCCATCGGAGGAATAAAAATAGGTAGGAACGACGATATAGTATCCTTACAAACTTATAAACAAGATATATTCAATATATATAACAGATATGCTGATGGAGAAATTCCGGTGGAGCATTATCCTCTTATCGGATATATTTATTGGCAGGAGGGACGGATCGACTCCGCCCGTATATTGTGCAATCGATACTATTCGCTCCAACCTCATATAACATCATTGAATGTGGGCGTTTTGAGTATTCTGTCTCAGGTTGAAGAATCGGATGGCAATTATAAAAAAGCGTTATTTTATGAACGTTTGTACTCCAATTATTCCGATTCTCTCAATATGGAATGGCGTAATAATCTGGTGCAAAATCTCGAACGGAAATATAGAACCGAATATTTTCAAAAGTCGTATGCCGCATTGAAAAAGACGAGCTGGTATGCAATGGTATCTTTGATTTTGGTTATTGCAATAATCATAATTCTTGCAGCGGTTGTAATTGCGTCTTACAAACGGGCCATATATCGAAAAAATCAGGAACTCAGCGAATATGAACATTATATAAAGGAAAGTAAAACGCATTATGCGGAACTGACCCATGAGTATAATGAAATCAAAAGGAATCTGAAGATTCCCAATGAGCATTCTCAAACTTTATTTGTCATCTTGGAGAATAGAATCAAAAGTCTGCAAAAATTACTGGAATTGGCATCTATTTGTGAAACGAATCCAGATAATTTTTACAGACAATTCAAGGAACATCTCAAGGTCGCTTCCGGGAAAAATCAAGAATTGGCGAATGATGTGATTGCTATCGCGAACTTATCCTGTCATGGAATAATTGACTATTTACAAAAGTCATATCCGGCACTTTCACAACGCGAACTTTGCTATTGCGGGTTTATTTGTTTGGGATTTTCTCCGGAAAGTATTCGGATTTTATATAATCATACGAATACTTATAGCATCTATACACTGCGAAGCAAGATTCGCAGTAAATTGGGAATAACGAACGATTCGTCGAACCTTGAAAAATACATCGTAGAACTGAAAAAATATCTGGGCAAAACAGTTGACTTTATGTAACTATTTGTATTTCAATAAAATACCCCCCCCCGCAGAGTTATCTGTGGGGGATTTTTATTTTATTATACTGAAAATCAAACACTTACGCATAATGTTCCGGTGCATAATATGGGTATATGATTTTTATTATACATATAATTGATAATCAAATAATTGCAAATCATAGTATAATATCGAAATGTATGGTTTTTTAATATTTTTCCCATTTCAAATTTTTAAATTTGACATACACAATTACTAATATAAACATAGAAAAATGAAAAGGATTATTCTTCTTATGTTTCTGAGTTTTCTTGCGTGTGGAGAACTCGTTGCGGCCAATGAAATTAGCCGGGAAGTAAAAATCAAAATTGTTATTTTAGGAGGAGATAGGCCTCGCCCCCGGTCAGAACAAAGCTGGGATATCGTGGCTGCCGAATTGAACGGCAACCTATTATTTATTAATTTCTATGAAACCGTCGGCAAGGTTACAATTACGGTGAAAAATTCATATGGACAAATCGTCTGTTCGCATCCTTGCGATACGACATTCGAGCCGGTAGTAATCATGAATGTCCCGGTTGATAAGGATAATTATACCATCAATATTATCGGAGACCAGATAGAAGCTTACGGAGAGTATTACTTATAGAACGCCCATTATAATAATCAATTGAATGTGGTCTGACATAAAGGGTATTTAATTATTGAAATTCGGATTGCGCAGTCCTGAGGGAGGTTGTCGAAAATCCTTAAAAAGAGTAGACACTAATACTAATTTTTACAATGTTATGAAACGTTTTGAAGTAATCAACGGTTCGAAGTTCGAACGCCTTTCGCATGCAGAAATGGCCTCTGTAAAAGGCGGCGAATTCTGCATTTCCTGCATGAAGCGAGACCGCAAGGTCATGATCGGTTCTAATAATAAGGGAGATTTCATTATTCATATAGGAAAGAACTGGGGTAAATTGAGTGAGTAGATTATCCTATGTTAAAGTCCTTTCTTACAGAGACTTCCTATTGAAAATTTTGATGGTATGGATTAAAATCCATACCATCAAAATTAAAATCGCTTAAATTGATAATTATGAGATATTTAGTATTTATATTATCATTTACTTTATTGAACATCAATATAAGTAATGGGAGTGAAAAATGGGGAAACGACAGTTTGAGATCAGTGCTTGAAAGCAGGACCATAAGAGCGAACGAAAACGGGTTCCTCGTCTTTGACGTTCTGACACCCCGGACAGAAATCAAAGATTTATTCGCTTTTCCGGCTCATCCGGCTTTCGATTCGCTGTTAACCCCGGAAAAAAAAGCGGAAATCAGGCGCGCGATCGAGGCCCGATGCGATGAAATAGGAAAAGACTCTTTATTGACCGCCGATCTCTTCTATGTAATGCGCCCTTATTTCGATTGGCTCCATCACATAGATCCTCATTTTCGCATTTGGGAGTCCATGCCCATCGGCGGTACGAAACGGGACTTTCGAAGAATCAACAAATCAATGAAATGCCCCGCCTTCAACGTTGTGGTTATTAATGACACGGTCGTCATAAACAGGTCGATAGACCCTCTTTTTATGAAAGGGGATATGCTCCTGTCCGTCAACGGTATTCCTGTAAGCCGCATGCTTCCGTATGCATATGAAGATCGCTACAATCGCCTTGATCTGCTTATGCGGTATTATTATTTTTCTTATCCAACTTCGAATTATACGATTCGATTGATTCGGAACGGGAGCGCATTCACAGTCAATACTTCAGGTGAGGCTACGGATAAAGCCGTTTTCGATTTAGACATCTCCGAATCAATGGATAACAATATCCGCAGATATAAAAATGCTCGATGTGGCTATATTGCCATTCCCAAATTCTTCCCAAACAACGATCGCTTGTTCAAACTGTTACGATCTTCCATCAGGCAATTTAAAACGGACGGTTGTACTTCTGTCATACTTGATCTGCGTAAAAATCAGGGCGGCAGTGGTCATAACTTTGATAAGATACTTTCTATTTTCATCGATAAGCCCACAATTCCCTACTTGAAAAATCAAAGATTGAAAGTATCTGAAGAGACCCTGCAGGATTATGATTTTCTGACGACCGATTCGCTTGGGAAAGTGGTTGAAATACCCCGACAATACGTAACGACCCGAATCACACTGGATCCTGCATGTTATGTCGGAGACATGAAATATTATGTTTTGATGAGCAAAGATACAGGATCGATAGCCGCTTCATTTTGCAATATTCTACAATTTAATGACGCGGCATCGCTCGTAGGAGAGCCTCTTTTACACAATGCACTGAAATACGGAGAAGAAATAAATGGCGAAGCGTTGCTTCCGACACTACTGATTCCTACGTCAATCTCGACGGTCGAATTTGACGAATACACCTGCGCCGTCGATGGAGTGCTCATGCCCGACATCGTCATTCCATACGTAGCACGGGATTACCTTTCGGGACGGGATGCCATGCTCGACAAATTGCTGGAAATCATTGAATCCAACCCAATAAATTAAAAGTACATGACCGATCTGAAATGGTCTCGTTTCAATTTTCTGGTCGAGACGGAAAAACATCGGAAATATTTGTACAACAGTTACTCCAATAGCTTAATCGCATTGGATGACTCGTTGTATGCGAGCCTCTTGTTTTTATCTCGGGATAATGGAACGTCAATTTTGTCGGCATTTTCCGAAGAGGAAATAGAATATCTGAAAAAGATATATGCACTGGTCGAAGATGATGATGCTTTGGTAGACATTCTTCATCATCAAAGCATGTCTCGGTTGTATTCGAAAAAGACCATGGTTTTGACCATTGCACCTACTCAAAGTTGCAATTTTGCTTGTACGTATTGTTTCGAAAAATGGCGTCAGTCGGGTGCGCTTTCGAATCGGACCGAAGATGCGATTATAAACTATATCAAGCATCTAAAGCAGGAGGATGGCCTTGAATCCGTCAATCTTACATGGTATGGCGGTGAGCCGTTATTGCAATATAAAAGGGTTATCTCATTAGCTCGAAGAATCGATGAATTGGGACTGAAAATCAATGAGAACCTGCTGATAACCAATGGATATTTCTTCACGCCGGAAGTTGTCGAAAAACTGGTCGAAGCTAAAATCTCGGAAATCCAGATAACTCTCGATGGGTTCAGGGAAACTCATGATATTCGGCGACCTTTGATTAATGGAAAAGGAACATTCGATACGATTATCAAAAATTTGGATGATTATTATAACAGCCGCTTCAGGGGTGCATTCGCCATTGCGATTCGGGTAAATATCGACAATCGGAATTACGATAGCTTTATGGAAATATACAGATGGCTGAATGACAGATATAAATCTAAAAAGCTAATCGTATACCCCGGAATCGTGGTTCTGGATGAAACCGATTGCAACGCTTCGACGTGCTTGAGTCGAAATGCCGTAACGGATATTTTCCTCGATTTATTTACCAAATACGGAGTAGTCACGGAGGAATTATATCCCGATGATGTGAATATGGAATGCATGACCCGCAGTCCGTATAGCATGCTTATCGGCAGTCAAGGCGAAATTTATAAATGTTATGAAGACCTCGGAAATAAAGAGCTGACCGTAGGGAACATCAATGACCCGGAGGTATGGCACAATTACGAATTAATTGCGAAATATGCCGTAGGAATTGACCATTATAACGATCCGGAATGCCGTAAGTGCAGTTATTTGCCTATATGCCGAGGCGGTTGTCCCATTCGTCGTTTCGAGAATGTATATAAAGGGAAACATAACGATTGTTGCACGCCGTTCAAAGGCCGCATAAAAGACTATATTGAACTATACTCGAAAATTCTTAACGACTAATCGGATATGGTCTTCCCCTCTTTTACCCAGCTCGATGCGATGGATTGCGGCCCGACGTCGCTGAAAATCGTCGCGCAATACTATGGCAAGCACTACTCTCTGCAAAATTTGCGCGAGCGGTGTCACATTACGCGCGAAGGAGTATCACTCTTGGGTATCAGCGACGCCGCGGAGTCGATCGGTTTCCGCACCACGGGGGTAAAGATGACTTGGGAACAATTGCGGGAGAAGGCGACACTTCCCTGTATCGTACATTGGAACCAACAACATTTCGTAGTCGTTTATAAAATCGTCAAAATCCATAATGGTTGGGAGATTCATATTTCCGATCCAGCCGCAGGACTGTTGAAATACAGAGAAGCCCAATTTCTGAAATCGTGGATACAAAGCGATTGTAAATCATTCAACATATCGGACAGTTCAGCAGCTGCGCCTTCTGCTGCATCCCGATATGGCATCGCCCTGCTTCTGGAGCCCACACCGGCCTTCTACCGCGAGAAAGGCGACGAAGACAAGCGGCTGAAACTGGGTTATCTGCTGCAATACCTGCGTCCCTACAAAAGCTACCTTGCACAGCTTGCGCTGGCGATGCTCACAGCCAGCATACTGAGCCTGATCCTGCCGTTCCTCACGCAGTCGGTCGTGGACAAGGGCATCGGCACGGGCAACCTCTCGTTCGTGGTGATGATGCTCGTCGCTCAGGTGGTGCTGACACTGAGCCAGCTGGCCAACAACCTCATCCGCTCGTGGCTCATGCTCCACATGACCGTGCGCATCAGCATCTCACTTATCTCGGACTTTCTGGCCAAGCTCATGCGTCTTCCCATCGCGTTCTTCGATTCGAAGATGGTGGGCGACATCATGCAAAGAATCGATGACTACGACCGCATCCAGTCGTTCCTCACGGGTTCGCTGCTGAGCATGGCGATGGCCGTCGTGTCGTTCGTCATCTACGGAGCCGTCATGGGCGGCTACGACCCGACGATACTCGGCATCTTCCTGTCGGGCAGTGCGCTCTACATCGGCTGGATTCTGCTCTTCATGAAGCGCCGCCGCAAGCTCGACTACATGCGCTTCCAAGAGGCGGCAGCCAACCAGAGCAATATCGTGCAGCTCATCGACGGCATGCAGGACATCAAGCTCAACGACTGCGAAAAGCAGAAACGCTGGGAATGGGAGCGCATCCAGGCGCGGCTGTTCCAGGTCTCCATCAAAGGGCTCGTGCTGGGGCAGACGCAGGAGGTGGGCGGCACGTTCATCGATCAGACCAAGAACGTCGTCATCTCGTTCCTCGCCGCCTCGGCCGTCATCGAGGGCCACATGACCCTCGGCATGATGGTCGCCCTGCAATATATCATCGGCCAGCTCAACGCACCGCTGTCGCAGTTCATCCAGTTCGTGCAGGCGACGCAGGATGCGAAGATCTCGCTCGAACGCCTCTCGGAGATTCAGGAGAAAGACGACGAGGAGCCAGCCGAGGAAGAGCGCATCCGCATGATTCCCGACAATGCCGACATCGAATTCCGGGGCGTAACGTTCCAGTACGACGGCCCGCACTCGGCCAAGGCGCTCGACGACGTGTCGGTAACGATCCCGGCGGACAAGGTTACGGCCATCGTCGGGGCGAGCGGCTCGGGGAAGACCACGATGCTCAAGCTGATGCTGGGCTTCTACACGCCGACCTCGGGCGAAGTGCTGCTCCACGACCGCCGCATCGCGCAGTACAGCCCGTCGTGCTGGCGCCGGGCGTGCGGTACGGTCATGCAGGAGGGATATATCTTTTCGGATACCATAGCCGGTAATATCGGCGTCTCGGACGAACGGCCCGACATGGAGCGGGTGCGCCGTGCGACGCGCATCGCCAACATCGACACCTTCATCGACGAACTGCCCTTGGGCTACAACACGAAGATCGGTACCGACGGCCACGGACTGAGCGTCGGGCAGAAACAGAGGCTTCTGATCGCAAGGGCCGCCTACAAAGATGCGAAGTACCTCTTCTTCGACGAGGCGACCAACTCTTTGGACGCGAACAACGAACGCACGATCATGGAGCGTCTCGACCGGCTCTTCGAGAACAAGACGGTCGTGGTGGTGGCGCACCGCCTCTCGACGGTCCGCAATGCCGACAAGATCGTCGTGCTGGACCGCGGACGCATCGTCGAGCAGGGCACGCACGACGAGCTGACGGCCAAACGGGGATATTATTACGAACTGGTGAGAAATCAGTTGGAATTAGGTAATTGAATTGGATCGAAAAATGCTTCAAACCATGAGAATCAAAGTATTGTTTATCTTCATTTCCCTGCTTGTTGTCTGCCCGACACACGGACAGGACAGCTATGTCTCTCCCAAAATAGAGGAGTATGTCGATTTTATCAACGACTGCAACACCTCACCCGTAGATTATGTAATGGGGCTGTTCGACAGATACGACGTCGTTATTCTGGGTGAACGGGATCACCGGGACACGACGCAATACGACCTGATCGAGCAGATTATGTCCGATCCCCGGTTTATCGATCAGGTCGGGCTTATAATGACAGAGATCGGGGTTTACAACATGACCGGAACGGTCGATTGCATCGTCAACGCCAGTTATGCGTCGGATCGGGAGTTCGAGACCGCGCTATGGGATGCCTATCAAAATCTGGATTACACGCCTTTGTGGGAGAATACCAATTTCCATCAGTACCTCTGTTCCGTTTATCGGATCAACAAGCGTCTCCCGGCGGAAAAAAAGCTGCATATCTCATGTACCGACGTTCCGTTTTCATGGCATCAGACGGAAGGGTTGACGCACGAACAATTTCAGGATTTCCTGCACATATGGGATTACAAAGACATCGTTATGGGCAACAACGCCTTGACGGAGTTGTATAAATTGTTCGACGGCCCCGATCCACGTAAAAAAGCATTGATCATTTTCAACTCGCCGCACTCCTTTTTAACCGGTCCGAACAGCCGACCGGCCCCCTACGCCGGGCAGATCATCGCGGAGCGATTTCCGGGCCGGGTCGCCAACGTGGCGATTAACTGGGCAAAAAGGCGGAATGAGTATCGGGGCCTGACGCAAAACGGGAAATGGGATGCTGCATTTGCTGCGTGCGGAAACAAAAGCATTGGGTTCGATCTGGCGGGCACGCCTTTCGGGGAGGATCGGTTCGACTTACGTCCCGGCTTCTTCAAAAAACGACTCGAATACAAAGAGGTTTATACCGGATTTATTTTTTATAAACCGGTCGGAGAGTGGGTTTTCGGGATTGGGATTCCGAACATGGCCGATGCAGGCTTTGTGGATGAACTGGTCCGCCGCGACAGCGAAATCTGGAGTGGGGAGACGATGAGCAGCCCCGAAGAACGGTCCGAGATTTATGATTATTACGCCAGAACCCGAAGTTTCCGAATTCCGGATTTGTCGGGGCAAACCTCATTTATAGAAAAAATCGACAGGCAGATCAGCCGGTACTATAAACCCGGAGTCCGAAAAGGGGAAACAGAGTAGGAAAAACCCAAAAATCTTGATTTTATGAAGGAGCAACAAGTTGTGAATCCCAAAACAATTTCCAACGGGCCGTTGGAGAAAACGGAGTTGTTGCACATTCTCGGAGGTCGTCCGAGCTTGAGTGAATCTCCCTTGAATTTTACAGAAGCGAAATGTGGGGATGGATGCAGAAAAGCTTGTAAAGACGGCTGTAAGAGTACTGCAAAGTAAATGAATCAAGACCCCGGGCTGATACCAAATATGTATTCAGCCCGGGTTGAAAAATATCAGGAAAGCTAACAATGGATATAAATGGAACCTACATATTGAACCCGGCATATTATCTTCGGAATGACGTTAAAAGATGTCTAATCGGGGCTTATGATGAAGCTCGATTCCCCGATTTGGAATTTGACAGTAATATAACTTGCCATATTCATCCTGCAAATGCTCAAATGCTATCGTTTTTTGATGGTAAAAGAACACTGGCAGAGTGCATTACAGATATTGCAGGTTATTTTGATTTGGAGCAAGAACAAATCAAAGATATACTCTCCAACTACATAGAGAATCCTCAAAGAATATTCTGGCCATATAAGAATCAGCTTATAATACTCCCTAAAAATGTGCTTGTCGATGGAGGTAAATATTTAAGAAGAGAATATTATAATGTTGATGATTTTATTTGCGGAGATGACATTGATTTATCATACGGACGGCAATATAAACCACTGTCTGCTATTTTTGAACTTACGATGACATGCTACACGGATTGTATTTATTGCTATGCAGACAGAAAGAACCCATGTGCAAAAAAGGCGTTGTCCGTAGAACAAATAAAAAAAATCATACGCGATGCAAAATCAATTCAACTCCCAGAATTAGATATCAATGGAGGTGAGGTGTTAATGCATCCGCATTTTAAGGAGATTGCCCTTGAATTAGTTGCCAATGGTTATTTTCCATTGATATCAACCAAGGCTCCTATATCCGAAGAAATGATGGTTTTTCTAAAACAAAATGGATTAACAAAAGTTCAAATATCCATCGATTCAATCAACCCCAAGACTCTGGCAACCATCTTAAACACAAATCAACAGTATTTCTCCCGGATTAAGAGCACTATGGATATGCTTGATGAAATGGGATTTGACTGGCAAACCAATAGTATTATTACCAAATTCAATAATTCACTTGAAGATGAGATAATCCCCCTGATGAGTTTACTTACTCAGTATAAAAATATAAAAAGCATTAGAATCGGCCCTGCAGGTTTTTCACTCTATAAATCGCCTGACTTCTATAATTCTATTAAGCCATCATTAGCATCCATTGAAAGAATCGAGCAATACATTCAAGAACTCGAAAAAGAAGAGCGACTTAAAATAGATTTTGTAATATCTTCTCCAGACACGGAGAATGATTATAACTCAAAGCGACACAAGGAGCAACATTTTGATCATCGCTCCGTGTGTACGGGAAACCAACGCTCATTTGTCATTTTGCCTGATGGTAAGGTAACGATATGTGAAGAATTATATTGGCACCCGAATTTCATTATTGGAGATTTAACAAAACAATCTATTCTGGAAGTTTGGAACTCTGACAAAGCTATTAGTTTGTTTAATATAACACAAAACAAAATGCAGCCAGAGAGTCAGTGTAAAATGTGCGGTGTATTTGACAAATGCAGAGGTTATCAAGGGGTATGCTGGAAAATAATTGTCGGTGCATATGGACCAAATAATTGGAGTTATCCCGATCCGAGGTGCCCGCAAGCCCCTGCGTGTTTACGAAAAATATATTTGGAATAATCTATTTCAATATACGATGCCAAAACTCAAATAACATGCCGCAAAGAACGAATTTTTACAGCGACGAGGCCCAGTCGATTCTGGGTCGTGCGCCGTCATGGGTGGTACGCTGGGGAATCACGGTCGTGTTTTTGATTTTTGTAGGAATCATCGTCGGCTGCTATTTTATTAAGTACCCCGATACGATCGAGGCTCCGGCGGTCATCACGACCGTCAATCCGCCCTCCGATCTGGTGGCACGCTACGACGGGCTTATCGACACGCTCTGCGTAAAGGACAAAGAGCTCGTCGAACGGGGAGAGCTCATCGCCGTGCTGCACAATGCCGCGGAGCGACGGGACGTGGAGCGTCTCTCGGAGCATCTTCTCGCCGCCGATACGCTCGCGCCTGCCGCCCTCGCAGCCAGTCCGTGGCTCGACGGAGAATATGCGCTCGGGGAGCTGCAATCCGCCTTCGCTGACCTCCAAAGCCGCTGCCGCGACTACCGCCACTACCTTGCGACGGACAATATCGCCCGCAAAAAAGAGCTTCTGCGCGAACAGATCGCCAAGAACCGCGAGTATTACGCCAAACTCGAACGGCAACGTTCGCTGCTGCTGCAGGATCTCGACTACGGCCGCCGCACGCTGGAGCGGGATTCGCTGCTTCTGGCCGAAGCCGTGATCTCCGCCGCCGACTACGAAACCACGGCCCAGAACTACCTCTCGAAGCAGAACGCCCAAGCGGGGTTCGACGCCACGCTCACCTCGACCGAGCTGCAAATCATCCAGTCGGAGCAGCAGCTCGTGGAACTGACGCTCCAACAGGAAAACGAAACGGCGGAATACGAGCGGACGCTGGAGCAGAGCCGCCAGCAGCTCGCGGCCCGGATCGCCCAATGGCGGCAGCAGTATGTGCTGGAGGCCCCGGTCACCGGACGCGTAACGCTCGTGAACTATTGGAGCGAGAACCAGCACGTCGCCGTCGGCGACAAACTGGCGAGCATCGTTCCGGACGGTGCGACGGAAGTTATCGGCCGCCTGCAGGTTCCCTCGGCGGGTTTCGGCAAAGTAAAGGTCGGCCAAGGGGTGAACGTGAAGCTCAACGGCTATCCCTACATGGAGTTCGGCGTGCTGCGGGGGCGGATACGTTCGCTGTCGGCCGTACCGGAACAGATACAGACCCAGAGCGGCACGGCCATCGCCTATACCGCCGAGGTCGTCTTCCCCGACGGCATGACCACGTCGTACCGGCGCGAGCTGCCGATGATTCAGCGGATGGACGGCACGGCGGAGATCGTAACCGAAGACATGCGGTTGATCGAACGCTTCATCCAGCCCGTCGTCTCGCTTTTCAAAAACCGATAAGCCGTATGAGACGAACGTACATCGTACCGCTCGGCCTGCTGCTGCTCTCCTGCATGCCCGGCTTTGCACAGGAGCGGCGCTGGACGCTGGAAGAGTGCATCGCGCATGCCTACGAGCACAATATCGAAATCAAAGCACGGGAGCTCACGGCCGCGGAGAAACGCATCGCCCTCGCCGAATCGAAGTGGAGCTATGCCCCCGACCTCTCCGTATCGAACAGTTCATCCCTCGCGACGGGGCGCGTGCTCGATGAGACGACCTACGAATTCGTGGAGAACGAGACCGTGGCGGGCAACAGCTCTTCGCTCGGGGCGAATATCCTGCTCTTCGGAGGGCTGAAGAACTACTACAACCTCAAACGCGCGCAGCTCGATCTGCGGTCGTCGCTGCTCGCCGTGGAGAAGATGCGCAACGACGTGAGGATGAACGTTACGGCCTATTATCTGGAGGTCCTGTGTGCCGAGGAGACGATCCGCGACGCCGAACAGGTCGTGGCGGAACTGAGGATGCAGGAAGAGAAGACGGCGAAGAAGGTCGAGGCCCGCAAGGTTACGACGGCCGACCTGCTGCAGATCCGATCGCAATTAGCCGATGCGGAGAACGACGTGCTGACCGCGCGAAACACCTACGACATCGCACGGCTGAACCTCTGCCAACTGCTCGAAATCGACGACTATACGACCTTCCGAACCGTTGCGCCCGATGTCGGGGTGCCGGCTCGTTCCGGCATCGCGGACAGTCCGGCGGAAGTGTTCGACGCCGCGCGGGAATTGCCCGAACTGGAGGCGGCACGCGTGGGCATAGACATGGCCCGCCGCGACCTGCAGATCGCACGCACGGCCTACTGGCCGACGCTCTCGCTCTCGGTCGGGTACGGGTCGAGCTATTCCGACGTGCGGCAGAAGATGTTCCGGAATACCGACGGCACCTATCGGTATGAGGCCTATCCGTTTTTCGAGCAGTACAAGGACAATGCGAGCAGCTATGTGTCGCTGTCGCTCAACATCCCGATTTTCGGGAAGTTCACGGTCCGCAAGAACGTGCAGCGGCAGAAGCTCGCCATACGGCAGGCCGAATACGCCCTGCGAACGGCCGAGAAACAGGTGGAGAAGGAGGTTGCGCAGGCGCTCATCGACGCCCGAACGGCGTGGGAGCGATACCGCGGAGCGCAGCGGTACGTCGCCTCGGCCGAGGAGGCCGCCCGGCAGATCGAACGCAAGTACGACCTCGGCGCCGCCACGGTAACGGACTACAACGCCGCCGTAAGCGCCGCCGTCAAAGCTCGATCGCAGCGCCTGCAGGCAAAGTACGAATACCTGTTCAAGATAAAGACTTTAACCTATTATACGAACTACGACTATGGGGAATGAAGGACAGAAAACTAAAAAGCAAGTCATTTTAGGATGGGCGCCACCCGCAAATGTTTATATGCCTTCGCCGGCTATGTCGGTGTTAAAAGCCTATCTCCAAAATTTCGGATACAATGTCCGCATCGAATATTGGAACCTTTATTTGCGGAAGCTCCAGAACGAATTTATGTGGAGTGACGGTACTTTGGCAGATGAAGGAGCCGAACATCTGTTGCTGTACTACAATTATTTGGCGATCAAACATAAAGACACTTGTGCATATAATCGACTGAAAGTTTTGCTGAAGGCTATCAAACCTCAGTATATCAATATGTCTCCTAATTTTTGGGATGAACATATGCATCAATATGCTCAAAAGTTCGAAGATCTGTTGAATGAAATCATAGATAAATACGATTTCGACAAAATTCTGTATTTCGGGCTGGAGGTAAATTTGTATCAATGGGTTTGTTCGAGTATTATCGCAGAAAAAATCAAAGAGAAAAATCCATCTGCAGTAATCGTTGTCGGAGGCATCGGCACCAAAGAAGCGGCGATTGCCTATTTGCAAAATTTCGCACAATTCGATATCGCTATGTGGGGCGAAGGCGAGATTCCGCTGCTTCATTTGACTGAGAAAATTTCCGAGGATAAAACGGATGAATTATCCTCGATAGGCAACATAGCGTACAGGGTAAACGGCGAAATTCTGACATCCCGAATACCTAATATGGAGTTCGCCGATTTATCGTCTAAAGCCCTCCGGCCGGATTATTCCGATTTTTTCGATAAGATGGACTGCTATGGTGTTCCCAAGCAATATGCATTGTTATCTTTTGAAAACAGTAGAAGCTGCCATTGGAAGAAATGTCATTTCTGCTACTTAAACATGGGTTATAAATTCCGGAAAAAAGATATAGCCGTCACATTGGATGAAATCGCCGATTCGGTTAAGAAGTACGGAATCTACAGAATTCAGTTTTTGGATAATGATCTTATCGACAATGACTTTGCTCGCTTCGACGCTTTCCTTGACGGACTGATGGAAATCAGAGAGCAGTATCCTCGATTATCCATCGATTTAGGTGAAATCATATCGCACGGAGTCAATGCACGGATTGTAAAGAAGATGGCTTTGGCTGGATTCAATCATGTGCAAATCGGATATGAATCTCCTTCAGACAATCTTTTACGAAAGATCGACAAGAAAAATACATTTTCCAGTAATCTCTTATTCATCAAGTTCGCTTATAAGTACAGAATTCATGTAAACGGAGCGAACGTTTTACGGGGCTTGATAGAAGAAACGGAAGACGATATAATCGAGAGCATTGACAATCTGCATTTTTTAAGGTTCTTTTATGCCGAAAACTTTTTCAAGCATAACATATCTCAATTAGCTGTAATCAAGTCCAGTCCATATTATAACAAGATAAAGGACGAATTGCCATACCGATGGGCTGAAAATCCGATGTCTATGCTTCTGCCACGAAATTACTTGCAGGCCGAGACCAAGATCATCCTTCTTGAACATCTGAAATTATCTCAGAATTTATTGTGGGATAAATTTATAGAAATCGAACATTATTATAAAAGCCAGCATTATTCCTATCTTTTCGTTTCCTACGATGATAAGGCTATATATAAAGAATACTGCAATGGAACACTGATAAATGAGTTGGAATTCGATACGCATTCGACGGAGTGGAACGTATTGCAAAAAGCCAATGAGGAAGTCATTTCACTCGCTGAATTGGCCAAAGAATGCCATATCGAGGAAAAGAGTCTCATTCCCATTATAGATGGGTTGTTTGCGGAAAGGCTGATTTTCCATAGCAGCGATTATTCGGAAATTGTTTCTGTCGTCGATATATCCACTTCAAAATGATAAAGCCATGGTTATTCGTAAAATCATCGGTCTGCTGTTCGCAGTCCTTCCGGTGCAAATCGGGGCCGCCCAAGAAAACCCGTATGACAATGCAATCGGAGAGGCTATCTCCCGAAGCGACTGGTTCGAAACGAGAGCCCGTTATGAACAGAGTGCCGACAGCCTGAGCGATTACATGCGGCTGTTCTCGGGGGCGCTGCTCGACCATAATTTCAACAATCCGGCGGGCGCCGTCGAGAAAATCCAGCACATGTACGATGAGTACAACGCCCAAATGGGCGGCAACTTTTTCTCATTGTTCTGGATGATGTCCGACAATCTGGCGAAACTCGGACACTTCAAAGCTGCCCACGATATTTGTACGAGCTTGCTTGCGCAAGGCCGGGACTATATGGACGAGGGGACGCGGACTGCTTTCGAGACCAATGCCGTCCTTTTCGGGCTGAAATCCCAGTGGCCCCGTATGGGTATATCGGATGCCGACGCGAATTACGACATACCGTTCGGCGTCGAAGACGAACAAATCAAATTCACGGCCGTCCGCGGCATGCAACGAATCGGAGCGATGCTCGACTCCGGAGGTCAGATGACGATCATCGATAAACAGTTGGCATCTCAGTTGGAATTGCCCATGTCGGCGGATTCGATCCGATTCAACGAAACGCGGTGTCCTCTCGCATTGCTCGACACTCTGCGATTGGGAACAGCCGTGTTCGTCCATGTTCCGTGCGTGGTTCTGCCGCTCGGAGATACGGGCGTTACGGATTGCGGTCTTATTCTCGGAAACGACATATTGCAACTCTTCCCCGAAATCGAACTGGACTACGAACTTCGGAAATTGCATTTGAGATCCCGGACAGTCTCTTCGCCCGATGCTCCCCGGAACCTGATGCTCAACAAAGTGCCTTACATTCGGGTCGAACTGGACGGAATCCCCGCAACGATGGTTTGGGATACGGGAGCCTCGAAATCGTCCGTCGAACCGGAATTCCATGAGGCGCATCGCGACCGGCTTCCGCCGTTGCAGGCACACGGACGCAAACGCGGGAAAACCGCGACCGGATACAGCCCGGTACTCGAATACGCCATACTGCCGCAAATGGAACTGACAATCGGGGATAAAACGGGTGTGATGACTAACCTGTATGTGATCGAAGATATGCCCCATTCCCAGTTGATGGGAATACCCTTCGACGGAACATTGGGTGTACTGCCTCCCGCTGAATTCAAACAATTGACGATCAACTTTCAGGAAATGTATTTTGTCGTAAATTGATATACGGGGTGGGCTCCCGTATATTAAAGCTATAATTTTTTATAACTAAAAATTTAAGGAGCCTTAATAGTTCAGACAGTATTCAAATAAACTAAAACTTAAACTGCTATGAAAAAGAAATTCAATTTATCGCTACAAGATCAGCAGAACCTTTTTGATCGAATTTCAAGAAGGGAAAGCGGGGAGATTTCAGGCGGTAATATCGATCAACAGCAAAGCACCATCGTCAACAAACCGCCGGAAGGAAATTATTCATTCAATTATGATCCTCCTCCCAACAATTTTAATAATAGAATAAGCCCGGGGACGGTGGGTCATACTCACAGATTCTAATTTCCCAAAATGCAATTCATCCCCGCCAAAAATACTTTTGACGGGGATGATTTCATAAAACAATCGGGTTCGAAACATGGGCTGTCTCAGCAGATGAAGACGGGTCGTATCAGGTAGCGTCCCGCAATGTCTTGTCCGCATGGAGAATACGTTCAGGGTGAACTACGACCGTATCAAGGCCGAAGCCGTGAAGATCGCAGCGAAGGAACTCCGACGTCTGCGCGACGCCCCGTGCCGTGCAAGCTGCTGCCACTGGAATCGCTCCGAAAGTGCAACCCTTTTTCATGGAAAGTCAGTCCCGTCGGATGCGGAAGCGAGGCTGCCGTATAAACCCATCTTTTTTGCATAGGAATTGCATTATACATCGTGCAATTTTGTTATCTTTGTGCAAAACGGACAAAGCAAGTAAGTATGGATACTTTGATAAGAACCTTCCGGACGCGGCTTCAGAACACGCCGACCGAATATGTGCGCGACATTCACGACAAGATTTTGTGGGAGAGCCGCCTTGTGGCTATCCTCGGAGCGCGGGGCGTCGGCAAATCGACCCTCGTATTGCAGCACATCAAGCTGCACGAAGATGCGGCGGCCACGCTTTACGTGTCGGCCGACGACCTCTATTTCTCGACGCATACGCTCGTGGAGCTGGCCGGACAGTTCTATCGGGAGGGTGGCAAGGCGCTCTATATCGACGAGATACACAAATATAAGAACTGGTCCACCGAGATCAAGAACATCTACGACACCTATGCGACGCTGCGCGTGGGCTATACGGGTTCGTCCATCCTCGATCTGGAGAAGGGCGGGGCCGACCTGAGCCGCCGCAAGCTGGAATACCGCCTGCCGGGGCTCTCGTTCCGGGAATACCTGGCTATCGGCAAGGGCATCCGTATTCCCGCCCATACGCTCGAACAGGTCGTACAGAACAAGATCGACTTCCCCTATGCGGAACACCGTCCCGTGGCGCTGTTCAAGGAGTACCTGAAGGAGGGCTACTATCCCTATTTTCAGGAGAGCGGTTACTACCTCCGGTTGCTAAGCGTCATCAATCAGGTAGTAGATAACGACATTCCCGCGTTTGCCGAGATGACGACCTCCACGGCTCAGAAGCTCAAAAAGCTGCTTTATATCGTCGCGCAGAGCGTTCCTTTCAAGCCCAATTACTCGAAGCTGGCCCGCGACCTGAACATCAACCGCAACATGGTGGCCGATCTGATGGTTTATCTGGAAAAGGCGCAACTTATCAATATTTTGCGCGACGACACGCATGGGATCAGCGCGCTGGGCAAGGTGGACAAGATATACCTGAACAACACCAACCTCGCCTACGCCCTCTCGGACACGACGCCCGACGTGGGCAACGTCCGCGAAACGGTATTCCTTTCGTTGTTGGCTCCGGCGCAGACCATAACTTCTTCTTCGGTGGCCGACTTCCGGATCGGCGGGCTCACGTTCGAGGTGGGCGGCCGCAACAAGACGCAGAAGCAGATCCGCGACATCGGGAACGCCTACCTCGTGAAGGATGACATCGAGTACGGGCACCGCAACACGATACCCCTCTGGGCATTCGGACTGACCTACTGACCCTATACGCAGGGAATTGCGGTTACGACCGATCCGGATAACAGTCAGGGCAAAATTTTCCGGGACGAAGTCGGGTCGGCATATACTATACGACGAAGCGCAGCGCGAGAGATATATGCACGGATGCGGGTTTCGATGCCAGCGTCCCCTACCGCTGTATCGACAGAAACGGTCTGCCCTGCCGCAATGCGATAGCGGCCGATTCCGCACTCGTGCCGTTCCGGAACGGGCATCCGACGTGCGGGTATGCTTACCGGAGATGCTGCCGACAGAGCAGGCCGCACCCCTGCCCGGCGGCAGACGAAGATGCTCCCCGCAATCGTCTCCTACTACGAACATCTGAACTATTTCAAGGCATACAGGCTACCGATCAAGTAGTTCTGAAAATCGCTGCAGAAAAAGTACTTATCCGATGGAAACAACGAGGATAATACGCGGCTCTACCCAAGAACTCCAGACTATTTACAGGATGAAAAATGAACCGATCATATCAACCGGAGGCTCCAGCATCCCGAATCCCCAACCGAAGACGACGGAGCGATACCGCGAGGTCGTCGAACTCTATCGCTCGACTCGCCTCTCCTGCTGTGAAATCAGCCGGACGTGCAGCGTGAGTCTTTCCGGGCTGAAGGGACATATCTGCAAATACCACCGCACCTGATGCTGGCACGATACGATATTTCATGCGACAAGGAGGAGGCCGGAACTATCCGGCTCGGCCAGCTTCGAGGGCAGCAGCCTGCCACCCGTGCCGAATACAAGGAGGCGGTCGAGGCGTGCAGCAGCATGGATTACATCGAATACAACGTCTCGCAGATCGCCCGCCGCTTTGGGCTGGACGGCACGAGGAAGCACAGAAGCGGCGCAGGCGGGTACGAATCTGAAGCCGGCTTTCGGGCCTGAGAAAAACAAGGCAGCCATACCTTGCTTTACACTCCGTCGGTTTTCCGAGTCGCTGCACACGACCGGCTGCCGGAGCGTTCGCGGCAGAGCCGCGTTTACAGATCGGAGCCCCCCCCAAAAAAAACCGCCTTGACGGAGGCTTCGGACAAGACCCGCTTCGGCAGTCGGGTTTCGGAGGTACGGCGGTGTAAGGCGGGATATAGTTGCCAAAAACAGATATAAAAGGCAGGCAGCGTACACAGATTCCGTACCGATCCCTTGCGGACGACGGCTCCGCAGCCAATGGCAGCGGGGATCGTTCCTGTATGTCCATACCATAGAAAGCCTTCGAGCGTATGTTCCGGAGGCTTTTTCGGTTCGCAGGGTGGCGGCGCTTCCGGAGCGCGGAGGGTTGCCGGAAGGAGCGGATTTCGGAGTGCGGACAGCCATTGCGGAGTTTTCCGTACCGGCCGTCCGAATAATTGCCGTTGCAATTCATCGCCGCATGCGACCTCCGTTCGTCCGACGAGGCGGGCGGATATGCGGGCGAGGCCGTTGATATGCCACCGCCACACGGCAGGCCG
>ERZ1673697.662-NODE-662-length-50481-cov-4.897315_pt1 | contig 50481 bp, 67 predicted proteins | sample MGYA00580227_ERZ1673697 | MGnify/ENA primary metagenome ERZ1673697 (study PRJEB41218, sample SAMN15661759) | gut metagenome | host: Homo sapiens | place: Canada: London | collected 2015-08-20/2019-03-30 | study: EMG produced TPA metagenomics assembly of... | reverse complement strand
ATCTTTTTATTTCAGGAAGAAGGAGGATGCCTATGGCAGAAAAAGTGGATCAGATCAGGCAGTATTTACACCTAATGACGCAAACAACTACAATACCGTAACTAGAACAATAACTGTTAAAGTAACTAAAGCAACACCGGTAATTGCAGAGAAAAGGAGATTCAATTAAGCCATACATCAAGGACGACAGCGGCAAGGAAGGCTGGGATGTTATCAAGCCACAGCTTGAAGAAGCTAAGGCAGGCGATACGGTAACGGTTGCAATGAACGGAACAACTGTAGTACCGAAAGATGTAATTGACAGTATCAAGGGTAAAGATACAACACTTGTTCTGGATATGGGAAATGGTCTTTCCTGGAAGATTTATGGAAAGGATATTACGGATGCATCCGGAGATATTGATTTTGATGTGACAGTCGGAGCCGACGCAGGAAAATCCATTCCTGTGGATGTGATCAACAACGTGACAGGGGAACGTTCTTCCATGAACCTGACGCTTGCTTATGACGGAGAGTTTGGATTTACAGCCACACTGACCGTCAACATGGAATCAAAGAATGCAGGACTGTATGCGAACCTGTTCTACTACAATGAACAGACCGGAGAACTGGAATTTATCAGTGCCGGACAGATTGATGCGGATGGAAATGTGGAACTTGTATTTACCCATGCATCAGATTACACGATTGTTGTTGATGCCAAGATTATGAGTGATAACGGTCAGGCAGACAACAAATCTGATGAAACCATTCCTGCACCTAAGACAGATGACAGCACTTCAAAATATGCATGGAATAATACGATAATCATTATTATAGGTATCTGTATTATACTGAATGTTTTTGGAGCTGTATTCTATGTAAGAAAAAAGAGTGGTTCTGAGGAAGAATAAGTATCTGACATAGTAATTGAATAAAAGTGGGAATGTGGGAGCGTACTGGCAAAGGGTGTAACAGTATAAACATGAAAAGCGGTGTATGTCTTGATGAAGAGACGTATGCCGCTTATTTGCGTCAAAAATGATAGAAAACTAAAAGAAAAAAAGAAAAAAGAAAAAAACTAAAGAAAAAAAGAAACTAAAAGAAAAAAGAAAAAAAACCTCAGTCTGGAATATTTTTTGTCGGTGAAACTTTTTGCGGGAATACAGCGTCAAAATCGTAGAATATATCAAAAGAATATGTGTTACAATAAATACCGAAAAATAATTGCATGCAGTTTTCAAAAGTGAGGAAAGGATATATGTCGGACAGAAAAAAAGAACAGGCGGTGGAGCGTGCCCTGACGGAAGGGTATGAGAAGTATTACCGTCTTGCTTATAGTTATGTACATAATGAAGCGGACGCGCTGGATATTGTACAGGAAGCAGCCTATAAAGCTATTTTAAAAAGTGACAGCCTGAAGGAGTCGCAATACGTGGAGACCTGGGTGTACCGGATCGTGATCAACGAGGCGTGCAGCTTCCTGCGCAGCCGGAAGGAGAGCGTGGATGTGGAGGAGATCCAGGCGGCAAGTGAAGATATCTATGAAAATATTGATTTAAAGCGCGCAATAGAAAATCTTGACCCAAAGGATCGTGCCATCGTAGTCCTACGATTTTTTGAGGACAGGCAGCTGGAGGAGATCGCGAAGATCCTGGATGAGAACCTGAGTACGGTAAAGAGCAGGCTGTACCGGGTGATGAAAAAACTGCGGCTGAACCTCGAGGGCAGCATGGGCTGAGCAATCCGTAGTCAAAGTCGTGGGATTTTGCCCCGACATCATATATAGGCAGGACATAAGACAGATACAGACAAAGAGATATAGGAAGATATAGGAAGAGATAACATGACCGGTCCGAACCGACCGGGCAGATGGAGAATAGATATGACAGAACAGGAACAGTTGAGACAATTAAAAGAGGAGTATGAGAATATGATAATACCCGAAGCGGGACGGGAACGGCTGCAGGCAGGTATCGACAGAGCCCGGATGGAGAAAAAAAGAGTAGAGCACGCCAGAAGGCGTTCTGCATGGACAGCAGTGGCGGCTGCAGCAGTCGTGATGATCGCACTGCCAAATACCAATATACAGATAGCCCATGCCATGGAAAATATTCCGTTGCTGGGTGGCTTTTTTAGGCTGGTAACAGTGCGGCAGTACAATTACAGTGACGAGAACCATGATGCTGAAGTAGAACTTGCACAGATCAACTATGGAGAAGACGCAGGAGAAGGTGCTTCCGTTGGAGAAGTGGCAGCCACTCCTAAGGGCACAGCAGCCGGAAGTGTGGAAGGTGTCGGACAGGAGGCTGCGGTAGCAAATCTGTCGGAAGACGGTGTGGAAGCGGTCAACCAGGATATGGAGGCTACGGTAGAGGAACTGATCCGTCAGTTCGAGGATACCTTATCCGAGGAAGGATACCATGGTCTGCATGTGTCCCAGGAGGTCGTTACGGACAATGAGAGGTATTACACCGTAAAATTAAGCGTGTTGGAGACGGAAGCCAGCGGCTACGAGAATAATCAGTTTTATACGATTGATAAACAGACGGGAAATGTGGTGACACTGGAAGATCTGTTTGTGGAAGGGAGCGACTATATTTCCGCGATCAGCGAGAACATTAAGACCCAGATGCAGGAGCAGATGGCGGCGGACGAAGGCGTGATCTATTTCCTGGATAATGACGATATGCCGGAATTCAATTTTCAGGGGATCACGGAGCAGACGAACTTCTATTTTAATGAAAAAGACGAACTGGTCATTGCCTTTGACGAATACGAAGTGGCTCCCGGTTCTATGGGAGCACCGGAATTTGTGATTCCGCAGGAAGTGACGGCAGCAATTTTAAAGTAAGCAAAAAATATCTAAATGGGGAAACTCCCGCATATCATGAAACAAAAGGATATGCGGGAGTTTTTTTATGTCATTGATTGTATTGGATGCGGGGCATGGTGGGGGATGGTCGGAAATACGGCTACTATTCTATAAATCCAGCATTTATGCGGGTTACAAGCTTTATTCTACCATGAGGTAATAGTGGAATTCAAGGGTATTTGTATCCTTGTAGAACACAATCTTACGCACAATGCCACGGAGGGCTTCCGCTTTCAGGTCATTCGGTGCGTCACTTTCGATAATATCCAGGACAGACTGCACACGGCTTAAGAACTGCTCTTTGTAGTTCTCGGGACCGGAGGCAGCAGTCGTCAGCTCTGAGAGCAGGACTTCCAGGTCTGCCCGGCGCTTCTCGATCATCTCTTTATTCCGCTTGTAATCTTCCAGCGTGTCGATCTCGTTCATGTAAGCTTCCCGGATACGTTCCAGTTTTCGATCCAGAGAAGTGAGTTCACGCTGGTAACGCTGCCTGTCCAGTTCTACAGTCGGCTCATAGGTACGGACAAGTTCAAAGGATACGTCCGTGACGCTCTCCAGTACCTCATGGAGCGACGTAATTACGGCAGATGTAAGTTTCTTTGCAGAGATGTATTGCGAGCCTGTATGAAGCCCTTTCATGTATCCCAGACACTGGAAGCCCTCGCCGGAGATATAGGATCCGCCGTGAGTAGACTTCCGGGGATAACCTTCTTTATGTGACAGGGACTTACCACAGACTGGACATTTTACAAGACCGGACAGCCAGTGCTTCGTGTGAGAGACCGGATGCTCATAGCGCTGCATCAGCTTCTTACTGTGTTCCCGGCGCTCCTGGACTATATTCCAGGTATCCATGTCAATGATCGGCTCATGGAAGCTGTCACTGATGATCCATTCCTCGGGATCCCGCAGGGTACTGGTAGCACTGGATTCCCGCATGTTGTAGCGAACCTTACCGATGTAGAAGGGATTCTCCAGAATATAGATCACACCTTCCTGGTCAAAATGATTACCGGTCTTCGTCTTGTATCCATGGTCATTCAGATCTCTGGTGATGTAGTTGATGTCGCTGCCGGTGGCGTACATATCGAAGATCTTACGAACAATAGCAGCTTCCTGCTCTTCGATGACAGGATTCTCATTCGGAGCCTTGGTATATCCCAGTGGCATTTTACCGTTGTAGAGACCCTTGCGGGCACGGGAGAGCATGGAACGGCGGACTTCCCCGGAGAGATTCACGGAGTAGAATTCATCCTGCCATTCAATGATCATTTCGATGAGGCGGCCATACATGCCATCGATCAGTGGCTCACTGACGGATACCACATCGATGCCAAGTTTTTTCCGGAGCATGGACTTGTAGAAAGTACTCTCGTCCTGATTCCTGGCAAACCGGCTGAATTTCCACAGGACAATGACATCGAAGGGCTTCGGCTTTGTCTTGGCTGTTGCGATCATATTCTGGAAGGCATATCGGTTGCTGGACTTACGGCCGGAGCGTCCGTCCTCTTCCACGAAGATATACTCAGATGGCAGCAGGATATTATGCTGCAGACAGTATCGTTTAATTTCCTCCAGCTGGGATTCCGGGGAATACTCCAGCTGATCATCAGTACTGACACGGATATAGGCAGCACCGGTACGGATCCGGTCCGTGGACTCGGCAGATTTACGTATCACTTTCTTGACCATTGCACATTCCTCCTAAGTAAATGTACGGAAAAATGGGCATAAAAATGCCCGGACATATGTTTGCATTGCAATCTGTCCGGGAAAATGATAAAATGCACTTGTTCAAGGTGATTTATCGGTTTACCCGGTAATCGGATCAGCTCTGGTGTTGGAAGCACTGGGGCTGATTTTTTTATTGAAAGTTGCACTGGTGCAATTTTTTAAAATGAAGATCACAAATATTATAAGCCGTATATTGTAGCACCAAAAATTTTACCACAAACAGGGCAAGAACGTTGATATAGTATATCAGGTAACTTTGGATAATTTTTATTCTTCCCATAAAGAGAAAACACCTGTCGATTATATTGTTTACAGGCAGTACAATTTCGATTTGCAGAAATAAGCACAGTATCAATATTCCACTCATTAATTTTAGGAATAATGCGTTTCAACGAGACGTTTTCAATATCCGAGGGTAACATAGTCGAAGAACGGATACTGTTAAAGATTTTAGTGAATCCCATATAAATTTCCCCTTTCATATATGAATTATATCAGCTCCAACACGGAAACCGGGTCGAAGTAGATAACATAATTATCATATTGCACGCAGATACCGTACTTGCTCCGATAGCACTGCAGGGCTTCTTGCAGAAACTCCTCTGTGACACCCAGGTAATCAGCCATCTCATAAGAGGTAGTATAGTGTGCTTTGTGGCAGGAGATGATGCCGTGTAATCCGATCAGTTTGTTGTAGCTCCAGAGACGTGCCCGGAGCTCCTGCTTGCGGTTGGCATCGGAGGACTGATCGATAATGTCTCCAACGGTAGTATGGTAATGACCAAGCTCTTCGGCAAGCGTACATTTCTTCTCGGTTTCATCCAGATCGTGTTTTATAGCGATCCGATTGCCTTTTATCCGTCCGCAGTTTGCGCGGAGCGGTTTCTCCTTTGTGATCAGGTGCTGTTTATCAGCCTCTATAAGTAAATCTGTGTATGTAGTCAATAAAATCACCTCATCATAGTTGTATAAAAATGTCTGTGCGATAAAACGGACTAGAAATTCTCATCATCCATAATATCATCGTCGTGTTTCTTGTCTGCTTTGGAGGACTTCAAAATAGCATGTGCAGCGTTTAAAAGAGTGTCGGGCGCAACTCGCTTGTCTGCAGGAACATCTTCCCTATGCTGTTCTATAAATGTGCTGAGTGGAACAGCGTTAGGAATAGGTAGAGCATTGGTTTTTGCATAATATGAAATTTGTAACAGTTCATATATTCTTTTTAGAGCCTCAGCCTGTCCAGCCTCATTCAGATCTTTGTAATATTTATAGATATCTTTGAAATTTTTATCTATATCTGAAGCATTGGAAAGCGATTTCTCGGATATAATGCCAAATGCGAGACTTTCTGTATCTATATTAAGTTCTTTTGTAATTTTCATAATATTAGTTATATTTGCCTTTGAAATTCCTCTTTTAAGAATACTATCTAAAGTAGTCCAAGGCATATTTATTGCTTCACAAAATTTATTGAGACTTCCATATTTGGAAATAATTAATTCTTTTAGTTTCTGTTCTGTTTCACCCATTACAAGTCCTCCTGTATTCCTAGAGTATCATTAAAATATCGAAAAATCAAGATATAAAAATAAAAAATACAAAAATATTCTCGAAAAAACAAGAAAATAATATTGACAATCACGATAGTGCGTGATACTATCAAAATATATTCACGAAGTTTCGAGAAAGGAGTGATATTGTGTTTCCTAATTTAGATGCAGAAATGGCACGAAAAAAGATAACTCAAATGGCTCTTGCAAAGAAAATACATAAAACACCAACAACGTTAAGCATGAAGCTGAATGGCAAAGCAACATTGACATTACCTGAGTGTATAGAAATCAGAAATGCGGTAGGAAAAGATTTGAGCCTGGATTATCTTTTCGAGGTAAAGAACTGATATATGCAAAATGAATTTTAAGGGAAGGAGGCAGCAGGAATGAAGGATCCACATAAGCTTAAAATCGTGGCTTCTGATAAATCATCATTCGAGATCTGGTTGGATGAGAAACAGATCCACTATGTAAAAGAATATGAACTGAAGAAAGTGGAAAAAGGAAATCTGGTGGAATTAACCCTGAAATTGTTGGTCACATATCCTAACCAAGAAAGTAATCAGTAGCAGCACGCTTTGCAAGTTCCATAAGAATAGAGAGCGAAGCATCAGTGGCTTTTGATTTTACTTTATTCCATAAGGATTTAGCCCGGATATTAGCCAGAAATTCATGTCCAAGAGGTGTGAGATCACCAATTAAAACTGTAGCACCTCCGTCGTAGTAATGGACATTTTCAATGAGACCGGATACACTGGCCTGTTTTATGTGATAAACAATTTCTTCATGGGAAAACTCAGCAAGATATTCTGATTCAAAAGTATCTCGATCATACTCCCACGGAGTATCAAAATTACATTTTTCTTCTACGGTCAGAAGGATTCCGCGAATACAGTCGGGGTTAAGTTTCATAGCGTATCTCCATAAAGTGTGACAAGTTATTGAAATTATTATAGGAGAAAACAAAACGTAATACAACAGAATATTCAGGAAGGAGACAGCAGGAATGGAGAGAATCGACAGATTATATGCTCTGCTGGAGCGTGATGACATTGACGAGGGCACCAAGGCAGCGCTGCGGTGGGCAATCTTACAGCTAGAAAATGCAACTTAGACAACCATGGCACCATAAGCTGTAAAAAAGCAGTCAGGAGGTACATATGCGGATTGTAAATTTAATCCACATCGGGGACCAGGTATTGTCACTGGATGATATGGATCCCATGAAAAAGGCAGAGATTGCCTTACGGCTGAATGAACAGAGTCTTAAGACTCTGGGGTATGCAGCCAAGAAGGAAAAAGAAACAGCATAACTGCAAATATCCGTGCCCTGTACGTGGTGTATTCCCAACACCACACTCCCCTTTTACACAATTAGCGTGTGTGTCCAGGTTTCCCACCTGGGCACCACGTAGAGGGCATGGACAAGCATAATAGATCACGTTCTGTGCGTGGTGTCATCTGACAGCACCACGTCCCCAGTAGAAGTGCCGTACCTGCTATGGCGGCACGAACCTCTTTCGGTGTCCGGAAGATTCCGGGCACCACGCAGAGAGCGTGATCGGAAAGGATAGATATGGACAAAGAAAAGCTGGGAGCATTCCTGCGGCATGCAAGAGAATCTTGCAGTCTGAATCAGACACAGCTGGCAGAGCAGATCGGATATTCCATTGACTCTGTCAGCCGCTGGGAACAGGGCAAGCAGGCCATTACAGTAGAGGCACTGGTATCCATATTAGAGGTAACACATTTACAGGTCACACTAGGGGATAAGGAGGCAAAGGCATGTATAAAGATATTGTGATATCGCTCCTCGGGGCATTGCTCCTGGAGCCGGTACTGGGATCAACAGAGGTAGGAGAGCAGATCGCCATAGTCATGGGCTTGGCGGCTATGCTTTTTATTTTTTGCCTTTTTTGCGAGGATCAGGCAGAAAAATTGCAGAAAAAACAGAAAAGAATCCGGGAGCTGGAGCAGAAACTGGAAGAACTGAAGGGAGGGAAAGCAAATGAAAACAGAACAGTACTACATGGACAAGCTGTTGAAGATGGGGGACGAATTTACGAAAGCGGTGATCCGGAAGGACTGGTTTCAGGCGAAGTATCTGTATGACAAGGCAAGCGCCGTTGCAGTGTTTCTGGAAGCACCGCAGGAGATCCGGGAACAGTTATTCGGACGTTACAACGAGGAAAGAGACGAAAAGGAGCAGGGTGCCTTTGATGACCGCTCCATAGCAAAGGTTATGCGGGAATGCCTGATCAAGAACAATCTGGGCTTTGAGTGCATGGTCTACCGGATCCCGGGCGAGGCAGGCTACTACGGTGCCAGACCGGCGGCAGACGGTTATTACATGCCGGCGGAGCAAAACCCGGCATATCTGGCAAAATAAAAAGCCGGCATTTGGCGATGCCGGCCAGCTCACAGAGCTACTTATATAGACAAGATAATTGTAACTCTGTGGACTAAAAAAGTCAAGAAAAATGGGGCTTTTAGAAGCCCCTGCGCACTTGATTAAGATATTAAAGTTAGGATACAGAGATATGGTTAAGAGAAAGAAAATAAGGCTAAGGCATGGGGATGTACTGGATGTAGAAGAGTACCATGATGGGAATTATGGGGGGAAGGGTAAGACCAGACAGAAGAAGGAGAAACCAACCAAGGAACAGGTGAGGCTGATCAACAGAAGGAATAAGGCGAGGCTGTGCCGGTGGAGACTGATACAGTACTTTGACCAGGGTGACTTGTTTATCACATGGACCTATGCGACGGAGAACCGACCACCGGATATGGAAGGAGCACTGAAGGACTTCCAGAAGGCGATGGCAAAGGTCAGAAAGATCTATCGGCTGAGAGGAGCACCGATCTACTGGATCCGCAACATCGAACGCGGTACCAAGGGAGCCTGGCATATCCATCTTGCGATCAAGCAGACACCGGAGGGAGACGCGGCGGCTATCGTAACCAAGGCATGGACAAAGGGTGGCACCTACGTGGCGGAGATCCGACACAGCAAGTTTACCGGCGACGATATGGAGCAGCTGGCAGACTATCTGACCAAGGACAAGCACACAGCGGAGATCAAGGCGGACGGCACACCGGGCAAGCCCAGAATTGCGGAGTCCTCCTACAATACCAGCCGCAATATGCCGCTTCCGGAGCCACGGACGGACAAGCTGGTCCGCTGGAAGCCGGAGGTGAAGCCACCCAAGGGATATTACATAGCCCGGATCCATGAGGGCATCAATCCGGTGACAGGGTTTTTATACCGGAGTTACACATTGATCAGACTTAAGTGTACCGAGCGGAAGAGACCGTCGGGGAGAAGGAGGTGTTGATTTTGGAAAATGAATTGAAAGTCGTGGATATCTTTATAGGCACGACTCTCCGTGGATCCGCAAAGGGCTCCGGCCGGGCAATGTACATCATGAGGACAAAGCGCAAGAACGGCAGTGACTATGAAGCTGCTCCGCAGATCGTAGAGTATGACGATACCACGGAGAGCGAGTCCGTCCTGCGTGCCATCCGGGATGCCCTGCAGCGTCTCCATTATGCCTGCACCGTAGTAATCCATACAGAGTGCAGCAACGTGGCAGCAGCCATCACACAGCACTGGCCGGAGAAGTGGCAGAGGAACGGCTGGAGGAGCGCAAAGGGCAATCCGGTGAAGAATGCCGTATTGTGGGAAATGCTCCTGCAGGACGTGGAAGAGGGTGGTCATATCCTGCTGGCGGAAGGTGAGAAACATGAGTATGCCGAATGGATGCGCTTTAACATGCCACTGAAGAGAGCACTAAAAGACATTTTCACAGAAGTACCGAAAATCTGACAGTATAAGTAGGTGACCTGTGTTAGAGACCATTCCGGTGATGTCACCGCAATGGTGGAAATAGAATATTTTGACAGAATTGCACCGGTGCAACCGGGAAAGGAGACGGAGATGGAGAAATTTAAAACAGTAAAAGAATTGAACATAGTGGCAGCAGTCATGAAGATTGACAGAAATCTGACAGGACTGATAGAACTTGCTGAAAAGTACGGGCTGGAAAAGGAAGATGCAGAGGACTACATGGATAGCGACGATCCGGAGGAGACGCTCTGTAATGAGACGATGGCAGCTATTGGAAAACTGAAGCTGGAAGAACAGGACCTGAAGTTAGAGAGCCAGATGAAGGACTGGAAGGAGTTTGTAGTGCAGATGATATTGGAGTACCCTGCACAGCATAAAGAGGAAGACGGTGCTGCACTGGCCAATGCAGTATTTAACCCGGAGAAGAAGTTGCTGGACGTGCTGGCAGCCGGGCTGAAGCTGTCATCCAAGAATCGGATAGAGGTAGACAAGCGGATAATAAAGGCAGCAAGGCTCCCGGAGAGTGCCGCCTTTATAGGTATGTGTGGCCGGGATGATTTAAAAAAGATCATACTGGACTACTATCTGGGAAAGCAGGTGTGAAATGCGTGCATATAAAGGATTTCATAAGGACCTGAACTGCACCATGGGAAAAGGCGTGTTTTATTACGAACCGGGAAAATGGTACAGCGAGGAGGAGGCAAGATGTGCCAATACTGGATTCCATGCGACAGATAATCCCTTGGAAGTATTGAGATGGTACTCGAACGAAGGAGACAGATATTTTGCTGTGGAACTGCGGGGAAATATAGACGAGGACGGGATCGGCAGCAGGATTGCAGCGCCGGAAATCATGTTGGTAAAGGAACTTACGATAGATGACCTGTATCGTTTGGGAGTGCTGTGGATGTCCAAGCATCCGAAAGCCGAACTGGCAGCAGCCGTAATGGTGGAGAGCGGGGAGGCGTACAGAAATGGAAATGTTATCGTCAGGGGGAAAAATCCGAGAGCCCGGGGGAAAGCAGGGGATAACCTTTACATCGTCAGGGACGATGTGGACGGGGGTATCGTGGAAATCGGTGCTTTTAAGGTAGACGGGATAAAGATCCTGCCGGATGTGTATTATGACGCAAAAGGGAGGCGGGTAAATGAGAAAAAGTGAACTGGAGAAGCTGAGGACACTGAATGCCACTCCGGCCATGATCCGGGCATTGCAGGAGCCGGGGACGAAGAGGTATTACAGTGGAAAGATTAACGAGGAAAAGTATCATCTTGCGGCCAGGTGCCAACAGCTAGGAGGATATCTGAAAATATCTATCTGCACCCGGGAAGATATCAGCAAAAAAGTGTATACACCGAAGTGGGATATCTTTATTAACTACGAAGGTGATGAGTATATCACAAGGGAGAGACAGAAGGACGGATCCTACAAATGGCGAAAGGCATATGGGTACAATCTGGAAGATTACACCTGGTATAACAAAGACTGGGATGAGTATGTATACATGAATCCGCCAGGCAACGTCCAGATACAGAAGATCCTGGGGACAATAAAAAAAGGATTCTGGGGGATGTGCGAGTGGCAGGAAGGCTGTAAAAAACGGAATGAGGATAAAAAAATAAAGAAGCTGACGGATCAGTGGGATAAGGATATGCAGCCGATCAAGGATCCACCAAAAGGATTCGAGACCTGGTGGCATCATAACGCATTCGACGGCAGCAATTATATTTATTATGCCTCGTCGAAATCTACGGAAGGATATTGTACGTCGTGCATCGGCAGGGTAAAGCTGCCGGAAAAACCGACACACAACACAGAGAGTAGATGCCCAGTCTGTAAGAAAAAGGTCACATACATATCGCGGGCAAAGAAAACACAATGCATCTGGATACGTGCACATGATGCTTCCTGCATCCAAAGATATAAGGACGGACTGGTGCAGAGAGACTTTGAAGTGCGGAGATGTGACGATAAGGATGCCCTGAGCATTAATAAATCTACTTACACCATCCGCGAGTACAGGAGAACCATTGTCACAGCAAAAGGATGGGGGACATATATCTACATGGATTATCGCAGGAGGGGAATGCGCTGGGCAGCAGACCCCGATGCCTGGGTAGGAAAACACTGCGAGACAATGTACCGGAAGAATTTCGGACAGATATTCAAAAAATACCATACGGCGTATCCGATTGCCGTGAAACATGGGTATAAAGCGGCAGGTCTGAGGTATTTTCTGAGCCAGGAGCAACGTTATCCTGCTATCGAGATGACTTACAAGGCGGGAATGTACAGGCTGGCGGATGACATGGTAAGGGACAGCTGGGGACAACTGGATAAAATATTGAAGAACAAAGCATCCGGTGGACTTGCAAAGATCCTTAAAATAGATAACGCCAGGATGAAGCGTCTGAAAAACATGGATGGCAATATCAGGATGCTCATATGGCTGCAGAAAGAAAAGGAGATGAATACGATATTGCGTGACTGCGATATAAAAACACTCACAGAAGCAGACATCAGTCCGGAAGATTTGAAAAGATCCAAAATCAGAAAATATCTGACCATTGAAAAAATCTGTAATTACCTGAACAAACAGGCAGAGTTGAGATCTCTAAAAGGTCATGGATTAAAAACATCAATATGGAGAGACTGGAACGACTACGTGAACATGATGGCCAAACTAAAGATGGACTGTAACAGGGAACTCCTGCTGAAACCGAAAGACCTTGCCATTGCACATAACGAGTTAGTGGCACAGATATCCATGCTGGATTCCTCAGAGGAAATTGCAGAAAAGAAAAAAGATTTCCCACAGGCACAGGAACTCATGGAATCTGGAGAACTGGAAAAATATGAGTATGATAACGGCACTTACTGCATTGTAGCCCCCAGGAGCATCGATGATATCTATCGGGAGGGAATCGTATTAAAACATTGCATTCACACCTGTGATATTTACTTCCAGAGGATCAACATCAGAGAAACCTATCTGCTCTTCCTTCGGCACAGCGCAGAACCGGATACTCCCTGGTACACGGTGGAGATTGAGCCGGGAGGAAACATCCGGCAGAAAAAGTCCGTACTGAATGAGGCATATAAGGATCTGGACGATGCAATGCCGTTTCTGCAGGAGTGGCAGCAGTGGGTGAAGAAAAATCTATCCGAAGAGGATAAGAAACTGGCAGAGAAGAGCGACAAGGCCCGCAGGGAAGGCTATAAAAAACTGCGGGAGCAGAAAAAGATAGTATGGCACGGGAGCCTGCAAGGAACACTGCTTGCGGATGCTCTGGAGAGTGACTTTATGGAGGTGATCTGATGGAATTAATGGAATACACAAAAACATATCAGGAATATAAACAGGAACTGGATGCAGTGCTCACCCGGACAGCAGAGGATTTTGTACAGATCGGCTATCTGCTCAAGGTAGCCAGAGACACAAATATATTGGCAGAGAGCGGATATGCAACCGTGACAGACTTTGCCAAGGCAGAATATGGCATAGATAAGACACAGGTAAGCCGCTTTATCAGTATCAATGACAGATTTTCTGAGGATGGCTACTCTGATCATCTGCTCACGAGCTACAAGGGATTTGGATACGCAAAACTTACATTGATGTTGCAGATCCCCGACGAGATCAACGAGGTACTTCCGCCTACGTTGTCCAAGGCAGAGATTCAGGACATAAAGGACGAGGTGGATGCTGAGAGCAAGGTCACGGATATTGAGGTGGAGATCGAGAAGGCAGAGGCAGCAGCCGTCACGGACAAGCCCATGCTTCCGCCGGAGGGATCGCCGCTGTACCGTAACCTTTGGCAGTTGGGTAAGGAGCAGGAAGATCTCTTCCGGAAGCTGTGGACAATCTGCAACACAGACATGCATCCGCTTAATACATACATTATGGATGCCCTGATACCGCAGGGAGACGCGGTCTATACCGTCCGTATCCCGGGAGAACGCCGTACACAGATCATTGTAAATCCTGATGGTGCAAAGCTAATCAATATGAAAACAATGGAGCGCCATGAATATGCACCACAAAAAATCTGCCTTGAGGTAGATTCCCTGTTTCTTGGAGGCAGCAGTCCTGAGGAGCGGTACAAGATGTTATATGGCGAGGACTTAACACCGGAAGAACCGGAAATTGCACCGGTGCAACCGGATGAGACTCCGAAAGAAAAGAAACCGGAAAAGCGTAAGGAATCCCGTGTGACCAAAGCAAACACCGAAAAGAAAAAGCCCAAGGAACCGGAAAGGAAGCCGGAGCAGATGACCATCCCGGGAGCCGTACCGGATCCGGCACCGGAAGAGCCGCAAACACAGGTAAATGACTCGTCTTCCCGGGAAACTGACGTGGATAATCAGAATACCGACACCATGGGATCGGAAGAACAGGTACCTGGGCAGACCGATATCGAAAATGACTTTCCGCAATACTGCCCGGATGCAGACCAAAGGACTGCTTATCTCCAGTCCATCCGTGGAGCAGTGGATAATCTGGTACGTTACGCAGAGATGGATCTGATCATCGCGGCGCGAGTGCAGGTGAAAGATATCTCCGAATACTTGGACCGCCTGGAAGAACTCAGCAAAGGAGGCGGGCAGAATGTCGAAGATGTCGAAACAGGCGAGAGCGAGGGAGTTTAATGCCGCCTCTCGTCAGATCATCAAGGAGCGGGATCTGTACCAGTGCATCTTTTGCCGTATGGGATATCACATGGAGGACGTCACCTGGTACGGACAGCAGCTGCAGAGCATCATGCACTACATACCGAGATCCCGCGGCGGACTCGGGATCCCACAGAATGGAGCCCTGGGCTGCCAGAGTCACCATGAGATGCTGGATAACGGAAACAAGGGCAGACGGGAGGAGATGCTGCAACTCTTCCGAGCGTATTTGCAGGACCATTATCCGGACTGGAGCGAGGATGCCCTGACCTATAACAAGTGGGGATGATGTATATACAAATTTGTATATACACGAAAGGAGCGCAGAGATGAAAAGCAGAACAATAAGCAAGATCATCCGGATGACGCCGGAGGAAAAGCGGCGACTGGAATACTGCGCCGAAAAAATGGCAAAGACCGAGACGGAGATCCTGATTGCAGGAGTGAATAATTACTATGCTGCCGTACAGAAAGCACTGGCAGCCCAGAAAAATCAATAAGCCTTTTGGATAAAGTGAATCACAATAGACACTGTAAACGAAGCCACGGGGCGGCCGCTGGAAATCCAAGAGGCAGCAGTCGTCCGGAAAGGAGACAACAATGCAGTATAAGGACTGGGACGGAGATCTTCTGCCGGATCCTGCGCCGCGCATCCGCAACATACATATAGGTGACATAATCAAAACAGTACGTAAGGTAATTGAGGAGCCACTGGAAATCCGCGGACGTGGTCGGCATCAGGTCATAAGCGAGACAAGAGAATACGAAGTAACCGCGATTTACACACATATGATTCAGACCCGCGACTGCAAGACAGGCTTTACGAGGTGTTTTTCCTACGGCGAACTCACAACGATGGGACTGGAATGGCAGGGAGAACAGAAATGAAGACGGTCGAAAAGAAAATTCTGCCCAAGTACTTCCGGGCAGTCCGGGAGGAAAAGAAGAACTTTGAATTGCGAAAAGATGAAGATGATGTACAGCCGGGAGATGTCCTGATCTTAATGGAGTGCGCAGGTGGAGAATACACTGGCCGGACAGAAGTACGCAGGATCCGGTATGTGCTCCGGGATGTACCGGAATATGGACTGATGCAGGGTTACTGTATCATCGGATGGTAAAGGAGGCAGCAGGGATGGAATTACAGGAACTTACAAATAAAGTACTGAGATTATTTGATGCGAAGACAACCGAAGATCTGCCAGAGAAATTGCTGGCTGCAGTTCAAAATAATGATGAGACAGTGTATGAAAAATTTTGTGAGAATGTAAAAGATTTGAGCATCGACTGGTTACAAATGATTTTTCAGTATTACCATGCAGATAGAACGGAAAAAATGCAGGATTATACACCTAAGAGCTTAGCTGTGTTTATGGGAAAACTTGCAGGAAAATCAGATATAGTTACAGATATGTGCGCTGGATCAGGGGCATTGACAATTCAAAAATGGAATATGGACAAGAACCAAAAATTTGAATTATATGAATATGACAGCAAGGTAATGCCATTTCTACTGTTCAATATGGCAGTTAGAAATATTGAATGTAAAGTATATCATTCAGATGTATTGAAACAGGAAGTATTTCACACATACAAAATCGCAAGAGGAAAAAAATTCGGGAGATTTACGGAAATATGAAAATGAAGAAAACATTAATATCAAATCCACCGTATAACATGAAATGGGAAATACCGCCATTCGCACAGATACAACCACGATTTTCTAAATGTTATGTAGTGCCACCTGCAAATAATGCGAATTATGCATTTGTACTAACAGGACTGGAAAAACATGACAGGTGTGTTTTCCTTCTGCCAGCCGCTATAATGAGCAGCAATCAAAAGGAGGAAAAGGCAATAAGAGAATGGTTAGTAGAGGAAAACCTGGTAGAAGCGGTGATTATCTGCCCGGACAACATGTTTGAGTCCACTGGGGTGGGAACCTGTATTATTGTTTTGGACAAAAACAAAGAACATGTAACCACGGAAATGATAGACATTAGGAATAGATATGTAGAGGAAATCAGAGATCAAAAAGGGCAATATGGTGGAACCTCTCATACTAACAGAATCTATCAGAAAAAAATAAAGGTTATTCCGGAAAAAATAATGGAAGATGTGCTGGATGCAATCAGGGAAAGAAAAAGTATTCCTGATTTTTGCAAATCAGTAAGCATTGAAAAAATAAAAGAGGATAAATATTCTCTTTTGGCGAGTCACTATCTCGATATACAGGAAGAGGAAGTAAAGCATAGGAGCTATGAAGATATAGTAGAGGACCTAAACAGGGTGGTGAGAGAAAAAAACGCATGCAAGCTCACAATCAATGAAAGTCTGGCAAAAGGAATGGGATTCGATATCGAAATGTACAAAAATGATCAGCAAGATACAGGACTCAATGAAATGCTTGTAAAATTGGGAGCACCACAGCTTGAAAAAGATAATTATTTTTCAACATCAAAGAATAAAAACGAAATCCGATTTGAGAACAACAGCAAAGATATTCTGTCAAGCATCTTGGTGATGATTATGCAGACATGGAAACAGCACATATATTACCTGAATCAGCAAGAAAATAGATATTTGGCTGAATTGCGGGACGCACTGATTCCGGATCTGATGAGTGGAAAAATTGATGTAACTTAGGAGAATACATGAAAGTAAAAAATGAAGAAGTCAGATATTATCAGCCAAGATTTAAAAGGTGGATTGACTCTACTAAATGGGATTCAATTGCCGAAAGATTACCAGATGAAAATATATCTATAATAACACAAGTAATGAATGCTGAAAAAGATGGAGATTGCAGTTGGCTTATCTGGAAATGCTGCGATCATGTACTCGATAATATAAGGGCAATAGCAAAGAAAATAGATGGGCTAACTTAGGATTTAGCAAGGGAGTGATGCGAGAAATGTGGTCACACGATGAACAGAAAGAAATAAATGACGGATACGCTGTTATGGCAAGAATTACATGTAAACATTGTGGGGCAATAGTCCACAAATATGTGGAAAGTCATTATACAGGCGGTTCCAAGTGTGTGATATTGGCAAAGTACTGTAGATTTTGCGGTAATGCTCTTAACAATTAGTGGAGGTTTGGAATGAGCATAGTAATGTTTTTATTTTTATCATACATACACGGCAAAGGGATATCCATACCAGATTTGTATGCATTAGTGATAGCAATTCTTTTTGTTGGTGATTGCATACTTATCAGCCGAAAAAAGTAGTTTTAGGATTTAGTGGAGAAATAAAAATGACAAAAAGAAGATGTTTGAAAATACATCACCCTGAATCTGTGTGTATGGCAGAGCGATTTGTTTTGTTTCATAACACAAGATTTAGAATCGGATTAGCATATCATGAATATTGGTGTTGTGAATGCCGCAAACAAAGGAAAATATGGTTTATCTGAAATTTACAGTAGAAAGGAGAAACATGATAATTCCAAGAGAAATAAGAGAAAAAATAGAACAGAGAAATCAGCTTGATGAAGAGATAGCTGGTTGGTTCCAGGAGAATGTAGATGCTTATGGATGCGATATAAAAAACGCTTATGTGGTTGATGAACCGAAAGGAGAAGAACAGATTGAAGAGGGGGAATATTGTAAGCAGTCAATTTTGGGCGAGGACTGGTACATAGGACAGTATTATTGGAAGATGGACAATGGCAAGTATTTATGCATGGATTTTGAAATATAGCTTAAACAATATTTATGTAAGAAAAATACGAAAAAATTGAAAAAATAAAAATATTTCTCAAAAAATGCTTTTCTTTACGGTTTTTTTTGACATATCCATATGTAAGACAAATACGTCTTGCAAAAATATGAAAACCTATGGGAGGAAATGCAAATGAGAAGACACAACAATTATGATGATTACGATCTGGATCCGAATTACGACGAGAGTAATGTAGACCTGGACAGCTACGAGCGCGAAGCGGATTACTATGAATCTGAATGTGCTGAGGGAGTAACAGTGAAAAATTACGCTGATACTAATGATCCTGTTTGCGAGAGGCTACATAACTGGAATGACTGTTTCTGGTTTCGGAAGTATTTCGGAATGTAGTACAGTATGTACTACGGTAGATCTGGGAGTGTCGTACATATCTGTGCGGCATTCCCGGAAGGTCCCGGACAGTGAAAGGAGTGATAGAAAAAGGAAAAATGTTAAAAGTGTAATAAGTATCATAATACACAATTTGAAATTCCAGCTGCAGAAGGACTGCAATCGTTACATAAAAACAGCGGTAGACCATCCGACCAAAGATAGCATCTACCGCTCACTGCTTAAGGACATCATATCATAATGTGATACCTTAGGCAATACGAAAGAGGTGCGCATATGACTAAAAACGATTTAATCAACGACGTAGCCTATGAATTACGTGACAGCATGACCAGGGAACAGATTGACCGGATGAAGATTACGCTTTACGTAAAATTACAGGACTTTGAGCTGGAAGAGATCAAACAGCTACCAATGACTATAGAGCATGACAATGAGTGGTTAATGCAAAGGTATTGTGTAGACGGCGTGGCAGCAGGACTCCATGCAGGGACAATACGAAGCTATATTGGGATAATAAAGAAATTCTTTGAATTTGTGAATAAGAATTATAAATATGTGACAGCGCAGGATATTACAGATTATCTTGCTATTAGATCCTATCGTGATCACATCAGCCACAATTATAAATCCACAATATACCGGTACTTATGCACATTCTTTTCCTGGGCATTTAAAAAGAGGCATATCCAGGATAATATCATTGATGGCGTTGATCGTGTTAAGCAGGTGAAAAAGAAAAAGGTGCGCCTGACGGATGAAGAGGTTGAAACTATCCGCTATGCATTGCAGACACCAAAAGAAAAAGCACTTTTTGAACTGATGATCTGTACCGGCATGAGAGTTGGCGAGATCTCCGCTTTGAATGTGTCAGATATTGATTTAGTACACAAGCAGGTATCAATCTATGCCGAGAAGACAGATACCTACCGCACCGGAATGCTCACACCGGTAGCTGTGATGGCACTTAGGAATTATATCGGGGACAGACCCGGAACGGATCCGTTATTTTTGGCAGACAGAGCACCGTATAACCGGATGCGCACCTACGGAATCGAAAAGCTGGCAAAGGAGATGACAGTCAGGGGAGGAGTAACCAGGATCACAGCCACGGTGCATGTGTATCGTAAGACATTTGCAAGTGTACTGTATCGCAAGACTGGGGATGTACTGTTGGTGAGTAAGCTGTTAGGTCATGCAAAGCCTGATATGACAGTACAGTATTACTTAATTGATGATATTGAAGAAATGCAGCACAAGTATAACAGAGTAGCATAGCAACAGCACCGGAAAGGAGAAAGCATCGATGCAAAGAATTAACAGAGCAAGCTGGAGGATCATTGAGACAATATTATTACGGTATCCTCAGCGTAAGAAAGAATACGAGGAGTACATATCAGATATCATGGCATCACCGACGGGAGGCAGCAGTCGTCCGTCGGATCCTGCCAAGGAAAGAGATAAGGCACAGTCTGTCACAGAGGCAAAAGCCCTGAAGATGACATCCGTATACCATGAACGGATCAAGAAAGAGATTGAGGCAGTGGAATTTGTATATAATTCTCTTCGACCAGAAGAACAGAAGGTAATAAGAATCAGGTACTGGAGTAAAGGTCTCAGAGCACCGATTCCCTACCTAAAAATCGGTGGTGCCTCGTACAGTGAGAGACAAATGAAGAGGATAGTTTTTAAGACTATAGAACAGATTGGAAGGTATATTGGGGAGTTAAAGTAAAAGATGGCATGATTTCGCATGTCAAATGTGATAATATAGTATCGTGATAAATTAGTGACAGGGCAATGCAGATAGCTGCGTTGCCTTTTTTCGTGGAGTTGCACCGGTGCAACTTTAGAGAGATGGTGAGCAGATGGCAAAAGGCAAATATAAATATTGGCTGACACCGGAAGGCTTACTAAAGCTGGAAGGATGGACAAGGGATGGACTAACAGAAGAGCAGATCGCTGGTAATATGGGAATCTCCAGGTCTACATTAAATGAATGGAAAAAATTGTATCCGGACATTTCGGACACCCTAAAAAAGGGAAAGGAAGTTGTGGACCTGCAAGTGGAAAATGCGCTTTTAAAAAGGGCACTGGGATATCGGTATACAGAAGATAAATATGTAAGCGTTCCGATGGAGCAGGAAGAATATAGTCAAAAGCTATTTGAATATATGAATCGCTACAAACTGGAGCATCCGGAGGCAACAGATGATGAGCTGATGCTTGTAAGAGAGAAATTCCCCAAAACAAAAGAAATGCTTGTGGAACGAAAAGTAAAAGAAGTAGAGCCGGATACCACAGCCCAGATATTCTGGTTGAAGAACCGAAAACCGGATAAATGGAGAGACAAACAGGATGTCCAGATCTCCGGAGAGCTTAAATCCGAACAGAGTAAACTGGATGACCTGATCAGACAGATGCGTGGTGATGGGTAATGAGCGCAAGTAAACTCCTGCTGTCAGAGAAATACAAAGCATTCCTGAAATGCGATGCTCCGGTGGAATTTCTGGAAGGAACCACGGCAGCAGGTAAGACGACGGTAGGAATCTTCAAGTTTATGCTTAAGGTGGCAGAAAGCCCCAAGAAGCTTCACATCATTGCTGCGGATGACACCGGAACTGCTGAGAAGAACATCATCAACAAAGACCTTGGTATACTGGATGATTTTGGCATTCTGGTGGAATATAACGGCAGTGGAACCAAAGACGATAAGATTCCACATCTGATTCTGCATACTGGCAAGGGAGATAAAGTCATTTATGTGCTGGGCTACGGTAACAAGAAAAAGTGGAAGAAGGCCCTGGGTGGACAATATGGCTGTCTGTACATAGATGAAGTAAATACCGCAGACATAGATTTTGTCAGAGAAGCATCCATGCGATGTGATTATCTGATGGCAACACTAAACCCAGACGATCCGGGACTGCCGGTGTACAAAGAATATATCAACTGTGCACGTCCTCTTCCGGAATGGAAGGATGAGACACCACAGGAAATCATAGAGGAACTGAAAGAAGAGCCAAAGGACGGATGGATCCATTGGTTCTTTTCTTTTAAAGACAATGCAGGCCTTCCACCGGATAAACTGCAGATGATCCTGCAAAACACACCGAAGGGCACCAAGATCTGGAAAAACAAGATTCAAGGTCTCCGCGGAAAAGCGACAGGGTTGGTATTCTCCAACTTTGTCAGAAAGAAACATGTTGTTACTGCTGCGTGGGTGAAGAAACAGATTGCGGATGGGAATATCCGTTTCAGGAAGTTTACAGCAGGACTGGATACATCATATTCCTCAAAATCTCCGGACACTATTGCAATGATCTTCCAGGGCATTACGGATGACCGCAAGCTGATCACACTAGCTGAGAAGGTATATAGCAATGCGGATCTCAGTGTGCCGCTGGCTCCTTCTGACACAGCGGTAAAGTTTATAGTTTTTCTGGATAGATGCAGATCGGAATGGGGATTTGCAAAAGAGTCTTTTATTGACTGCGCAGATGCGGCGACAATAACAGAACTTCGGAAGTATAAGCGCCTGCATGGGTGCCTTTATAATTTCATTGAGTCCTACAAGAAGGTAACAATACTGGACCGTATCAATTTACAACTGGGATGGATCCAGCAGGACTGCTATCTGGTAGTTGAGGATTGTACAAACCATATCTCGGAATTGGAACGCTATTCATGGGACGAGGAAGAGGATGTTCCGGTACCGGAGGATAAGAACGACCATACGATCAATGCAAACCAGTACGGATGGATTCCATACCGGAATATGATTGGATTCGAGGAGGATAAACAGAGGTGAACCTGATGGAAAAGATAAATGAGAATATCAAAAGAGGTATACGGAGCTGGCTGAATGTTTCTCCAGCGAATCCCTATGTGTTCAATATCAATGAGATGATGGACTTCGAGGGGAATGCGATCCGAAACCGCATCTGGTATCGTGGTGACAGTAACGAACTGGAGCAGTTCTATGAGCAGAATGCGGAATATGCAGATAAATATAAATTCTGGTCCAGCAAGAGTACACCGGGGATGGAAATGCGCAAGATCCACACAGGTGTTCCGGCGCTTACGGTGAGAACTCTGGCAGCAGTAGTCCTTCCGGATATGGGAGAATTTGAATTTTCCTCAGAGAACGAAAAGCAGAAACAGATATGGAAAGACATTGCAAAGCCTGAGAATAATAACTTTGCCGATAAGATAGAGGATGCAATCAAAGAGGCGCTGTATATCGGAGACGGGGCTTTTAAAGTGTCCATTGATACAGATCTCAGTAAGTATCCTATTTTAGAATGGTATGCCGGGGATCGTGTTGAAATCATACGGAAAAAGGACAAGGTCAGGGAAGTAATATTTAAGACACCATACAGCGGAGGAGGCAAAACATATGTGCTCAATGAGATATATGGATATGGGTATGTAAAGAACGAACTGTATCTGGATAACAGGCAGGTCCCGCTGACTACATTGCAGATCACCAATTCACTGGAAGATGTGACCTTCGATAAAAGCGTTATGCTGGCGGTGCCTATGATGTTCTATAAGTCGGCAAAATATGAAGGACGTGGCGGAAGCATCTTTGACGGAAAGGTGGACAACTATGATGCGCTGGATGAAGTATGGAGCCAGTGGATGGATGCGCTGAGAGCAGGAAGAGCCAAAACATATATTCCGGACTGTCTGGTTCCGAGGGATCCGGAAACAGGAGCTGCGATAACACCGAATCCGTTCGATAACAGATATTTTGCAGCAGAAGGAGACCAGCGCGAAGGGCAGAAAAACGTAATCAGTACAGACCAGCCGAGCATTCCTCATGACAGCTATCAGGCTTCCTACTGTACGGCACTGGACCTTTGCCTGCAGGGGATCATCAGTCCTTCTACACTGGGGATTGATGTAAAAAAACTGGATAATGCAGATGCGCAGCGTGAAAAGGAAAAAACAACGCTGTACACAAGAAATATTATCGTGGAAACTCTTCAGACAGTATTGCCACAGGTAGTATCCATGTGTATCAACGCATATCACCTGATGAAGAAAGAGGCAGTGGAAAGTGTAGAGGTAAATCTCCCATTTGGAGAATATGCCAATCCTTCATTTGAATCTCAGGTAGAAACAGTTGGTAAGGCAAAGCAGAGCGGAATCATGAGCATTGAGCGCTGTGTGGAGGAATTATATGGTGACAGTCTGGATGATAACTGCAAAAAAGAAGAAATTGCAAGGCTCAAGGCTGAGCAGGGGATTCAGAGTATTACGGAGCCGGAGATCAGGACGGATGCAGGAGAATTCAGGATAAACGGATTTACTGGAGGCAGTGATGGAAGTAAAAGTAGCAAAAAAAACATACCGGATGAACCGGGAGGAATACCAGGGGCTTCTGAAGGTGGCCAGTGAGCAGGTCCCAAAAGGAATCTATGCAGTGGAAAAAGGTAATTATGCGGAACTTCGTTGTGATCATTGTACCAGCGTCACGCAGATCAAGACATTGACCAGACAGTTTAAAAGCCAGGGATTCAAGGTATATGCAAACGGCAGGTGATTAGATGCCTAAGATAAATTCAGAATATGATATCGGAGCAACATTCGAAGCTATTGAGAATGAACTCATTGCTTCCATGATCCGGAATATGCGAAGACATAAGATTGAGGAAATCGATGAAGATAAGCAGTGGTCCATGTGGCAGACAGAGCAGCTCCGGTCGTTGGAAAAGTACAGAAAAGAGAATCAGGAACGATTTGGTACAAAATTTAAAGACATTAATAACCGGATCGAAGCGCTGATCAGTACTGCCAGGGATGAAGGAGATATGGAGCAGGAGATAGCCATACTGGAGGCTATAAAGAAAGGTTTCCCAGCAAGAAGAGTAAGTCCGGGAGCATCGGCGGCATTCTTCCGGTTGAACCAGAGGAAGCTGGAGGCGCTGATCCGGGCGACCACATCAGACATGGAAAAGGCTGAGACAGCCGTCCTGCGCATGGCAAATGACCAATATCGTAAGATTATTTTTAATGCTCAGGTATATGCCAACAGTGGAGCAGGGACTTATGAGAAGGCGGTAGACATGGCCACAAAGGATTTCATTGCCGCTGGTCTTAACTGTGTGGAATATGCCAATGGATCCAGACACACATTGGCAGACTATGCGGACATGGCAATACGGACAGCCAGTAAGCGTGCATACCTGCAGGGGGAAGGGCAGAAAAGGCAGGAATGGGGGATATCCACGGTGATCATGAATAAGCGTGGAAATCCCTGCCCCAAGTGTTTACCGTTTGTTGGTAAGATACTGATCGATGATGTATGGAGCGGTGGAAGCGCAAAGGACGGACCATATCCCCTGATGAGCTCGGCAATAGCAGCGGGGCTTTATCATCCACGGTGTAAGGATAGCCATACGACCTATTTTCCGGAACTGGAGGATCTGGACAATGAATACAGTAAAAAAGACATAGAGGATATTGATGAACAGAACAGAAAGGAAGCCCGACAGCAATATGCAGAGAGACAAGAGAAGAAATTCCACAGATTAGCGTTATTTTCGTTGGATCCAGAGAATAAAAGCAAGTATCGTGCTAAGGAAAAAGAATGGAGTCAGGAAACCGAAGTCCGGTATAAAGTTCCTGATGAGGTGAAAGCGCCGAGATCGGATACTCCGCAGATCATGATCGATTTAGTGGATCAGTACACGAAAGATGAGTGCATCAAGATAGATGAACTGTCAGAACATGCATTTTCATACGATCCAGATACGGATATGATAATTATTAATCCGAAACATCCCTTATATGATGAGGAAAATTATAAGGCTGTACTGGTCCATGAAATAGCCCATAGAATCGACCATAATGAATATGGTAGTCCTATGTATGCTGAATTTGTAGAGTCAATAAAGAATACAGAAAAAGGAGTATTGCAAGAAAAGGAGAAGTATCAGCAGAGACTTGCTGTGAGTGGCGATTTAGAGTACAATTACTTCATCAGTGATATAATGTCATGCATGACAGATAACGTGATTGCCGGAGCATATGGACATGAATCACAGTACATAGGTAAACCCGGATATGCGGAGTCGGAGATATTTGCGGACGTATATGCTGCATTGTATCAGTCGGATGATATAACTGTAAAATTCATAAAAAGCGAATTGCCAGAGCTATATGAAGCATTTATGAAAGTGCTAAAGAGGTAATTATGTTCAAAAAAGAGTTTGTTGAAAAAATGAAAAACGATGAGGAACTGCAGGAGTTGCGCAGGAAAGTATTATCTTTCTCCGAAAAAATGGGAGATGCCGCATACATCATCGGAAAAGATAAAAGCTATGAGGATTATAAAGAACGTTTACGAAGAATGGTAAAAGAACATGAAGCCACCGGTCAGTAGATTGGTGGTATTTTTATCTCGAAAAAAGAAAATTGCACCGGTGCAACAAATAATCTGGAATCAACACGCTTCATGGCGTGTTTTTTTATGCCCAAACACGAGCAAGGCAATAAACTGCAGCGTGACCGGAGACACCGAAGACAATGGATCGCAGTAAGGGTGACACCCTCAAAATGGAAAGGAGCACGTTATGTTTTACAAGACAGTAAGAAGATTCTTAGACCCCGATGGAAGCCAGGGCGGAGCACCGGCAGGAGAACAGACTGATCAGCAGTCACAGCAGAATGTAGCACCGCAGATTGACTATGGAAAAATCCAGCAGATGTTGGATGGAACGCTTGCGGCAAAAGAGGATACGGCATTGAAAGCCTATTTCAAGCAGCAGGGGCTTTCCCAACAGGAGGTGGAACAGGCTATAGCAACCTTCAAGGAACAGAAGGCGGCAAATCAGCCGAATGTGGAAGCATTGCAACAGCAGGCTGCAACCGCTGTGGCCGAGGCAAGACAGGCACAGATCCAACAGGCAGCGACGATGGCAGCAGTCGGACTGGGAATCAGCGTAACATCCATCCCGTATCTGTTGAAGATGGCAGATTTCAGCCAGGCAGTAGGACAGGATGGAAAGATCAGCAATGAGAAACTTACGGAAGCCCTGAATAAGGTGCTGGAGGACATTCCTGCATTAAAACCGCAGGAGACAGATACTACTGGTTTCCTTCATGTAGGGACAGGCGGAGATCCTTCGCAGCATACACAGCAGGCAACCGTACAACAGACACAGACACCGACCAAAAGATGGAATCGGTGGAACTAAGGAAAGGAAGGTATAAGATATGCCTAATTTAAACTATGCACAGCAGTGGAGTCCTGAACTCCTGCAGATTCTGATGCAGGGAGCGTTAACCTCTCCCTTCATTACATCTAATGTAAGATGGCTGGATGCGAAGACATTCCACTTTACACAGATGAGCACCACTGGTTATAAGAATCACAAGAGAACTGGTGGTTGGAACATGGGATCCTTTGATCAGACAGATGTTCCGTTTACAGTAACCCATGACAGAGACGTTCAGTTCCTGGTAGACAAGGCAGATGTGGATGAGACCAACGCAACTGCATCCATGCAGAATATCTCCAGAACCTTCGAACAGACTCAGGTAGTGCCTGAGACAGATGCCCTGTTCTTCTCCCGTGTGGCACAGGTGGCACAGAAGACGGAGGGATATCACAGCCAGACCCCTATTTCTGCTTATACCAAGGCAAAGGTATTCGGAATGCTGAAGGACACCCTTGCGAAAGGAAAGTTGAGACGGTACAAGGCAAATGGTAGCCTGCTCACGTATGTGGCCAGTCCTATTATGGATGCACTGGAGCAGTCCACTGAGTTTACCCGTAAAATTGAACTTACACAGATCGCTGAGGGTGGTATCGGCATCGAGACCAGAGTAACGGAAATCGATGGTGTACCCATCATGGAAGTTATCGACGATGAGCGTTTCTATGATGCTTTCGACTGGGAGCCTGCTGAGGGTGGATTTGCTCCGCTGAAAAAGGTGGCCGAGGACACCAGTAACCACGTTGCTGCTGTAACCGGAGCTCATAAGATCAATGTACTGGTGGCATGCGGACAGACATGTAAGACGGTTCCTAAGATTGCTTCTATCTATTATTTCAATCCCGGAACACATACAGAAGGAGACGGATACCTGTACCAGAATAGATCTCTGTCTGATACCTTTGTGTTCCCCAATGGACGTGACGGCAAGGTGGATAGCGTCTATGTAGATGTGGATACCACGGAGTACACCGGGGAGTAAGGAGGGCATATGTCCTATAAACCTTATGTAAGAAAAGAAGAGTACACAGAGATCTATAATGGCAGCGTGATTCCTGACGGAGAGCTTGAAAGAGCACTTCGTCAGGCCTGCCGGCATATTGACAGTCTGACATTTAACAGGATTGTGGCAGCAGGATTCGATCATCTGACAGCTTTTCAGCAGGAGACCATCAAAGAGGTTGTCTGCATGCAGGCAGATTTCGAATATGAAAATGCAGATGAAATCAATACGATTTTATCCAGCTATAGCATTAATGGAGTATCCGCACAGTTCGGAAGTTCCTGGAATGTTTTCATGGAAAAAGGTATTGCCATGAAGCGGGATGTGTATTCGTTACTGACTCAGACAGGCCTGTGTTGCAGAATTGCGAGGTGATCCTATGAAATATCCATGTTTGGTGCCTAAAAGATTATGTAAGACAGATATCTCTGTTACGATAGATCAAGAAGGACTGAACGAATACGGGGAGCCATTGAAGCCAGTGGAGTATTACGGACAATGTAACTATCAGGACAAGGCAAAAACTGTGCTGACCACGGAGAAGAAACTGATAGAGATCACCGGAACAGCATTGTTTCCCGGAGATATTTGTCCTGATCTTCCGGCCATATCCGGAGGCAGTGCTGTGATATTTGGGGGTAAGCGCAGGATTCTTGAGGGTCGTAAGGCGAGAAACCCGGATGGAACAGTCAACTATACGGAGGTGATGCTGATATGATCAGTGTAAATTCCACAGTAAAGCTGAATTTTCCGAAGATCCAACAGCTGACGAAAGCACAGGTGATGGCTTTAGAGCAGACTGCGGAGGCATTACATACCAATGTAGTGCAGGCCCAGGTATTTCCGAGGGATACCGGTAATCTGCAAAATGAGAGTACTTTTGTGGATTACTCTGAGAGCAGTCAGGGAAAAGTCAGTATCATTTCCAGTACGCCATACGCAAGACGCCTTTATTTTCACCCGGAATATCATTTCCAGAAGACGGAGAATCCGAATGCAAGAGGTGAATGGTATGAGGACTGGATTTCTGGGAAGAAATCAGAGTACTGCCAAAAGGCATACAAACAAATATACAGGAGGATTGCCGGATTATGATGTTATCGGATGTACGAGATTATGTGGAATCCCTTGAACTGGCAGATCAGGTATATATGGGTAGCCTGCCGGACAAGCAGGAAAAGTCCATTGGAGTTTATAATAGCAAGCATCAGCAGGAGTATAAGACAGCACTGGGAGGACCCCAGCTTGCGTCTTACGGGACAAAATATGTCAGCCTGTTGATTCACTGGAATAATTCGCCCCGCTTGTCGGAAAAGGCAGCCATGACTGTATTTGAGGCAGTGGAGACTGCAAGAAATGTAACGGTCAACGATGAGTTGATAAAATTTATACAGCCTCTCTATGAACCCCAGGATGTCGGAAAGGATGATGCCGGTATCTGCGAATGGGTCATAGAGATGGCTGTTATTTATGAGAAAGGAAAAGGTGAAAAAGAATGAGTACACCTATTACAGGAGTATACCCCTGTTATGAAAACCAGTTCCAGATCGATGCTGCGGAAAGCGGAGCTGAAAAAAATATGGTTAATATTGCGGACTGTGAGACATTCAGCGTATCCTTCGACAATGGAGTAGAGGAATGGCATCCTTTTACGGAAGCAGGATGGGTAAGACGTCTGCTTACCAGTAAAGGTGTCACGATTTCCGTGACTGCAAAAAGGAACGTCGGAGATGCCGGTAACGATGCTGTAGCGTCTCTTGCATGGGTAAACGGCCGCTCCGCAGAGAAAAATGTCCAGTGGACGTTCCCGGATGGAACGGTGGTTAAATTTAACGGGGCAGTTATCAACGTGAAAAATATCGGCGCTGGAGACTCTACAGCCGTGGCTCCTCTGGAGTTTGATATTATGAGCAACGGCAAACCGGAGATTTCTACAGCAGCATAAAAACAGGAGGCTATTATGGCAAAGAAAATCGTAGATATTACAGAAAAACTGAGTTTTGACGAGAACCCGGTACTGAAGGTGAAGGATGTCACCGTGGAAGTCAATTCTGACGCAGCCACTGTACTGAAGATTATGGGTATTTTTTCGAAGGGTACATCAGCTAAAGAAGTGTTGGCGGTATATGAACTGATTTTCAATGAGAAGGATAGGAAAAAGATCGATAAACTGAATCTCCAGTTCAAGGATTTCCAGACGATCATCATGGCAGCAGTAGACCTGATCACGGGAGACGAAGAGCCGGGAGAGCAGTGACCCGTACTATGATCTGATCGGAGATTACAGTCTGATCGTATCATCCTTCCAGGCGCAGTACGGGATCCGGCTGTCGAAAGAAATTGATACCATGAAGTGGGATGAGTTTAGGGATCTTCTTATCGGAATCGGACCGGAGACACCGCTGGGACGGATCGTAGCAATCAGGGCCGAGGAGGATAAGGATATTTTAGACCATTTTACTCCGGAACAGCACAGAATCAGAAATGAATGGCGTGCAAACAGAGCAAAAAAGGTAGCGCCTGATAATATGGCAGCAGTCCTTGATCAGCTGAAGAATGCGTTCATTTCTCTGGCAGGGGGCGATATACATTGAAAAAGTAGATAAGAAAAAAGTAGTGTGTCCTTACTGTGGGCATCCGGTGAATGCAATGCAGACGGAAGATGCACATTGCAGGGGAATTTATTTCCGCTGTAAAAATAAGGACTGTAAAAAGATTTTTGAGTTGAAGTTATAAGACGCTGTGCCGATGTGCCTGTCTTAGAAGGCAGGCTGGTTATGAGTGAAGCTACAAGCGTTGGACAGATCGGATTAGATCTGGTCGTAAATAAAAAGGACTTTAATAAGCAGATGAGCGGCATCCAGAGCCTGGCTACGAAAGTAGGCAAGAAACTGGCTGCCGCTTTTGCTGTAAAAAAGCTCGTAGATTTCAGCGAGAAGTGTATCGAACTGGGATCAGATCTGAGTGAAGTGCAAAATGTTGTGGACGTAACATTCCCAGCGATGTCGAAACAGGTAGATAAATTTGCGCAGAATGCCGCAACTGCATTTGGACTGTCCGAGACGATGGCCAAGAGGTACACAGGAACCTTCGGTGCAATGGCCAAGGCTTTCGGATTCAGTGAGAAGCAGGCATACGATATGTCTACCACTCTGACAGGACTGGCGGGAGATGTGGCATCCTTTTATAACATATCTCAGGACGAAGCATATACAAAGCTGAAATCGGTATTCACTGGAGAAACAGAGAGTCTGAAAGACCTTGGTGTCGTCATGACACAGACGGCATTGGATGCCTACGCTATGGCCAATGGCTACGGGAAGACCACTGCGGTCATGTCGGAGGCAGAAAAGGTAGCCTTACGGTATTCCTTTGTTCAGAGTAAGCTGGCGACGGCATCCGGGGATTTTATGCGGACTTCCGACGGATGGGCCAATCAGGTCAGAATCCTGAAGCTGCAGACTGAGTCTTTTATGGCGGCAATCGGTCAGGGGCTGATCAATGTCCTGACACCAGCTATCAAGGTTATCAATACCCTGATGGGGAAATTGGTACAGCTGGCGAATGTATTTAAAGCGTTTACAGATAAATTTGCCGGAAAGAAAGGTAATGATGTAGCCACCGGGATGGCAGCAGCTGAGGATGCATCTGCGGGAATCAGTGATAATATTAATGCCGCGGGAAAAGCAGCTAAAAAGTTAGGTGGATTACTTTCGTCTGATGAACTGGATTTACTCTCCCAGAAGACAGATTCATCTTCTGCATCCGGAGGAACTTCAGAAATAGATATCGCTGGTTTGCAGACTTCCACGCAGGAAGTTGAAGCCAGTGTGGATAAAATTTCAAAAAAACTCTCAGATGCATTCAAGATTCCCGGTGTCAAAAATTTTGCAGATCAGTTCAACAATGGTCTGAAAAAGATTGATTTCGGAAGTCTGAAGAATAATTTCTCCAGAATCATGGATCAGATGGAGCCATTAGGCAAGGCTACAGTCAAAAACATTGAGACCATCATGGATCCGCTGGGAGGATACCTTGGAAACAAGATAGGGAATAAGATTGCTGTTACGACAAAGGCAGTAGATCTTGGTCTGGACGGAATTGCAAATTATCTGGAACTCAACAGGAAAAAGATAGAATCCTGGAGCAGTGATGTAAGCCAGTCTATTGCGAACGGATTTACAAATCTTACGGATATCAATGAGCAGACATACAATAATCTGCTCGGGGCACTGGATAAAGCAGGACCTGATATTGTAAACGGAATCAATGATATTCTGACAGGTTGTACTGGATTTGGAATGTCATTGGGAACAATCTTCGCTGAGGGGTTCGAGATTTCCACAGAACACACATCCCAGTGGATGAAAGACAACCAGGATCTGATAGAAGGTACACTCACAGATCTGTTTGAATTCGGTGGAGAATGTGCTTCACTGGCAGGAGAGATCGTTGGAGAACTTGGTAGTTCTCTTACGGACTGGTGGGAGTCTCAGGGGAGCAGTACTTTTGGAAATATTATAGATGCCTGGAATGATATCAAGAAGACAGTTTTAGAACTGTGGAATGATATTGCAATGCCGGTACTGAACCATGCTAAGGAAGCGTTACAGGAACTATGGGAAGAAAATCTCAGACCACTATGGGACAACATTCTTGATCTGATCAGCTCAGTAGGCGATTTCCTTGCAGCCGCGTGGAGTACCGTAATCAAACCAATTATCGGGTATCTGGCACCGACAATCAAGCAGGTGGCAGACATTGTGATAAACATCATGAGTACCGTATTCGCAACCGTGTCAGACATTATATCCGGAGCCATGAAAATACTGGGAGGACTGTTGGACTTCCTCACCGGAGTGTTTACAGGCAACTGGAAAAAGGCATGGGAAGGCTTACAGAAAATTACGGATGGAATCTGGCAAGCAATATGGGGATCTATCAAGGGAGTATGTAATCTTATTATTGACGGTGTGAATGCAATGATATCATTGATATATTCTACACTACGCAATGTGGTAAATGGAATCGGAAGCGTCGCAAAGAAGGCAGGAGATCTGGTTGGAAAAGACTGGGGCTTCGAAATGCCGAGTGATCCACCGCAGATACCTAAATTGTGGAATGGTGGATATGTCAAGGCTAATACGCCACAGCTTGCTATGATCGGTGATAATAGGCATCAGGGAGAAATTGTATCACCGGAAGATAAGTTACAGAAAATGGCACTAAGCGCAGCACAGGCGGCAGCGGGATCGGGAGGATCCATATCTGCGGAAAAGCTGGATAAGATCATTACATTGCTGGAGACTATCATCAGAATATTAGCGTCAGGCAATACGATAGAAATCAATGGTGTAAAATTTGCGGAACTACTGAAAAAGATAAACAGGGAGTACTTTAAGGCAACTGGAAATTACCTGTTGCTGGATGTATAGGGAGGCAGCAGGATGGCATTTCAGGCATGGTTATTAAAAGTGGGAGATACTGATATTTCAAAGTATGTAGATATTGAGACCTATAAGGTGAGTCCGGATCAGCGTGCAGATCTGGACTCTGACAGAAATGGTTTGAATATTTTATACCGGGAAGTTGCAGATCATTATACAACAAAAATTGAGTTCAATACGATTCCACTGGAAGCATGGGAAATGACAGAATTTCTACAAGCAATGGAAAAAGCGTACATAAAGGAGAAGGAAAGAAAGGTTATTGTAACTTATTTCGATGTAAATACCGGAGGATATAAATCGGGAGAAATGTATGTACCAAATTATACAGTAGAGACAAAAAGTTGGAATGGTATGGAATTATGGTATAAGCCATTACGTGTTGCGTTCCAGGAGTATTAAGAGGGAGAGGGAATGATAGATTATAAATATAAAGATTTTTATAATGATACATCTGTATCCAAAAGAATGCAGATACAATGTAGTGACGGGAGTGTACTGAATGAAGATGACTGGAAAGGTGAAAGTGCAGAGCTTACTGAGAGACTATGCTCAGAGAGTGAACTAAGTTTTGGCAGGTGTGAGGCGAGTACTTTTAAACTGAGAGTCAGGGAACGAATAATACCTCTTGCCGGAAAAAAGATAACCGTATCCGTAACATTGGAAGGAGCCGAAGAGGCTCCTTTTATGATGGGAGTTTATAAAGTAGATTCTGATGTACCTACAGCAGATAGAAGATATAGGGATATTGTAGCCTACGATGCCATGTACGACATCCTAAATGCAGAGGTGTCTGGGTGGTATAACAGCCTGACATTTTCGATGACACTTAGACAGTTCAGAGACAGCTTTTGTGCCTATGTTGGTGTGGAGCAGGAAGAAATCACACTGGTTAACGATGATATGACAGTGGAGAAGACCATAGATCCAGGAGAACTCCCAGGAAAGACGGTTATAGAAGCTATCTGCGAGATTAATGGCTGCTTTGGTCATATCGGTCGAAATGGTAAGCTGCGGTATGTGGTGCTGGAGCAGATGATAGAGGGGCTGTATCCTGCGGATGAGCTGTATCCGTCCGATGATCTTTACCCGGCAGATCCGCTGGGAACAACAGAAGTATCCAAGAGCATGTATCTATCCTGTCAGTATGAGGATTTTATAGTCCAGCATATTACTAAGCTGCAGATTCGCCAGGAAGAAAATGATATCGGGGCAATCGCTGGTAATGGAAATAATAGTTACATCATCGAGGACAACTTTTTGGTATACGGCAAGTCTGCGGTAGACCTACAGACAATAGCGGACAACGTCCTCAGCGTGATCAGTGGTGTGTGGTACCGACCAGCGCAGGTAGAGGCCCGTGGCAATCCCTGTCTGGAGGTTGGAGACGGTATCCTGTTGTATACCTCCCGGGAGACCATCTATACCTACATCCTGCAGCGGACATTAAAAGGCATCCAAGCACTCCGGGACAGCTATACTGCGGAGGGCGAGGAGTACCGTACCGGACAGGTCAACGGACTAATGAAATCTATTATCCAGTTGAAGGGTAAGAGCAATGTGCTCACCCGGACGGTCGAAGAGACCAGGCTGGAAATGAAAGACATCGAAAATGGTTTATCCACGGAGATAAAAGCGGTAGCAGGAAAGGTTGAATTAAAGGTATCGAAAGATAATCTTATTGCAGAAATAAATCTGACACCGGATAAGGCACTGATCAAGGCTGAGAGGATTGATCTAGTCGGCGTGGTAAATGCGGATGAATTGGTCAGTAAGTATGCAACAATCGAGACGCTGAATGTGACCAAGCTGGAACTGAATAATCTGATTGCCACCAAGGCAACCATTGACTCTCTGAATGCCGTCAGTGGCCGCGTGGGGAGCCTGGAAGCAGATCATGTGACAGTCTCTGATCTGAAGGGTGTAAGCGCCCGTTTGGGAACGGTAGAAGCCAACTATATCAGCGCCGGAACCGTAAAGGCCGACTACATGGAGGTAGCAAACTGGACATCCGCTGGATACATTAAGGCAAATAAGATTAACGCTGATAGTATTGTTGCTAAATTAGGAGAATTTAGCGGACAGGTAAAAGTACAGGATTTATTGGTAACAGATGTTGTAGCGTGTGCAAGAGTTGCACTTGGCGCACTTGAAATAACAGCATCTGAAAGTTGGCAAAGCATAACTGTTAATGGGAAAAGATATACCGTTTTATGTAAAGGATAAGTGATATGAGTAGATTTGATAATTTAAAAATCAGAGAATTTACACAGGCTCTTTTAAACTTTATTGATGGGTCAGATCTGCCGGAGGAAGTCAAGCGTATGGCTCTGCAGGAGGTGCTGACACGTCAGGAGCAGAAAGCCAGGGATGCATTACTGGCGGAGATTGCGGCTCGGGATGCCGAGGAGCAGGAGGTGAAGCAGGATGCAGAAAGCGTATGACTGGGAAGAGAACTATTGGGAGAATAAGCCATCGACCAAGACACCAGTAAATAAAACCAACTTGGACAAGCTAAGTAATGCGATTCGCACTATTGATGAGCGTGTGATTACTCTGGACCTGACTAAGCTGTCAAAGATAGAAGCTAATGGGATGATCACGGGTATTACTCTTAATCAGGATACCGGAGATATTACGATTACGCATTATTCTGGTGCAAGTAGTGTTTTGCATACTCTGATGGCTCAGATTGCCATCAACTTCGGCTATGATCCGGTTACCGAGCAGCTTATTATCTACTTAAAAGATGGAACAGAACAGTACATAGATATGTCTGCACTCATCACGCAGTTTGAGTTTTTAGACTCGGATACCATTTATTGGACCATTGGGGAAGATGGCAAGGTAAAAGCAGATATAAAGAAAGGGAGTATTACGGCGGATAAGCTGCAGCCAGATTACCTGGCAGACATTACGGTACAAGCGGAAACAGCCAAACAGCAGGCCACAGCATCTGCAGCATCCGCAGCGCAGGCAAAGATAGATGCAGACCGGGCGGAGACCTACGCCAGCATCACAGAACCTAAATTTTATTTAGACGAAACCACGATGAACCTTTATATGAAGGATGGCGTGGGTGTGGATTTTGTAACTGACGACAACGTACTGTACTGGAAAGTAGCATAAGGAGGAGTGAACTATGGCAGCACCGGAAGGATATAAGACCCTCGGAAAAATTGGAATATCTTACAAGGGAGATTACAACTCCAACACTGCGTATGAGCGGTTGGATGCTGTATTGCACAACGGAAGTACATATCTGGCCATTAAGGATGCCCCTGACGGAGCTCCGAGGGATGACAAGATCAACTGGATATATTTGGCCAAGGGCTTTAGCAGCGATATTGGAGATTCCGAAATTACATTCACAGAGGCAGAAGCCCGGGAAAACATCAATACCGGCGAGAGTGTAAAGACGGTCTTTGGCAAGATCAAGAAGTTTTTTGCGGATCTCACAGCACCGGCATTTGCCCAGATGATCACTACCAAGGATGATCTGCTGGCCACCAAAGCCACCGGCTATGTCCCGGATGCCAAGGCGGTGGCAGATGCGGTTACTGATGTAACTGGCAAGTTAATTGCTCCTGACTATAAATCTGCTGTAGCCATACAATCTAATTACACTTGTATGACTAATGGCTATGTAATTGGAACAATACAGGGTGCAGTGAATGGCTGGGCATCTATCCGATCATCCAAGAATGCAAATTATTTCTTGGCATTATGTACATCATCAGAAAATCCTATAGCGGTATGTATTCCATTTGCATCAGGAGACTCCGTTATATTTGGATCGAGTGGTACATATAATCTCGCATTTGCACCGGCTAAATAATAAAAGTACCTTTTATCACGCAAGCATTTAGAGTTCCGGTTGCGGAATTCTCCTGAAATATACTTCCATTGTACATCAAGCTTACATTACCAGTTCTAGCAACATCATTTATCACTAAGTACTGACTGGGTATCAATATATTATATTTGGGGTGTAAATCTGCTGGTAGCGTGGCTAATGGAGATCCGTATGGTATAGACCCACTTAAAATGCGGAATCCAAAATCTACAATATTGCCCGTTCTTTTGCAGTGTACAAAATCGGTGGTTACACCTGATGGGAACGTTATATCATAATCTACGGATTTTAACTTGCCATTTAGCGTCGTAGTAGATCAGAAGGCGGGCACGGCCTTAAACAGTGCCAGAAAGGAGTCCTGTAATGGGCTATATCAAATTTAAAAATAAAGAGACCACACAGCTGGTCGTTGTATCAGAGGAGAGCCCTCATGTGATCCGGATCACCGGAGACAACCTCACAGTAAATACCAATGGCTTCCGCCTCTATCTGGACGCAGACTGCAAATATCCGTTGGATAATGGCGAGTATGCGACATACACTACTTTATTCAGGCAGGGTGACGGCTGGTATGAGCTGTCCGATGACGGATCCGTATATGTTGAGCCGGTTGCACCGGTGCAACCTGAACCGACCGAGGAGGAGCTTGCAGAGTTGGCCAGACAGCAGCAGATCAGTCAGCTAACTGCGCAGATTGATGGTCTTAAAGCACAGATCGCCGCCAGTGACTATAAGGTAATCAAGACCTATGAGTACACACTTCTCGGCGAGCAGACCGAGTACGATATGGAGGCTGTCCATGCAGAGAGACAGGCTCTCCGTGACCAGATCAATAGCCTGGAGACCCAGCTGGCAGATCTGACAGCAGAGTAGGAGGTTGCCTATGAGAGTGAGAGACGGTCCATAAACCAATTACATAGTAACCAAGAGCCAAGAGCCGATTACTTCCTTCAGGAAGTGACCGGCTTTTATATTTGAGTGAGGTGCGGCAACATGAACGAAACCGAAATGGAACATCGGCTTACGGAGGTAGAAGCCAGAGCAAAATCAAATACTCACCGGATTGATAAATTGGAGAAAGTGACAGAAGAAATCCATATAATGTCAAACACAATGATCCAACTGGTGGAAGAGGTAAAACATACCAACGAGACTGTGGCTAGTCTTGACAAAAAGGTAGATAAGATGGATAGCCGGGTGGATGAGATGGAGAGCGCCCCGGGAAAAGAGTGGAGCGATGCAAAACGCACACTATTTAATACTGCAGTAGGAGCAATCATTACATTCCTGATTACCGGACTGATCTTCGCGGCGGTCAAGGCATTTTAAGAAAGAGAGGATAACATTATGGATTTATCATTTTTATTGCAACTTGTAGACCCTATTATTTTGGGAATCTGTCTGCTGACAGGCTATGTGCTTAAGGAAGCATTTGACAAATTTCCGAACAAGTTTATTCCGTTGGCATCATTGAGCATGGGAACTATCATTGCAATCATTATCCACCTGCAGGCGGGAATCAATGCAGAGGTTGTGCTGGGCGGTATGATCTCTGGGCTGGCGGCCACCGGTATGTACGAGCTACTGCGGAACCTGCTGGATTTTGACGGAAAGAAGGAGGAATAAGCCATGATGAAGGGCATTGACGTAGCAAAATGGAACGGAGTTATCGACTGGGCGAAGGTGAAAAAGGCAGGGGTAGAGTTTGCCGTCCTGAAAGTCATCGATAAATCCAATAAAACAGAGTCGTCTTTTGTCAGAAACTATGCGGGAGCAAGCGCACAGGGACTACCGTTGGATGTTTATAATTACCTGTATACTATCACTGAGGCAGCAGCCAGGGAAGCAGCCAAAGCAGTGGTAAATGCACTTGCCGGGAGAAAGATCGGAAAGGTATGGGCGGATGCGGAGGATGCCTGCCTTAAAAATAAAGGTATTCAGTTGATTCGGATCCTTAACACCTATAAGGCAGTGATCGAGGCGGCTGGTTATGAGTTTGGCGTGTATACTGGGTTGTCCTTCTACAACAGTTATATCAAACCTTACAAGGCTTATATTGACTGTGATTTCTGGATTGCAAGATATCCATCTACGAAAGATATGACAATTGCTATGGACCCGCCGGCATCCAAAAAACCGGCTATCTGTCATAATCTTTGGGGCTGGCAGCATTCCAGCCGCGGCAAAGTGTCTGGAATCAGCGGATATGTAGATATGGATATCTGCTATGTGGAACCGGACAGCACTGGAAAGTTGCAGTCTACTACGGTATATTATCCGAGATATACTGGAACATCCACATCTATCGTGGCAGCGCTGAATGCGATCGGAGTAAACTCCAGCTATGCAAACAGAAAGCTGATTGCAAAGGAAAACGGTATCACTGGATATGTCGGATCCGCAAAGCAGAATACCCAGATGCTGACACTGCTGAAAAACGGGAAACTTAAAAGAATCTGATTGACGGAATAATGATTAGGGGATATTATAATAATATCTCTCTTTCTTAAAAGAATAAGGTGAAGAGACGGAGAACATGAAGGGGTGTTCTCCGTTTTTTTACGTTAAATGGCAAGTTAAATAATTTTTGCCAATTTTATAATAGTACTGGAACGCTAGGTGTTGCTCTTAAAGAGTATTCTGTTAATTTTGTTCTAAAATCACCATTCATACTTATAGTTGGTGCCAGTACTGGCGCATATTTAGTATTTGGTTATTGTGGTACGTCAGGATATTATGCAGGAATCGCCACTGAAATGACTGGATCAAATAAATTATTTACTTTTTACGCAAACGATAGAGGAAACACACCTTCTTTTTCAGAAAAATAGTTTATAATATCCTAATCAGCTATATATGAAAAGCTTGCAGAATAATAGCGTTCAGTTGACACATATAACATTATTGTACCATTTGATTTATCAATATATAGCATATGGTTACCACCGCCAGAACCAGCTGCATTCGCTCTAACATATGCGGTTTTAGGATAATATACTTTTGCAATCCTACCAATAATTAATGATCCACTTGACTGTTCGGCTGTAATTTGCACTCCAAAAGTTATAAATACTCTATTACCAATTTTTGTAATGGTATTATCTGTATTTCCCCATGATATGCAGTTAGCCAATGACAAATCAAAATCATTTTCCAAGTTGCTTAACTTGCCATTTACTATACAAACATAAAAATAATAGTAGCCGTATTTCCGGTCACGGTGGTGCGAACCCCGGGGCCACCTATAATGGAAGAAAAGAAAGTGAGGATGCGCTGGCACTGACACTGGCGGTGGGAAGCATCTTAGAAGAAAACGGAGTGGATGTGTATTACACCCGGACCACAGATATCTATGAGTCCCCCTATCAGAAGGCACAGGAGGGAAATGAGGTGGGAGGAGATTATTTTGTCTCGATCCATCGCAATTCCAGTCCTTATCCGAACCAGTACAGTGGAGTGGAGAGTTTAGTCTACAACCGCTATGGAGCGGCAGCCAGGATGGCGTACAACATCAATGCCGGACTGGAGCAGGTGGGGTTCGTGAATCTGGGAGTGAATGAAAGACCGAATCTGGTGGTGCTGAACAGCACAAATATGCCGGCGGTGTTGGTAGAAGTGGGATTTATCAATACGGATGCGGACAACGAACTCTTTGACAGCCGGTTTGACGAGATCGCCCGGGCTATTGCCGACGGCATTCTGGAGAGCATCTGATTTTACCTAATTCTTACAAATAAATTACCGGACTCTGATATTATGTGAATTTCCCCCATGTTAGTATGATTGCGTAATCAAGAGAAAGAAAAACAAAAACATGGAGGACATTATTATGAGAGTAAGACACAGCAAATTATTAGCTCTGATCGGAGCAGGAATATTAGCAGTAACCGCATTGGTTGCATGCGGTAACGGTGATGCAGCCACAGCACAGCCTTCCGCAGTAGAGAGCAGCGCAGCAGAAAGCACTGTGGCAGAGAGCAGCGCAGCAGCACCTGCTGAGACCACTGCAGATCTGTCCGGCAGTATTTCCATGGTAGGAAGTACTTCTATGGAGAAATTGGCAAATGCATTGAGCGAAGCTTTCATGGAGAAGTATCCGGATGTAACCGTAACTGCTGAGTTCGTAGGATCCGGCGCAGGCGTCGAAGCTGTTACCAACGGAACCGCAGATATCGGTAACTCTTCCAGAAGCTTAAAGGATGAGGAAAAGGCCGCAGGTGTTGTAGAGAACGTAGTAGCAATCGACGGTATTGCCGTATGTGTAGATCCCGCTAACGAAGTAGCAAATCTGACCAAAGAGCAGCTGACGAACATCTACAATGGCACAGTTACCAACTGGAAAGAAGTTGGCGGTGCAGATGAGCCTATCATCGTGATCGGTCGTGAGGCAGGTTCCGGTACCAGAGGCGCGTTCGAAGAGCTGGTTGATCTGGTAGACGGCTGCAAATATGCAAACGAACTGGATAGCACCGGTGCAGTAATCGCAAAAGTGGCATCTACTCCCGGAGCTATCGGATACGCTTCCCTGGATGCACTGGATGACAGTGTTAAGGCACTTTCCCTGGAAGGTGTAGAAGCTACCGCAGAGAATATCAAGGCCGGTAACTATTTCCTGAGCAGACCCTTCGTAATGGCTACCAAGGGTGAGATCTCCGAGCAGAACGATCTGGTACAGGCATGGTTCGATTTTGTACTGGGTGACGAAGGACAGCAGGTTGCTTCCGAAGTTGGTCTGATCACAGTAAAATAATAGCCCGACACAGAAAAAGGAAAAAAGCGATGAATAGTGGAACACACGCTTCCGTAATGGGAAACAGAAAAAATAGAGCGGTCGTTGAAACTGTGGCACAAATAGTATTTACCATTTGTGCCTTCTTCGCCGTACTGGCGGTAGTTTCTATCACCTTATATATGATCATCAGCGGTACCCCCGCTATTATGAAAGTAGGTCTGGGAGAGATCCTGTTCGGCACGGAATGGATGCCAACGGCGGCAGATCCGAAATTCGGTATTCTGTGGGTTATCCTGACTTCCATCGTCGGTACGACGCTGGCTATCCTGCTTGGTGTGCCCATCGGCGTGCTGACGGCAGTATTCCTGGCAGAGGTGGCACCCAGACCCTTAGCTGCCATTGTAAAGCCTGCGGTAGAGCTGTTAGCTGGCATCCCTTCCGTTATCTACGGACTGTTAGGAATCTACTTACTGAATCCTCTCATGTATAAATTAGAAAGACTGATCTTCCAGGGATCCACGACACACCAGTTCACCGGCGGTGCAAACCTGCTGTCAGCCGTGATCGTACTGGCGATCATGATCCTGCCCACTGTGATCAATATCAGTGAGACTTCCATCCGGGCGGTTCCTGCAGGAATCAAATCCTCCTCTCTGGCCCTGGGAGCCTCCCATGTACAGACTATTTTCCGCTCCATCCTTCCGGCAGCAAAATCCGGTATCGTGACGGCTATCGTTCTGGGAGTGGGACGTGCCATCGGCGAGGCTATGGCGATCACACTGGTATCCGGTAGCAGCGTCAATGTGCCGTTGCCATTTAACTCCGTGCGATTCCTGACCACAGCTATTGTCAGCGAGATGGGATATTCTTCCGGACTGCACAGACAGGTGCTGTTCACCATCGGACTGGTGCTGTTTGTATTTATTATGATCATCAATATCGTATTGAATAAAATACTGAAAAAGGGGGCGGATGACAATGAATAAGGACACCTTATATGTAAAAAGAAAACGCCCCACAGACATGCTTTTGCTGGCAGCCATTTATGTCTCTGCCACACTGGCGGTGGCACTTTTACTGGGAATTATCCTGTATGTCTTCGTAAAGGGCATCCGCACCGTTAACTGGGCATTTTTAACGACGGTGACCAGTGCCAGAAAGCAGACCACCGGTATTGCGGGCAACCTGTTGAATACCCTGTACATCATCGTGATCACTCTGTTGATCGCGACCCCCATCGGCGTGGGAAGTGCCATTTATCTGAATGAATATGCAAAACCCGGCAAGCTGGTCTCCATCATTGAGTTCACCACGGAGACACTGTCCGGTATTCCTTCTATTATTTTCGGCCTGTTCGGTATGATCTTTTTCGGAGAGACTTTGGGCTTCGGCTATTCACTGCTCACCGGTTCCTTTACCCTGACATTGATGGTACTGCCCCTGATCACAAGAAATACGCAGGAAGCATTGCGCACCGTGCCGGACAGTTATCGTACCGGTGCGTTGGGAATGGGATCCACGAAATGGCATATGATCCGGACGATCCTTCTGCCGTCTTCCATGCCAGGTATCGTCACCGGTATCATTCTGGCACTGGGACGTATCGTGGGAGAGTCTGCGGCTCTGTTGTTCACTGCGGGAAGCGACTACAAGCTGCCGAAGTTCACCGGAGTTTTCGGAGACAATCTGGCAAAGCTGGCTCACAAGGCCATGGAGTCTGGTGGTACTCTGACCATCGAATTGTATTTACAGATGCAGAAGGGACAGTATGATAATGCTTTCGGTATCGGTTGTGTTCTGATCATTATCGTATTGATCCTGAACCTCCTGACCAAGCTGGCGGCGAATAAGCTGAGACGAGAGTAAGAGAAATCACAAGAAGGAGAAAATATATGGCTAACAGTAAAATATCCGTGGAAAACTTAAATCTCCATTATGGAGAGAACCACGCACTGAAAGATGTAAATATGGAGATCGCAGACCACGCCATTACCGCATTTATCGGTCCCAGCGGCTGCGGCAAATCTACTTTTCTACGTTGCCTGAACCGGATGAATGACCTGGTGGACGGCTGCAGAGTCGAAGGAAAAGTAATTCTGGATGGAGAGGACATTTACGATAAGCGGGTGGATACCACATTGCTTCGTAAAAAGGTCGGCATGGTATTCCAGCAGCCCAACCCTTTTCCCATGTCCATTTATGACAACATCGCCTACGGTCCCAGACTGCACGGCATCAAGAATAAAAAGGAACTGGATGAAATCGTGGAGCGTTCTCTGCAGGGTGCCGCTATCTTTGAAGAGGTAAAGGATCGCCTGCACAAATCCGCGTTGGGACTGTCCGGTGGACAGCAGCAGAGACTGTGTATTGCCAGAGCACTGGCAGTATCTCCGGAGGTACTTTTGATGGATGAACCCACCTCCGCACTGGACCCGATCTCCACGCTAAAGATCGAGGAACTGATGGAGACACTGAAGAAAAAATACACCGTGGTCATCGTAACCCACAATATGCAGCAGGCAGCCCGTGTGTCGGATGACACCGCATTTTTCCTGGTAGGGGAAGTCATAGAGAAAAATGCAACCTCCGAGATCTTTGCAAGACCTCAGGACAAACGGACAGAAGACTACATCACCGGACGGTTTGGATGATTTTGGATGAGAAGATAGGAGGAATGGGAGATGTCACCCAGAGTATTATTTGAACAGGATCTTGAGACTTTGAAAAATAAAGTATCTGAGATGGGAGAGCATGCGGAGATCAGTTATGACCGTATGGCGTATGGAATTCGTGAGAACAAAGAAGACATTCTGAAGACGCTGTTGAATACAGATCATACCATGGTGGATATGCAGCGAAGTATAGAAGCTATGTGTCTGAGCCTGCTGACCAGACAGCAGCCGGTGGCCAGAGATATGCGTCTGGTATCCGCAGCGCTGAAAGTGGTACCGGATATTGAACGGATCGGAGACCATGTGGCAGATATTGTGGAACTGTACCTGCGTATGGGCAACATGAATCCCGAAGGAAAACAGGAACATCTGTTGCTGGAGATGATGGAAGAAGCCAAGGAGATGATCCACAATTCGGTGGAGGCATTTGTGGAAGGTGATGAGGCAAATGCAAGAAAAGTAGTAGAACATGATGATGTGGTAGATGATCTCTTCAACGAAGTCAAAACGGGAATGATGCAGGCTATCAGAGAGCAGAGCCTGGATGCGGATCGTGTGGTGGATTATCTGATGATGGCAAAGTATTTGGAAAAAGTGGGCGACCATGCGGTAAATATCGCAGAGTGGGCCATCTTCCGCATGACCGGAGATATGGAAGGTGCGAGATTGTATTAGGATTCGATAATCTCGGTAATGATGCAGAGCCCCAATTCGCAAAACTGCTCCTGCGGAGCGTTCCTTTTGCTCATTGAGGCTTGCTCGCCAAAGAACTATTGCCATATGCTCTTACGAATGCTAGCATCTGATAATCCCAGTAACGATGCAGAGCCCCAATTCGCAAAACTGCTCCTGCGGAGCGTTCCTTTTGCTCATTGAGGCTTGCTCGCCAAAGAACTATTGTTCTATGCTCTTACAGATGCCAGCATCTGACGAGCATAGAACAATAGTTCATGGCTCTGCATCGTTACAACTTTACATAAATTTTACATTCACTGGTAACGCATTTTACATAAGCAAGATAAAGTGTAGATAGAAACCAAAAATGTAAAGTATGTTATGTAAAATGAGAGGATTAGAGTATGAGTTTTTTTGATTTACTGAAGATGGTAGGAGGACTTGCATTATTCCTGTATGGAATGAATCTGTTGGGTGACGGATTGTCCCGGGCATCTGGCGGACGATTAGAACGCATTCTGGAGAAACTGACCAACAACCCGTTAAAGGCAGTGCTCATGGGTGCGGTGGTCACCGGTGTGATCCAGTCCTCCTCCGCTACCACTGTTATGGTAGTCGGATTTGTCAATTCAGGTATTATGAGTCTGAAACAGGCAGTAGGTATCATCATGGGTGCCAACATCGGTACCACGGTGACCTCCTGGATCTTAAGTCTGACGGGCATTGAGAGCGATGCTTTCTGGATCCGTATGCTCAAGCCCAGTTCTTTTTCCCCGATTTTAGCGATCGTGGGTGTGGGTATTTTACTGTTTTCCCATAAAGACAAATTAAAAAATGCGGCAACCATCCTGGTGGGCTTTGCAATTCTGATGTTTGGCATGGATTCCATGAGCGCGGCAGTTTCACCGCTGGCAGAGGTACCGGAGTTTACCAATCTGCTGATCGAGTTCCAAAATCCCGTATTCGGTGTGCTGGCAGGACTCATTCTCACAGCGGTGATCCAGTCTTCTTCCGCATCCGTAGGTATTTTGCAGGCACTGTGCATGACCGGAGCGGTAAGCTTTGGCGCAGCAGTTCCCATTATCATGGGACAGAATATCGGTACCTGTGTTACCGCCATGATCTCCGGTATCGGTGCTTCCCGCAATGCAAAACGTGCGGCTCTGATTCATTTGTATTTTAATATTATCGGAACGATCCTGTTCCTTGGAGTGTTCTATACGGTCAATGCCATTCATCCCTTTGCTTTTCTGGGAGAAGTGGCAACACCTTTTGGAATCGCAGTAGTTCACAGCTGCTTCAATATCGCGGCTACGCTGGTATTGCTTCCCTTCTCCAACGGTCTGGTGAAGCTAGCCTGCCTGACGCTGCCGACCCATGAGGACGTGAAGGAAATGTCCGAGACAGACAAGACTTTAAGCTTACTGGATGTACGTTTCCTGGAGAAGCCTGCCTATGCCGTAGAGCAGAGCAGACTGGTGGCTTCTGTGATGGCGGATAAGTCCAGGGAAGCCATGGATCTGGCTATGGAGCTGCTGCATAATTTCGATGAGGCGAAAGCAGAGCAGGTGGCACAGATGGAGACGGATGTGGACCGCTTCGAGGATGAACTGGGAACCTATCTGGTGAAATTGAGTTCCAAACAGCTTTCCAATAAGGATAGTGAGACTTTAAATACGATTCTGCACTGCATCGGCGATTTTGAGAGAATTTCCGATCATGCCCGCAACATCAAGGAAGCGGCACAGGAGATGCATGACAAGCAGCTGGTATTCTCCGAGAAGGCGCAGGAGGAACTGAAGGTATTCGAGAGAGCGGTACACGATGTGCTGGATCTTACCATGACCAGTTTTAAGAACGGAGATCTGAATCTGGCAAGACAGGTGGAGCCGTTGGAGGAAGTCATCGATGGACTGAGCCTGGATGTGAAGCAGCGCCATGTACGCAGACTCCGTAAGGGAAAATGTACCATTGAACTGGGCTTCATCTTATCCGATGTCATTACGAACTTTGAGCGTGTCAGCGATCACTGCTCCAATATTGCAGTCTGTCTGGTACAGGTGAATGAGGATGAATTCGATACCCACGCTTACCTGGATGAACTGCGCCAGGAAGATAACAAGGACTTCCAGAGCAAAGTGCTGGCATGCCGTGAGAAATACCAGTTACCGCCCACAAAGCAGGAACGTCTTGCGGAAAAGAATGCAAAACTGCTTGCGGAGTGAGGATTTACCGAGGTATAGTTAAGAAGAGAAAGCACAGTCAGAGAGGAGTGCTGTGAGATGGCTTTGATCTATGTAGTAGAGGATGACAAAAATATTCAGGAGATCGAGACCTTTGCCCTGGCCAATGTGGGATATGAGGTAAAAGGTTTTGATTCCGCCATGGATTTCTATGAGGCGCTGAATGATACCACACCGGATCTGATTTTATTAGACATCATGCTGCCGGACGAGGATGGTCTGAGCATTGTGAAAAAGCTACGTACCAGACAGGACACGGTGCTGGTGCCGGTGATCATGGTCACGGCGAAGACCACGGAGATCGACAAGGTCAAGGGACTGGATCTGGGGGCAGATGATTATATTACGAAGCCCTTCGGTGTCATGGAACTGATTTCCCGGGTAAAGGCAATGCTTAGGAGAAGTCAGAAGAGTCAGGAAAAAGATAAGGTGCTGAAGCTGGGGAACATTGTGCTGGACCGAGAGAAACATTCTGTCACGGTAGGCAAGGAGCCTGTGGAGTTGACCTACAAAGAATATGAGCTGTTAAAGCTTCTGATGACCAATGCGGGCATTGTGACCACCAGAGAACTGATCCTGGACCGCGTCTGGGGGATCGATTTTGAGGGAGAATCCCGGACGTTGGACATGCATATCAAGACGCTGCGGCAGAAACTGAAGGAAGAGGGCAGTCTGATCAAGACCGTGCGTAATGTGGGATACATTATGAACGGCGAGAAAGCGTAACAGAAGATGAAGAAAAAGATTAACAAAATGATGATCCTCATTGCCACGGTAACGATTTTGCTTACCATGGTACTGATCACGATAGTGTATTATGATCTGTTCCGCAGACAGGTACTGGAGGATCTGAAAAGCTATGGTTCCCTGTTAAAAAGCTGTTCTTCGGTAGAAGAGATCAAGGAAAACGGAGTGCCGGTGGAATCGGATCTGCGATTGACGCTGATCGGCAGTGACGGACAGGTATTGTATGATAATGAGGCAGATTCTGTGGCCATGGGGAATCACGCTTCCCGTCCGGAGATCCAGGAAGCCATGCGGGACGGCGAAGGTGAAGCAGTCCGGAATTCCGAGACCTTGTCCCAGTCCACCTTTTATTATGCCATCCGTCTGGAAGATGGCAGCATCCTGCGACTGTCCAAGGATGCCAGAAGCATTTACAGCATTTTCAGTCAGGCGCTGCCCATGATGGTGGGGATCTTTGTGGTGCTGCTGGTGCTGTGCATGGTGGCGGCCAGAGTGCTGACCACGAAGCTGGTGGCTCCCATTGAGAAACTGGCACAGAATATCGGGGAATGTACAGAGATGCAGACCTATGAGGAACTGACACCGTTCATGACCATGATCCGCAAACAACATGAGGACATTATGAAAAATGCCAGAATGCGTCAGGAATTCAGTGCAAATGTGTCCCATGAACTGAAGACCCCGTTGACATCCATTTCTGGCTATGCGGAGCTGATCGAGACCGGCATGGCCTCCGAACAGGATACGGTGCGTTTTGCTCACGGGATTCATAACAGCGCAAATCGTCTACTTACATTGATCAATGATATTATTCGTTTGTCGGAGCTGGACGGAACGGAAGAGGAAGCGGATACGGAGCTTTTGAATCTTCATGAAATGGCGCAGAATTGTGTGGAAATGCTGAAAATGAGTGCAGAGAAGCACAATGTGACCATAGCGCTGAACGGCACGGAATGCTATGTGACAGCCAATCGTCAGATGATGGAAGAACTTTTATATAATCTGTGTGATAACGCGATCCGGTATAACAATCCGGGAGGAAGTGTGGATGTACAGACCTATGCCAGAGAGGGGCATACCTATCTGGTGGTAAAAGACACCGGCATCGGTATCTCCAAGGAGCATCAGGAGAGGATCTTCGAGCGCTTCTACCGTGTGGACAAGAGCCGCTCCAAATCCACCGGCGGCACGGGACTGGGCCTTGCTATCGTAAAACATATCATCGCCAAGAGCCACGCTGAACTGGAACTGGAGAGCGAACCCGGAAAAGGAACGACGATACGGGTGATTTTCTGAGAACTTCGAGTTCAAATTTTCTAAGACTTCATTCGAGAGAGTGGAGTCTTTTTTACGCATGATATTCCGCCAGCAGCTGTTTCGCATAAGCAACACAGTCTCTGTGCAGAGCAAATTTTTTGCCATCGCACATGATGACTTTGCGGAAGCCCAGCTTCTCCATGTATCTGCCGTTAAGGATCGTCTTGACGGTGGGAGCGAAGAAGGTAGGGTGATTCTCTATCTGAGAGAACAAATTGATAGCGGTGGTGGCTACTTTTACGGTGCGACCGTCCTTCAGGGTGACGATGACATTCCGGCCTTCTTCTTCGGCGTAGAGGATGTCCGGTTCGGTGACATAGACGGTATCTTCATCCTCTCGAAGCTCTATGAGAGGAACTGCCTTAGACATAATCTCCAGAGCATGATCAATGCTCTGTCCCAGTTCCGCTACTTTGATGGGCTTGTCCAGAAAAATAACATTTTCCGGATAGGACTGTGCTCTGTAATTGATCTTGGAACAGCACATGACGATGGGTGCGTTCACCCCCTGGGCAATCAGCGCATTTGCCACTTCTGTACCGGTGATGCCTTCCGTCAGACACATATCAATATAGAAGGCATCGTATTGCATGGGATTGGACAGCAGTGAGGTAGAATTACCGAAAGAATCGGTATAAATGATACCCGTAGACGCTGCTCTTTTGTCGGATTCCCGCTTTAACAGACGCTCCAGCTGCTTTCTGTCGGCTACATTATCATCACACACTGCTATATGCATATCGATACCTCCCGGACTTTATCTCATATAAAGATGCCAGGGTCAAAAGGTCTAAGCCCACATGAGCTTGCTCATAGGTGGGT
>ERZ1673697.653-NODE-653-length-50914-cov-35.877033_pt1 | contig 50914 bp, 29 predicted proteins | sample MGYA00580227_ERZ1673697 | MGnify/ENA primary metagenome ERZ1673697 (study PRJEB41218, sample SAMN15661759) | gut metagenome | host: Homo sapiens | place: Canada: London | collected 2015-08-20/2019-03-30 | study: EMG produced TPA metagenomics assembly of... | reverse complement strand
GTTGGGGAGGGTTTTTTATTTAAGGACTTCTCATGCAAAAACGCATGCTCTCTTTCATATCCGTGTTCGTCGCAATCGCTGTGGCGTGCTCGGTTTTCTTCGTGGGTCTCTGCGCGCAGCCTGCAAGCGCTGAAGCGCTCGATACCGCAAAATGCACTGCGCGGCCTAACGCTGATGGGTCGAACGAGGTGAAGGGCGCCACTGAAACGCGCATTACCTGGGAAGGTCAAGCAGCCGCCGATGAAAGCGTGAAGGGCATCACGCTCACGATGCCCGAAGGCACTTCATTCTCAACGAAGAACGCGCGTATCACCATGCTCTCTGGCTCTGATCTTATGACCCGCACTAACATTGCAGCAAACTTTCAAATACAGGGCGATTCGATCGTTGCCACCTTCGATGAAGCGGCTCCTGCCGGCGGATATTTCCGCTTTGAAGTCTACGAAGTGAAGTTCCCCGCTTCTGGTGGCGCGATGGATCTTACGGGCACCTATGAACTCGCGAATGGCGACTACAAGGACATCGGGCAGGTCCCAGCTATTAACGTCGTGGGCATCGACCCTGCCGAAGAGCTCTCCACCTATTTAGGCGAACAGGACTGGGTTCAAGCATGGAATTCCAACAAGTTCTTGCACCTCTTCCTCGATCCAACGGTTCTGGTAACCAGCTTCCCGGTGGTTATCAAAGGATTTTTCATGGCCCTCGCGATCGTGCTCGTAGCGTTCCCTTGCGCGATTCCTTTCGGTCTATTGCTCGCGCTCATGCGTATGTCGAAGCTGCGCGTTCTTCGCGGTCTCGCAACCACCTACGTGAACGTCGTTCGTGGCACGCCGCTGTTCCTACAGATCTATATCGCGTTCTTCGGACTTCCACTTGCAGGCATCCAAGTGCCTCCCTTCCCTCTTGGCGTGGTGGTCTTGGCGATGAACTCGAGTGCTTACTTGTGCGAGATATTCCGCGCAGGCATTCAATCGATTCCTAAGGGCCAGTTCGAAGCTTCGCGCTCGCTCGGAATGAATGGCGCACAGACGATGCTCTTCGTGATCATCCCGCAAACCGTTCGTCGTGTGATTCCTACTATGACCAGCGAATTCATCCTGCTTTACAAGGACACCTCGCTGCTCGCTGCCGTGGGTGTCATGGAAGTGGTCATGTACGCGAAGACGATCGTGGCAGCCACTGGTTCGATCACGCCGTATATCGTTGCAGCCTGCTTCTATCTCGTGATCACCTTGCCGCTCGCTAAGATCGTGGGCAAGCTCGAAGCGCATCTTGCCGATCGCGATGCAGGCAACACGGGCAAGAAGAATAAGCGCAAGAAGCACAAAGCGCCACTGCCAGAAGATCCTGAACTGCAAGGCAACTTGGCTGTTGAGAAGCGCATCAGTTATGCAGAAAATCTTCTTGCGAGCGAAGGTGCAGCTGGCCACAAGCCTAGCCATAAAAGCATTTTCGACGGTTGCGGAAGAAGCCTCATGCCGCATCCCGTGTCTAGCCCAGAGATTGGCGGCACTACCGCTCTAGCAACGGAAAACGGAAAGGTGGATTAGCAATGAGCAACATCGCTGATTCTAAGACAAACGAGCCAGAAACCACCGTTCCTGTACAACCTGCGCACGCAGCCAAGAACTCCACGCGCGCGAACAGCCACGTCGTAAGCGATGAGGTGGTTGTCCGTATCGAAAATCTCACGAAGAGCTTTGACGAGCTCGAAGTTTTGCGCGGCGTTAACGTGAATGTTCATCGTGGCGAAGTAGTGGTCATCCTCGGCCCTTCCGGCTCGGGCAAATCGACCCTTTTGCGTTGCGTGAATCTGCTCGAGACTCCTACTTCGGGCAAGATCTTCTTCGAAGACACCGAGATCACCGACCCGAAGGTTGACATCAATCAGGTGCGTTCCAAGCTAGGCATGGTGTTTCAGAGCTTCAATCTGTTCCCGCATCTCACGGCAAAGAAGAACGTGATGCTGGCACAGCGCAAGGTGCTCAAGCGTTCCGAAGAAGAAGCTGAGAAGAAGGCGATCGAAGAGCTTACCAAGGTGGGGCTGGCCGAGCGCGTCGACTACAAGCCAAGCCAACTTTCCGGCGGTCAGCAGCAGCGTGTAGCTATCGCGCGTGCGCTTGCCATGGATCCGCATGTGATGCTCTTCGACGAAGCGACTAGCGCCCTCGACCCCGAGCTGGTTCGTGGTGTACTTTCGGTCATGAAAGAGTTGGCACGCGAAGGCATGACCATGATCGTGGTAACGCACGAGATGGGTTTTGCGCGTGATGTGGCAGATCGCGTGATCTTCATGGATGGTGGCGTGATCGTTGAAGAAGGCACGCCAGAAGAAGTGTTCGACCACCCACAGCATAATCGTACAAAGGACTTCTTGGGACATATCACCGAAGTGGTATAGCTCTTTGTGCAGGGTTCACCTTCCATTCAGGAAGTTGACGCTACCATTTAGATGCGCATTTTGCCGCTCATCGCATGCAAATGGCTACGATCGAAGTACTTCTTGCACTTCAGCGTTGTGGCGGCTATTATATTTAACTGTCGCTTTTCGTTCACGAGCTATACCAGATAGCTTACTAAGAACGAGCGGAACATATAGTGCGGGGTGGAGCAGTCTGGTAGCTCGCCGGGCTCATAACCCGGAGGTCGTAGGTTCAAATCCTGCCCCCGCGACCAAGAACTTGCAGCTCGTCGGCCTAGCCGGCGAGCTTTTTTGTTATTTCGGGACCGTATCTTCGGTCCAATTCTCGGCCTCTCAAACAAAATCTCGATCTGTAACATCTAGACCCGATTTGGGCGGCTAGGTGTTACAGATCGAGATATACCGGTGGGTTGGGTCCCGTTTGTCTAAATCTGTAACACGAGGGACGGATTTTGCCGAGCAGCTGTTACAGATTGAGATTTTCTGGCAGGCGGGTTTGGTTTGTCTCGATCTGTAACACCTGGGGTCGTTTTTGGCCGATGGATGTTACAGATCGAGACATTTTGTTGGGACGGTTCCCGTTGTCCCGATCTGTAACAGGTAGGGGCCAAAAGTGGGCCTAGATGTTACAGATTGAGATGTTTGGTCGGACCGAATTTGTTCGTCTCGATTTGTAACATCTAGGGTCGTTTTTGGTCTGTAAGTGTTACAGATCGAGATTTTCCGACGGACCGCTCCCGTTTGTCTTGATCTGTAACAGTAAGACCCGGTTTTTGCCGAGTAACTGTTACAGATTGAGACAAACCGACGGGCCGCCCCGTTCCATCCACCTGCCGTCACCTGATATTCGCCGATTTTCGTTGTGCCGCCGTGCTCTCATGCCATATCCTCTAGACAACTACGCGGCACCATCGCCGCCGCGCCTACAAGAGAGGAATGTCCATGACCGCACCTGCATCCAAACTGCTCCAGCCCATTACGGTTGGCCCCCTTGAGCTCAAGAACCGCATTATGTTCCCGCCGCTGACCACCGGCTACGAGGAGCGTGACGGTTCCATTGGCGAGCGCAGCCTGGCTTTTTACGAGCGCCTGGCCCGTGGCGGCGTGAGCTACATCGTCATCGGCGACGTCGCCCCCGTTATGACCGCAAGCCCCACGCCCAAGCTGGCGACTGACGCCCAGATCCCCACGTTTAAGGCCCTGGCCGACGCCGTCCACAAGCACGGTGCCAAGGTCGCGCTGCAGCTGTTCCACCCCGAGTACGACGTGCCCGGTGTCGGCCGCATGGTCATGGGCTCCATGGCCGCTGCCAAGGCCGCGCAGGAGGCCAAGGCCGCCGGCGACGAGGAGACCTTTGCCGCCAAGATGGCCGAGTCCAACGAGATCCGCAATCAGGCATACGCCAAGCTGCACCACGACATGCAGCACTTTGTGAACGAGGCGAGCGTAGAGCAGCTCACCCAGATCAAGGAGGCCATCGCCGCCTCGGCCGCCCGCGCGCAGCAGGCTGGAATCGATGCCATCGAGGTCCACGGCGACCGCCTGGTGGGTTCGCTGTGCTCGGCCATCCTCAACCAGCGCACCGACGAGTACGGTGGATCGTTCGAGAACCGCGTTCGCTACGCGCTGGAGGTCGTCGCCGCCATTAAGGAGGCCGCGCCGCAGCTGATGGTGGAGTACAAGCTCCCCGTGATCATGGAGAACCCCGATGGCACGCCGCGCGGCAAGGGCGGCCTGCAGCCCGATGAGGCCTGCGAGTTTGCCAAGCTGCTCGAGGGCGCGGGCATCGACATGATCCAGGTCGCGCAGGCCAACCACACCGGCAACATGGGCGACACCATTCCGCCCATGGGTGCCATGCCCTACAACTGGACGCTGCCCGTGGCTGAGCGCGTCAAGGCCCTGGTCTCCGTGCCGGTGGCAACCGTTGGCCGTGTTGTCTCGGTCGAGGCCGGCGAGAAGATTCTGGAAGACGGCGCGGCCGACATCATCGCCTATGGTCGCTCGCTCATGTGCGACCCCGACATTGCGCTGAAGGCCGCCACGGGTGAGCCCATCCGCGAGTGCCTCAACTGCAACAAGGGCTGCGTCGACGCGATCAAAAACCGCAAGTACATCTCGTGCGTGCTCAACGCCGAGAACGGTGACGAGGCTACCATCGCCATTAAGCCGGGCGAGGGCGACAAGAAGATCGCCGTGGTGGGCGGCGGTATTGCCGGCCTGGAGGCCGCACGCGTGGCGGCCAAGCGCGGCTACGATGTGACCATCTACGAGGCGAGCGATCACTTGGGCGGCCAGATTGTGCTGGCGGCCGCGCCTCCGCGCAAGGACGAGATCATGCGCTCGGTCGAGTATTACGAGAAGATTCTGCCCGGCCTGGGCGTGAAGGTTGAGCTCAACCACGTCGCTACCGCTGAGGACCTCAACGCCGCCGACGCCGCGATTGTGGCTGTGGGCGCGCACGACGTGGTCATCCCCGTTCCGGGTGCCGATTCGGAGAAGGTTGTCTCGAGCTGGGACGTGCTGGCCGGCAAGGTGGAGCTCAGTGGCCGCGTCGCCGTCATTGGCGGCGGCCTGGTGGGCACCGAGACTGCCGAGTACCTGCTGCAGCACGGCTGCGAGGTGGCGATCGTGGAGATGCTCGATAAGATCGCCGCGGGCGAGTCCGAGACCATTCTGCCGCTGATTATGAGCGACTTTGCCGAGCATAACGTGGAGCAGCATGTTAAGACCCGCCTGACCGCCATTACCGACGAGGGCGTGGAGGCTGTTCGCACCACTGAGGACGGCGCCGAGGAGCCGGTGAAGATCGCCTGCGATTACGTGGTGATGGCCGTGGGCTCCAAGGCCAACGCGTTTGACCTTGACGGCGTGACGGTGCCCGTGACCTGCGTGGGCGACTGCTCGGGCGAGCGTACCGCCGACATTGCGAGCGCCATCCGCACGGCATATCACGCGGCTAACGAGCTCTAAGCAAGAAAACCATCGCGTATTGAGTGGGCGGGGAGTGCCGTATCGGTGCTCCCCGTCTTTTTGCCAATAAGAGATGCCCCTGACCAGCGGGTTCAGAAAATCCGAATCTCATGCACCAGAAAATCCGAATTATATGAACACGAAAATCCGAATCGCAACCACCCGAAAATCCGAATTTGCTACAGTGGAATAGAAGAATCAGAAAGCAGGAACTGGAAATCTGCGGGGGTGGCTCATGGCAGGCGAGAGGCTACATCGGGACGGATACATCCCACGTATCGTGGATGCGCAAATCGAGCGCTACCTTCGTGTCTTTGGCGCGGTCGAGATTGCGGGCACCAAGTGGTGCGGCAAGACGTGGGCCGCGCTCGAGCACGGGGCGTCCGCCTCGTATGTCGACGAGAATCTCGACCTCGCGCGTGCCGACCCGGCGATGATGTTGCTGGGAGACCGTCCGCATATTATCGATGAGTGGCAGCGCGTTCCCCAGATTTGGGACTACGTTAGACACGAGGTCGACCGCACCCGGGGTACGCGCGGCGCCTATATCCTCACGGGTTCCGCCACGCCTGCGTTTGGCTCAAAGGCGGAGGCGCCCGCGCATAGTGGAGCCGGCCGCATCGGCCGCGTCCGCATGCACCCCATGACGCTTGCCGAGACAGGTGAGTCCAACGGCAAGGTGAGCCTGGCGGGCTTGTTTGAGCATCGTTTTGAGCCCTGCCGGTGCAATGGCGATACGCCGGGGCTTGTCGAAGCCGCTTGCCGCGGCGGCTGGCCCGAGGCGATCGATATGGTTCCGGCTGACGCCCAGCTCATCGCCCGCGAATATCTCAACACCACGTTTTCGAGCAGCTTCCCGGCGGTCGGTCTCGACCCCGATATTGCTCGTCGAGTCTCCGCATCGATCGCGCGCAATCTGGGACAGGCAACCACGTATAAAACGATTCTTATGGATATGTTCGGTGCCGAGGAGGAACCCGCAGCGTTTGCCGATGAGACCAAGGTGCGCAGGTACCTGGATGCCCTCAAAGGCATGTTTATTCTCGAGGAGGTTCCCGGTTGGGTTCCCGCCGCGCGCGACAAACGGCGCTTTACCGTCAAGCCCAAGCGCTATCTGGCAGATCCGAGCCTTGCTTGCGCCTTGCTAGGTATGTCCTCGCAGGCGCTGCTTGCCGACTGGCAGACATTTGGTCTGGTGTTTGAGAATTTGGTCATACGCGACCTTTCGGTCTACGCACGTTCGCTCGACCTGCTGGATAGCACGCCCGTGCGCTATTATCGCGACGATTCGGGCCTTGAGTGCGATGCTATCGTGCAGCTAGCCGACGGACGGTGGGCCGCCTTTGAGATTAAGGTGAGTGAAGATAAAGCGAGCGCCGGCGTCGAGAGCCTCAAGCGCGTTCGCAAGAAGGTCTGTGGAAATCCTCGTTCACGCACACGCGAACCGGAGTTTATGGCCGTGATTGTGGGGGTGGGTGAGTACGCCCGCGAGGTCGAGGACGGTATCTACGTGATACCCGTGCGCGCGTTGGGGTGTTAAGGGGCGGCACGCCGTGTGTCCGCTGTCCGGTGCCACGGATTGGTGCAAGGGGGTCAGGTTTTTTGCACCATGTTGGTGCGAAGTGACCTGACCCCTTGCACCAAGGGTTTGACTTTTAAGACATCATTAAGGCTTGCGTTGTGGGGCAAACCGCAGGTCAATGCTATTCTTTTACCTTATCGTATGGTGTTGTATTCTGCCTGAATTCTCTACCTGCGAACAACGGATAAACGCGACCGAGCGGAAAAGGATGGCAAGCCCGCAAGCAGGGCAAACGTAAGCGATGAGTGGCATGGACCGACATAGCGAGCTCCAGCAGCACAAGACAGCGGCCGAGTACCGTCAAGCTGCCGACGAGCACGTGCGGACTCTCAAGGATTTCTGGAAGGATTTTCTGGTGAGCGGTCTGTTTGTGCTGGCCGCCATCGTTGCCATCTTTGCATGCCTGGCCTGGTTTGCCGCGAATAACCGAGTGAGCGCCACGGGGAGTACGATCGGGGCGAAGGCGGATCGGTACACGCTGACCGCCGCGGGCGAGGGTGAGTCCGGCGCGCACGTGGGCTATTACGAGCGCTCCGAGCGCACGCCCGAGGAAAAGGATGCCATCGATGGCTTGGATACGACCGACGCCATGACGGTAACGCTCGGCTCCAACCTGAACAACGAGACCGCGGGCTCTCTGTATCCGGGTGCTCGCGGCAAGATTACATTTACGGTGAAGCCGCTGGTGAGTGACCTGGACGGGGTCACGATCAATCTGTCGCGCTTGCTTAAGGTCACGAACATTGTTGGCGCTGTTGGGGACGGGGGAACGCTGGCGCCCGAGGCCGAGGTGCTTCTTGGCTTGGTTAAGGGCCATGTACTGTTCTTTACGAGCTGCGAGAACGGCTATTACTCGGGCCGCGTGGTTGATAGCAAGATCAGGATTGACAAGAGCGAATTTTGCGAAAACGGCGATGAGACCAAGCCAACGAACAAGCCCGTCACCATCAATCTGTACTGGGTATGGCCGGAGTACTTTCAGAACTTCGTCCTTACCGGCAACACGAATTACTACAAGAATCTGTTTGCGGCGGCGGGCGACGCAAAGTCTGACTACGGCGCTCTGCAGGCGGACATGAACGAGCATAAAGCGAACTACTTCTATGGTGCGGCAAACGGCACAAGTGCTGCCAACGCTCCTGCGGTTTCGGCCGGCATGTCCTTCAGCGACACCGCCATCTGCTCGGCGCTGTACAACAATGCCGACGAGCAGATCGGCAATAAGGTCGAATACATCCAACTTAGAATTAGCGCTCAGGAGGGCGTGAGCTCATGAGCACCATGCAAACGCGCCTCGGCGATGCCCGCAATTGGATAGAAAACCACCGCGCACAGGCTCTTGCGGTCCTGATACTGCTGGCGGCAATCGTTCTTATCATCGGCTTGTCGCTCTCGTGGTTTGTGGGCAGCAAAAGTCTGTCCACGGTGGGCAAGATCCAAACGCCCGCGCAGCTCAAGATCATGGGTCCCAACCAGACAAGCATTGAGCCCATCGAGATTTCGTATGACGAGTCGCGCGGCGATGAGAAGAAAGACGACGGCACCGTGACCGTTCGTCGCGCGTTTTGTGTGCAGAGCGACAATGGCGATCCCGCTGCCGGCGGTCAAGCGTTTGAGCTGCAGATTGCCAACACAACGAATATCACGGGGCTGACAATCAACGTGTATCACGTGACGGTCAATAATCCGAACGATAAAAACGGCACCGTGGTCGGCCTCGACGGGCTCAACCGCACCTACTCATGGAGCAAGAAGAGCAGCACCCCGATTGAGTTTGCTTTTATCAACTCCGCGGACGGGACAAGTGCGTTGGCTAAAGAGCTTGAGGCAAACGACCCGACGTACGGCTCGTACGTGAATGTCCAGAAAAACGCCCGTCCGCTGTATCGGTACCACAAGTTCGCAGGGAGTGGGCTCGATGGCTGGAATGGCAAAACAGCCAACGCCGCCACGAACTTCATCATCGAATGTACGTGGAATCCGGGCGTTGTGACCGTAAGCGGAAAGACGGTCTCCAACGTCAAAGAGACCGACATGGTTTATCTAATCGCTCGCGTCACGAGCGGCAACTAATAAGTAGGAGGGGAGGGGCGCCAGATGCGAAAAGACAAGAACGAGCAAAATGAAATCGCGAGGCCTGTTGGTAAGCACTTTGCGCAGGTAGATAATTCTAAGACAGAGCCTTGCTGCACGGAGTCGGCGACCCCTACTTCTAAAGTGCGCAAGCGCCTATGGACGGTTGCGGTGCTGCTATGCGCCGTCGCGATTGTGGCGGGTACCTACCTTACCTACACGGCCTTTTTGGCGGGTGACTTTCTTAAGTCGGTCGCTGTCTCGGGCACGTCGCAGGCGCTGTTTGCTTCGGACATGCTCACGGGTTACACGAATGAGACGCTGAATGACGAGGGTATTGCCGTCCGAAGTGTCATCGCCGACACGAGTGGGGAAAACTGCTTCTTTACCTTTCGCATTTACAACCATCTGCTGGGCGACAAGAACAAGGTCAACGACAAGGACGTTAACGCGACGCTGAGCGTGGAGGCGACGGGAACGACGGGCACTTGGAGTGTTAACGGTAAGCCCACGCTGACGGCGGGCGGCACGGTCGACCTTTCCTTCCCTGCCAACAAGGCAACTATGTATACCTATAAGGTTACGTTTTCCAAGGCGGACCTCAACAAAGCATCCTTCACCGTTAAAGCCAAGGTCGGCTCCAATAGCCCCGGCACCAACCTTAAATGGCTCGCCGCCAAGATTGCGCCTTCCGAACGTGCAGAGGTGACGGCTTCGGGCGTTTCGGGCGAGTGGGTCGACAAGAACAAGGATGATACGAATGTCGGCGACTTCGACGCCTACAACTATCGTGTGACCGTTACGGGCGCTACGACTAAGGTAAAGCTCACGTGGGGAAGCGGGGTCGAGCTCGATCCGTTCTTTGAGGCGAACCACAAGAACGGTAATGGGCAAGCAGCCGTCAGCGGCAACTCGATCACATACGATGCATCTCCTGGCTCGGAAATCATCACCTTTTACCGGAAGGGTGATTCGAAGCCGACCAGCTGGGAAGCCATTGGCGTTACGTGTTCGGCCGCACAGAACTAGCCGAAGCAATCCGCAAGCATAGATTTTGAGACCCCGCGCGGGGCATGAGATAGAACGAGGTAGGACCAGATGAGAACGGCAAAGCGCATAACAACCGCATGCCTGACTGCGATCATGATTTTCCAGGCGCTCGCGCCCTCCACAGAGGTGTTCGCGCAAGAGCCCGACGCCGTTATGGAGGCGTCTGTCTCTACCGCGCGCGCCGCGGGCAACACGGCGCGCTCCGTACAGGATGCTGTGGCAACCGCGCTGCAAGATGCTGACCAGGCTGCATCTGATGACGCCACGACGACTCCGGGCGCCGACGCGGGCGCTACCGAGGGCGGCGACGGTTCTACCAACGCTGGCGAATCGCAGGACTCCACGACCGATGGAACCACCAGCGGCGATGCTCCAGCGGAGGGCGACGCGTCCCAAGACGATGCGGCCGCCGATGAGGGTGCTGCTGACGGAGAACAAGCGGATGACGCGGACGCGGATGCTGCTGATCAGGCAAACACCGCCCCCACCATCGCTACTGTCGAGGATCTCAGGCACGCGTTGGGTGACGGCAATGTCATCACTGACGACTTGGGCGCCGTCACGGCCATTACCTTTGAGTCCAACGCCGACCTTATCGCCATCTCCAACACCGATCCCGCCATCTACCAGAACGCGAACATCTCCAAAGGTGGCTCGACCGGCATCGACTTCGACGTGTGCGGCGCGGAGATCGTGGACGGCCTGGGTAGCCTCACGTTCCAGGGCTTCGGCAGCGATGCCTACCCTTTCAAAGGCGCGCTCAACCTCGGCGACAGGACCCTGACCGTCAACAAGACGCTCTTCAACAACATCGAGCTCAGCGACGCCAACAGCACCGTAAAGCTCACCTGGAAGGGTACCGATGCCCAGCCCATCGTGGCCGCAAAGGTCACGGGCGCGGACAAGACGCTTGCTGCCACCGTTACCGTGGGCACGCCCAAGAGCGATACCGAAAAGGACATCTGCAAGCTCACCTCGCCGCTTGTGGGCGAGGTCACGGGCGCGCTCACACTCGACGCCACCTACGCGACAAGTGCGAACAGCCCCCTGGCGGTCGATATGCAATCGAGCGCAGGCAACATGGGCTTGCTTGTGGACACCCTTGCCGAAGGAGCATCGCTTACGCTTGCGGGCCTCGCCCTGCCGGACAAACTCGACGGTACCCCCACTATCAACGCGACAGCCGCTGATGCCAACGCGGGGGGTCTTATCGGCGAGGCGCGGGAGGGTGCCACCGTCGCCCTACCAACTGGCATCGATGTCTCGGCGCTGAGCGTCGCAGGTAAAAACGCGGCGGGCGGTCTTATCGGTAAGGCCACCAACCTCACGCTCAACATCGCTGATGGCGTAACGGTTAAGCCGGCGTGCAACGTCGGCGATAAAGACAGCGCTTGCTCCGGTGGCGTCATCGGCGACGTGAGCTTTGCGCAAGGATTTATCGTTAAGCCCAACATGTTCGATCTGGGCGAGCTTGTGACGCTTGGCGCAACACAGCGTGCCGGCGCCCTCTTTGGCGTGGCCGATATTTCTAATGGCGACATCGTGGTGCAAGGCGGAACGTATAAGAGCAAGCTCGCCTTACCGGAAGAAGTTAGCGTCAACGGCAGCTACGGCGGCCTTGTCGGCAAGGTGTTCGCGACGGCAAAAGGCGTCGATGAGCCGCTGCGCGCCTTTGTGGTCCAAAAGGATGCGGATAAGAAAACGTGCTCAATTGAGTTTGAACTTGCGGGCAAGCTGTCCGACGCGGGCGGCGTTGTTGGCTATGTTGGCGATAGCTCAGCTCCCAATCCGCAGCCTGTCGCCGTTGTGCTCGACGGCGTGACGGTTGCGTGCAAGGGAGGTGCTTCGGCGCGAACGGACGCCGGAAAGTTCGGTGGCGCCGTGGGCGTTGTCGACACGCGCAATGTCCTTGACGTGCGAGATTTCAAACTTACAAGCGACAATCCTATCGGTAAGGCGCAAAGCAACCGTGCCGCGGGAATTGCGGGCTCCGCGTGGAATGCTGTAATCAAATTCAGCGGCATCACGGATCTGTCGGGCGCAAGTTTTGCCGAAAACAGCACGACGGGCCAGCTCGTATACGAGAACCACAACGCGCTGATTTTTGCTGTCGGCGATGGCTCTGACGCTGACAAGGGTGCAGCGGGCTGGACCTTCAAACGTAGCAATACTGCCTCGAAGACGGACGACATCGCGACCTACGGCGAAGTTATTCGTCTGGGCGGCGACTTCATTAAGCTTGATGTGGACACTCATAAGTTGACCTTGCCGGATTCGCTGACGGCAGCTAACGGTGCCTACACCCTAACCTCTGTTGAGGATTTCGCCAAACTTGCAATCACCTGGCAAACCAACGGCTGCTACTCCATGGTCGAGGGCGTTTCTGAAAACAACCCGAACATCTTGCAGTCCTCGACCATTACGGTGAACGGCACTATTGATCTCAAGGGCACGGGCCTAACGGGTTTCGCGCAGGATCGTGCAGACGGCTCGCAAGTTTTCTCGGGAACGTTGAACGGTGGCGGCACAATCAACCTTGCCGTCGGCGAGCCGTACGGCATGCGCGGTGAAGCTGTGCTCGACGACAATGACACGAGCAACGGCAACGGCAAAATCTACCGCCACGGCCGCTTGGGCTTGTTCGCGGCCGTCAACGGCGCAACCATCTCCAACGTCACAATCGCTGGCTCCATGAAGTTCGATAACGGTTCGGCTATCGATGCCGGGTCGCTTGCGGGTGCCATCGTCGGCAACCTGGCATTGTCTGGCGTAACGTGCAAAACGAATATCGCGTGCGATGATACGTTTGCCAATGACGTGAACATTGGTGGTATTGCGGGCAGCGTGTCGGCGGCTTCTACGGTTGCGTTTGAGGGCAACAGCAAGGCCCAGGCGACCATCACTAAAGCTCAAACGCTTAACGGCAATATGCGCATTGGCGGCGCCATTGGTTATGTGGGCGATTATGGCTCGTCATTCAATGTTGCGGGCCTCGAAGTCGCCGGATCAATCGAAACCGGCAATTGCACCAGCGGCAAGATTGCCCAGGTCGGCGGTCTTATCGGCTGCATCGCACAGAGCACCTATGGGGCTGATGGGGCAATAGCCAACTCGGCCAAAAAGGACGTTAACATTACGGGCCTTTCGTTCAACTCGTTCAAGATGGGAGTCGGAAAGAACGGCGATAAGCTCAATGGCGTGGGCGGTCTCTTGGGTTATAGCTGGGGCAACGCGGTCGTAACTATCGGAGATGACAACATTAACAAGAGTGAAAACTCCTATGCTTTGAAAACGACCAACGCTTCTATAATCGCGACTGTGGATGATTCCAAGGAGCTTGGCGGCCTTGTATACGCAGCCAGCGGTCACTGGATTATCAACAACTACGCCATCGATCTCTCGGGCACAAAGATTAATGCAGGCGCCGCTCAGACGCTCGGCGTTCTAGTTTGCCGCGGCTGCAAGGTGGATGATAAGACGACATATGGCGTCGAGAGCTACCTAGGCCTGTACTTGGAGGACAGAGCTTATTGGGATACCGCCTATAGGGTGCCCACCGGCGAGGGGGCCATCGTTGCGTCGGGCGTAACGTCCTTCGATGAATGGGTTGGCAGCGGTGTAAAACCAAACAACGGCAGCAAGCTCATGGACGCCGACTGGAACACGGTCGTTTCGCTACACACACAGAAAAACAAGCTGGACATGGACGGCGATTCCACAAAAGACAACAGCTACCATAATCGCTCGTCTTTCGGTCGAAGCCAGAATACGAACGGCAATACCCGCTACTTCTACAACCTCGACATAGCCTCTAAGAATTGTGAAGGCGGCTTTAGTGGCAGTCAAATCGATACAGCGGACAAGCTGCTCTTATGGTCTGCTTTCTGCTATGCTCCCGCCGGTATTCGTTCGACAATCGTTCCCGATGGTACGACAGGGCTCGATGATTCCATAACCATAACGGGCACAATCGATTTGGGCGGCTACAGCTACTATCCCACTCAACCGATCGGAGAGGTGACGGTTAATAATGCGGCCATCACCTTCTACTACTCCAAGATCAAGGCCGAGCAGAATGGCAACAAGCTAAACTCCGATGCCACCCAGCACGAGAACATGCACTGCGGTCTTTTTCAAACGGTGGCAGACGGCGATCTCACAGTAAGCAACGTCACTTTGGGTGGTACCGTTGGGCCCGTTATCAATGACGGAAAGAGCTCTACTGACGCTATTGGCGCGGGCGGAAGCTCATCGGGCGCGCTCGTGTGCCGCTACGTGTATGGGTCCAGCGACGGCAATGGCACCAAGATTAGAAAGATCTCAATTGATGATCTTACACTCAACAATCTGATTGTCGACGGCGCCAACAGCGCCACGGACGCTAACGCCTATATGCCTCTGCTCATCAACGAGATGCAGAAGTACGTGAGCCTGAACGCGAAGAATATCAAGACTACTGGGTACACGAGTGGCACCAAGGCGGCTACGTCGCTGTTCGGAAAGCTTGGTGTAGGCAGTGAGGCCGATCAGGTGACGGCGAAGTTTGAGCAAATCAGCTTGCCCAGCCAAGAGAACAATACGATCTTCACCCATGCGAGCCTGCTGGAGAGTTTTGGCTACGGAAGCACGGGCACGGGCTCTGCGGACTACACCTTTACTAGGGCTGATGCCGATGCGGGCAAGGTGACCTACGGATCCGAGATTGATGGGAGTACGGAGTACCCGGGCAAGCAGCTTTGGTATTACGACGAAGCGACGTATGGTGCCGTGAGCGGCTATGTGACGGTTGATGGTAAGAAGGACGGTGACGTCAGGCCTTGGTTCGGTGACTACCTTCCTTATGTTTACAAGGGAAAAGCCGCCGAGGATGGCGTCCAGTATCACGAAATTAAAGTCAACCAGCGCATTCCAAAGCTGGTAATGGGATGTGGTACCTACGGCGATCCTTATTCCGTCACAAACGCGGCGGAGATGAATGCCATTGCCAACTACATTAATAACATGACGGCGCTTGACGGCTGGGAGGTCACCATTGTCGCCGACCAGGGTAGGCTCTGCACTCGCCGCAGCAGCGATCACTCGACCGACAATGAGGTTACGTACGTCTACAAGCAGGCGAACGGTACCGATAATAAATGGGAGAAGAAGACCGGAGACGCGTCGACCAATTCCCCGCAGACGCTGAGCGACGAAACCATGCACCGCTATATGCAGAGCGCGTATTACAGCATCGAGCCTACTGAGGGCAATACGATTACTCTCGACGGCGCATCGTTTGGCGGTTTTGGAAATAGGGCCAACCCGTTTAGGGGCGTCATCGTTGGCAACTTTGGCAGTGATAATAAAAACGCAACCATCAAGATAGAGAATAACGAGGGTTCGCTTCGCGGCCTTATTCCCTATAGTTACGGCAGCGTGGTGCGCGATCTGAATATTCGCTATGTGAACGCGTCGGCGACTATTACTTATTCTGCCAAGGATGCCGACGGCGTTCCGACGGCGTTTTTCGGTGGCGTTGTCGGCTGCATCCTTGGTGGCGATAACATTATCGATGGCGTGGTCGTTAATGGGACGACGGCCGAAAACCCTACAACGGGATTTACCGTCACGGGCGGTGGCGACAAGCCGCATCTTGTTCCCATTGGTGGCTACGTCGGTGCCATTGCGGGTGGCGGCGTGATTTTCCGCAATATGGACAAAAGCGGAAAATCTTCCTGGCGTGCTGGAACTGGTGACAAATCTCGTGGTCTGGGAAAGGGCAACTTTGATCTCTACAACAATCCCTACGTCGGTCGCGTGATTGATGGCTATGCCTTTAGCGAGGGCTGTAAGGTTGAAAACGGTAACGCTAACTACCAGATTAACGAGCTCACAAAAAAAGGAACCCCCTGTGTCACCACCACGGGCACCGACAACAAGTACCTCGGCACTAACGCCGAGGCTCCTGTGACCATGGTGAAAAACGCCCAGGGCCTTTTGGTGCTCTCGGCCATCATCAGCTCGGGTGCGGGTGCTGGCGCGGCACATACCAACTACTCCAATAATGGCGTGTTCCGCGGTTCCAAGGCTTACTGGGGCAGCGATTCGCAAGACCCGGCGATATGCGGCTACCTGTTTGGCAACAAGGAATATGGCAAGGTGCGGAATGCTAACTACGCAAATGTGGGCAAGCCTGAGAGTGCTGCCGGCGATTTCGAAATCGCCAAAAACGACGACCAGAAGGCCCCCGGCAAGCAGGGGTGGCACGGCCCGCTCGACCATGATGACGATGTAAATTCGCCCTACCTGGTGGCGTCCTACGCTGCCGACTACCAAACGGGCTATGTGTGCGCGTCGAAATCGATCGGCATGAGCTTGGAGTTCAAGCAGGGCGACACCTACGATATGACCGACTACGGCACGGGGTACGTGGGCCTAAACGGCCGCTACTATTCCAATGCCTGCAATTCGAACCAGCCGGGCACCGACCGCGACCGTATTACGCCGCACGTAGCCACGATCGACGGTAACGGCGCCACCATCACGGTGGGTACCGAAGGCACCGTCTACGGCGTCGTCGAATACGCCGACGACGACTATAAGGTCTCGGGCGTGGGTGGTCTATTCAGCACCGTGATGTTCACCTCCACCAATGTGGGGCAGAGCGTCACCGCGAACGACGGCGCGCAGGTCAAAGACCTCACCTTTAGCAACTGCAACGTAGCGCTCACCTATATCGACACCAACGGCGAAGCCAAACCAGGAGAGGCGCCGAACGACCTTACCGGTGCCGGCCTTTTGGCGGGTGCAACGGCCAACTACGACGACGGCACGTGCGGCATCTACCGCAACGTGCAGATGAAGAACTGCACCGTGTCGGGCGCAAAGAGCGTAGGAGGGCTTCTTGGCAGCTCGGGCCGCGCCAGACGAACTACGAGCGAAGACAGAACCTATATGGTCGAGTTCGGGGACGGGTGGGGCCCCGCGTATCTCTATGACTGCTCATACACTGGCCTTAACGTCACGGGCGAGAAGAATGTCGGTGGCTATGTGGGTACGGTCGCCTCGGCGTGCGGTGTGTGGACAACCGCAGGCACAGGGGTGAGCGAAAGGACCGTTGGCAAAAACTCGACCATAACTGCCACAGGGACAGTGCCCTACGTGGGCGGCGTGCTCGGCTATGTCGAAAGAAGCGATATCTCGGTCAACACCAACATCGGCACCACCACAGCGGCCCAGTCGTCGTGCACGGCGGTCATCTCTGGGGTAAACGTGCTAGCCACCGGGTCGAACTCCGATGACCATATGGGCGCCGGCGGCGTGGTCGGACGCGCCCGTGGCGGCGTTATTTCTATGAGCAACGTGCGCATTGATGGCGGAAACGGCACCGAGAACGCCGTCATCGGCGATAAGGCCGGAACGAACAATAGCATCTACAATGCGGGCGGCCTGATTGGTGAGGTTACGAGTAGCGGTAGCCCCAACAAGTACTGGTTCGACGACTGCAGTGTCAAGAATGTCAGCATCGCCGGCACCGGCAAATGCTCGGGCGGGCTTATCGGCTACTTCTTCAGCAATGTGAATATAGCCTGCAACAACATCGCGATCGAGAACGCTACGATTAAGGGTAACTGGAGCGGCGGTCTGCTGGGCGCGAATAACGCGAGTAACAGCGGATCCGTCGTCATCGACGTTACCAACACAAAGGTATCCAACACCACGTTTAGCGAAAGGTCCAACGGCGGCATTATGGGCGACGGGCGCGGCCAGTTCCATCTGTTAAACGTGCTCATGGACAGCAATAGCTACAATGCGGGCAAAACCCAGGGCGTACTCTTGGGCGAGGTTGACACGGGGGATGGTAAGTACAGCCTTTCCGCAGCGGGCGTGGAAGTAAAGCCCGGTAGTGGCAAGACCACGAGCGACCTGCCGCCGATGGTTTACACGACCAATACGAATACGGCTGCTGTTAACGAGAAAACTTATATTGCCTTCGGCGACTACAACGGCACGGCTGCCGCGCCCAACGAGAACAAAACGCTTTACGGCGCAGGCGATACTGCTACCACGGCAACGAGTCCGTACGTGACCACGAGGCCCGTGAGCACGCTGGCGGTGCGTGCCTCCGACGGCGACACCACCGACCGCTACCTGTTTGGCGACGGCGCCGCCATTGACACCGCGACGACCATCCAAAGCCAAGCGGGTGCCCGCGTTCCCGGCCGCTACACCTACACCAACATCGCCGGCATCAATGATGCCGGCGCATACCAAAACACGAGCACCTATAGCGCGGACAGCTCGCGTAGCACCTATAACGCTAACAACATTACTTCGGGCAAGAAGGCCAAAACTGACTTCCCCGTGCTCGTGATTCCGGGCAACGATACCACGACGGTGGAGAGCTACCTGAACATCGTGACCAATGGCGGCTTCTCCGATGCCCGCCGCCTCAACGGCAGCACCGCGCATGTGACCGCCACCGCCGAGGTCTTCTCGCTCGCCGATAACGGCACCTTCGTCAAGGACGTAGCCGCCTCGCAAGCGCCCACGCTCAAGGTGCTCAACAATGGCACGAGCTCTATGGCATTCCGCGCGAGCACCGACTGGGACAATGAGCAGGGGCGCTTCACGCTGCTTACGGTCACCTTTAGCGAGGCCGGCCAGAGCTACCGTGTACAGGTACCCATCATCGTCAAGCGCATGCTCGAGATCGACTTTACCGCCACCTACTCCGAAGGTGCGAACTTCAAGGCTGCCGACTATGCGACAAAATACGACAAGCACGTACTTGTGAGCAGCGGCGACACCATGACCGGCTACCTTACCTGGACCTATGGCAGCGCTCGGGGCAAGCCGGTCGATTACGGCTGGAACACGCTGCTCGAAGCCGGCGGCTCTATGGGTCCGCTCAACAAGAGCATAACCTTCGGTGCCACGCTGCCCGAGGGTACACAGCTCACACTCGTGGACACGGCCAACAACAGCCGCGAATATCACTACACGGTGGGCACGGGCGGCGCGACGTCAGTCAGGCTCACCGAGTTTGTGGACGCTGGCAACAAGGCTTACTACACCGAACCGTGGCTGAGCGAAATCGTGGGCGTGAAGGCCGATGAGGCCAAGGAGGACAAGGACGGCGCTTGGGTCAAGCTCGCCGATGACGAGGTCAAGGACAAGAGCCAGGCCGAACTCGCGAAGATGGCTGGCGCCAAGGTCGATGGCGCGTACTACCGCGCGCGCACTTCTTCCGACGCGACGGGCACGTTCTATACCCTCTCCGTTGATAAGGAAGAGCCCAAGAGCGAAAACTTCTACTTGGTGGTGCGCACGCCGGCGGGGTCCGTGGGCGTCAACGGCTACACCGCCACCACGGTGGACACGAGCCTCAACGAGCACATCAACTACCTGCTGCGAGGCAAGAAAGCAGCCGACGGCAAGGCTGCCGAGGATGGGCACCAGAATACGCCCTCGACCTATAGCGTGGCATCAAACTACACGCACAGCCTCGTTGACAACAAGCGTAACCTCGTCGACAACAGGGACAGCATCAGCCGGATGGAGCTCAAGGAAGCCACCTATTCGCTTTCCATGAACGTGAGCGACACCGTGACGTTTGACTCGAGCCAGCAATACACGAGCTCTGACGCGCTGTATTATCAGCTCGATTCGTCGCTTGTCACCTATCACGATGGCGTCATCGCGGGCTCGGTAGGATACCCCACGGGCACGCAGGGCACGTATGAGTTCTACGTTAAGGTGGGTGATAACTACTACACCTGGGGCGGGTCGGGTTGGAATCTGGCCGGCACGAAGGAGACCCCAGTGGTGTCGGGCCTTAGTTGGACTGCGAACGGTGGCGACATGTCACTGGTGCTTGCCGATGCTGAGGGTAATCCCATCGACATGTCGGGCCTGCGCGAGATCGCCAAGAACCATGTCAACGCCTTCACCGTTACCATGAGGGCCGCGCTCACCATGACGGAGCCTGCCTGCCAGGCGGGTATCGTGGCCTCGCAGAACAGCGGCACCGACCGCTACACCAAACCCAACTACCGCGCGTACCTTTCCACGCATGCCGACACGCTCAGCACCAGTAGCAACTCGGCATACAACGATGGCGGCGCCGGCTACTACCGTATGGATGTGGGCTCATCAACCATCGCGCTCGAGGCGTCTAAGAAATCCCAGTTGGGCATCAACATCGATGACCTCAAGTCCGCTGACGGCGAGATCGCTCTGGTGGGTACCTACGACCTGAGCAAGCTCACGGGCGCCGAGGCTAAGATCGACGCCGCAAGCACGGTGACCTACACGCTGAGCCTGGAGCAGCGGCAAGATAATGGCGGCTATGCTCCGGTCGGCGATATCTCGAACTACATTACGGTGCTCGGCAGCGATTACCTAGGCACGGGTGCGGCATCCGCCGACGGCAACAGCTATGTGTTCACCGACACCAAGACCAACGGCGCGTTCCTCACGCGCGACGGCAACAGCCTTGCCTTTAAGCATGCCTTCCGCGTTAAAGTGAATACGAATGTTGAGGGTGAGAACCAAACTTACGCAAACTACCGCTTGGTGCTTACGGCCAATATTATGACCGGCAACGTTGTCGACGACACACCGGTCAACGTTAGCAACCTTGATGGCTATTCGCACTCCGACTACGTGACGTACACGCTAGCGCGCATCAACACCGAGGGCATTCGGCACGAGACGAAAACCAACTAGCTACGCGAGGGGCGGCAACCACCCGGTTGCCGCCCTTTTTCTTGTTCGCTTGGCCTACTGCTGCCCCAGCTCTCCACCAACTTTCCAGCTTTCCACGTAACTTACCACTCAAGGTGGAAAGCTGGAAAGTTAAGTGGAAAGCTGGTAAGTTAGGTGGAAAGTTGGAAAGTTGGGAGGTTCGGCATGAATGAGGAGTGGTTGGCGCAGGTTATCCATCATCTGCGGGTAATAGGAAACGACACCCAGCAGTACGAAGTAAAAGAAGCCAAGGGCGCGCTCCCCAAAAGCATCGTCGAGACGCTTTCGGCATTTTCCAACGCGCAGGGCGGCTTTATCATCCTCGGCATTTCCGAAAAGAACGGGTTTATGCCCGTCGAGGGTTTTGATGCCCGCAAGATGCAAGACGCCCTCTCTTCTGCATGTGAAAAGCTGACGCCCGTTGTGAGGCCAGATATCCAAGTGCTCCCCTTCGAGGGTAAGCTGGTGCTTTGCGCGCGCATCAAAGAAATGCATCCACGCGATAAACCCTGCTATATTGCGGCACGCGGAATGTACGATTCGTCCTTTATCCGTACGGGCGACGGCGACCGGCGCATGACTCCCTACGAAATCGATCGCTTTATGGAGGAGCATGTTCAGCCTACATACGACGACGAGCCGGTCGAAGGTGCCACGCTCGATGACCTTGACGCCGATCTTTTGCAAGGGTTTATAAAACGTCAGCGCGAGCTGCACCCTAGGCTTTTGGGCACCAGAAGCGATGACGAGATTCTCCTTGACCTGCATGTGACAAAAAGGGTGGACGACGCAATCGTGCCGACGCTTGCCGCAATTGTCGCGATGGGACGGTTTCCGCAAAAGTTCTTCCCACGTCTCAATGTGACCTTTACGGCGTACCCCGGGACTACAAAAACGCAGCGAGTAAGCGATAACAAGCGTTTTGTGGATTCTCAGACCATTTTGGGTCCAATCCCTTTCATGATTGAGGACGTGCTTGCCGCCGTTGCGAGAAACACCCGAAACGCCGCGGTTATCGAGGGCGCGTTCCGGAAAGATGTGCCCGATTATCCGCCCGTGGCGCTGCGCGAGGCGGTGGCGAACGCACTCATGCACCGCGACTACTCTTCCGCCGCGCGTGGCTCACAAGTTCAGGTCAACCTGTATATCGACCGCGTCGAGATTCTCAATCCCGGCGGGCTGTACGGCGATGTAACGATCGATTCGCTGGGAGTTTCTGGGGTTTCGTCATCCAGAAACCAGTTCCTTTCAAATATTCTCGAGACCACACCGTACCCAGGCGGTGGCTACGTGGTCGAAAATCGCGGCACTGGTTATCAGGAAATAGGTGAGCAGCTCGAGCGGGCAAACATGCTGCCGCCCGAACCAAAGAACTCGACGGTTTCTTTTTCGCTGACGTTCGATAAGCGAAAGATAATGCGGGCGGAACAGGTGACGTCTGTGGGGCATGTGGACGAGGCAATCTTGGATTACCTGGCAACACATTCTTCGGCCTCGACTAAGGAGCTCACGGACGCTTCGGGTTTGAGCAGGAGCGCCGTTTCCAACCATATAAAGGGCTTGATTGGTGCGGGCAAGATTGAGGCGATGGAACCTCCGCGTAGCCCGCGGCAACGGTATCGACTTGCAAAGTAGGGCTGTCCGTCGCCCATGCTTCGGTCTCCCAACTTCTTTCCAACTTTCCGCTTAACTTACCACCCAAGGTGGAAAGCTGGAAAGTTAAGTGGAAAGTTGGAAAGTAAGTGGAAATCTGACATGTTAACTGCGGACTGACGAGGGGTTAATAATTGCACAAACCATACCAGCCAAACAAAAAGATACCAATTTGGTTGGTAAAACACTGTCAATGAGTCGCGAGCCAACTAGCTGCGTAAATAAAACCTAAAGAACTGTTGCAAACGAATGGCAAATACCCAGATGCCGCCGTTACGATTTTCAATTAACTGTTACGCGGGAACAGCAAAATGCTACTATCTAACAAGCACGTAAGAAAGCAGATTAACGGTTAAGGCTAAGAAGTGGCAGGTATGTCGGAAGCAACTAGGACTCGCACGCATGCGCCCGAGGTTAGGCAGCGCGCCGTCGAGATCCTCCAAGAGGGGGTCGGTCACCGCGCCCTCGCCGCAAAGCTTGGCATTCCCCAGGCCACGGCTCGTCAGTGGGCCCGCGCATATGCCGTGGGCGGTGCCGACGCCGTGCTCAATGCGGGCGCTCGTCATCACACCTATTCGTACGACGTAAAGCTCGCCGTGGTTAAGGACCGTTTGGAAAACGGCCTGACGGTTCGCGAGGCTATGATCAAGCACAAGATTCCCAGCGAGTCTTCAGTCAAGGCTTGGTGCCGCCAGTACCGCGAGAGCGGTGAGTCCGCACTGGTCGATAAGCCGCGCGGTCGCAAGCCGCGCGTTAAAAAGGCGGAATAGCGAACGGGATGGTGCGCCCACAGGGGCGCATTTTTCTTGCCGCCCCTCTACTCCAATGCGGACAGGCTCCTTGCCCCGTACGCCTAAAACTCCCCAGTTGACCGAAAACCTGCCACCGCAACCCCGTAATTGAGCTATAACGTTAAACAATTGCAGCGTTTTTGCATGGGGGAGTGATGGTATGACGCTACTGTATTTCCTTACCCTGTTTCCGCTGGTACCGGCGCTGGGCATGCTGCTCGCGCGCGGTGACCGCGCTCGCGATGCGGTGGGGCTCATAGGTTCCGGCATCATTATGGCGGTGACAGTTGTAGTCGCCGTCATGTTTTTTGGCACGGGTCCGCAGGGCTTTGAGGTTGCCCCCGGCACCTCGCATGTGCTCTCGATCATCAGCTCCGTCATCGACGTAATTCTGTGCGCCGTCATCCTGTACAACGCGTACAAATACAGGAACGCGCTCACCACGGTGCTCGGCATAGTCCAGCTGGTGGGCTCGCTCGCCTTTGCAGCCATGACGCTGCCCGCGGCCGAAGCCGTCACGGCGACGCCGCTCTACCTGGACTACATGAGTGTGATCATGGTCCTCGCCGTCGGTATCGTCGGCAGCCTAATCTGCGTGTATGCCCTGGGCTACATGAAGGACTTCCAGGCCCATGACGAGCACGAGGCTGCGCTGCGCGGGCAGACCGCGCCCGACCGTCGCCCGCAGTTCCTGGCGCTTATGTTCCTGTTCCTCTCAGCCATGTTCGTCATCGTGACGAGCGACAACCTTGAGTGGCTGTTCTGCGGCTGGGAAATCACCACCGTGTGCTCGTTCCTTATGATTGGCTACACGCGCACGCCCGAGGCCATCAAGAACGCCTTTACCCAGATCATCCTCAACATGCTGGGCGGCATCGCGTTTTTGGCCGGACTCATGTACCTGCACGTGAACGGCATGCCGCTGACCATCTCGGGCATGATCGAGCTTTCCGGCGCCGGCACCGCGCAATCCGCACTGCTGGTGATGCCGGTCATCCTGTTGTCGCTCGCCGCACTCACCAAGGCCGCACAGATGCCGTTCCACACTTGGCTGTTGGGTGCCATGGTTGCCCCCACTCCCACGAGCGCCCTGCTGCACTCGTCAACCATGGTCAAAGCCGGCGTGTTCCTAATGGTCAAGCTGAGCCCGCTCTATGCTATCTATCCCGTGACTGGCTTTATGGTTACGAGTGTGGGTGCCATCACGTTTTTGCTCGCTGCCCTCATGGCCATCTCGCAGAGCAACGCCAAACGCGTGCTCGCGTACTCCACCATTTCCAACTTGGGCCTCATCAGTGCCTGCTTGGGTGTCGGCGCGCCCGAGGCCGTGTGGGCGGCCATCTTCCTGATCCTGTTCCACACAGTGGCAAAGTCGCTGCTGTTCCTGTGCGTGGGCACGGCCGAGCACCATATCGGCAGCCGCAACATCGAGGACATGGACGGCATGTTCAGCCGTATGCCGCACCTGACGCGCCTGATGATGCTGGGCATCATGGGTATGTTCGTGGCGCCGTTTGGCATGCTCGTGTCCAAGTGGGGCGCCCTGGTGGCGTTTGCGCAGACCGGCAACGTGCTCATGATCATGGTGCTGGCCTTTGGCTCGGCCGCGACGTTCTTCTTCTGGGGCAAGTGGCTTGCCAAGCTTTCGGGCGTCGACCCCACGGCTCAAAACGTTGAGGTCAATGTCCATAAGACCGAATGGATGGCCCTCAACACCATCGCCGCGCTGCTGATTCTGTGCTGCGTGGCGTTCCCGGTTATCTCGAGCGGTCTGGTGTCGCCTTACTTGGCCATGGTGTTTGGCCGCGTGCCGTACGTTATCGGCAAGGACGCCATGTATCTGATGGTGGTTATCGTGGCTTTTATCGCCGTGGTGCTGCTGACGTCGTTCCGCGTGAGCAATAAGCCGCACGTCAACGTGTACCTTTCGGGTGTGGGAACCGACAAATATCGCCACTTCCGCGGCTCGATGGGACACGAGGTGAAGGCCGAAAAGCGCAATTGGTACTCGGAGGACGCCCTTGGCGAGAAGCGTATTAGCCCCGTGGGTAGCGTTGTGTGCTGCAGCATTATCTTGTTTGCGCTGCTGTGCTGCGCATGGATTGGGCCCGAGAGGCTTGCCATGAGCGCGCCCTCGGTGCTGCGCGGCAAGTATTTCGAAGGTTCGGGTGTCGTGGGCATCTTTATTGGTACCTTGGTGTTTGCCCTGCTGGCGCCTTTGGTTGGTGGCCTGATCGACGGCGTTGACCGCAAACTTTCGGCCCGTATGCAGGGCCGCGTGGGCCCGCGCCTGCTCCAGCCTTTCTACGACGTTGCCAAGCTGCTGCGCAAAGCCCCTGCCAGCGTAAACACCATGGACGATACCTATATGGCGTGCGCGCTCATCTTTACCGTCGTGGGCGGCGGCATCTTTGTGTCGGGCTCTAACACGCTACTGTGCGCCTTTATGGTGACGCTCGCCGCGATCTTTGTGGTGCTGGCGTCCGCCTCGACGCAAAGCCCGTTTGCCCAGGTTGGCGCCGATCGTGAGCTGCTGCAGGTCATGAGTTACGAACCCGCCGTTCTGCTGATGAGCGTGGGTCTGTATCTTGCCACCGACAGCTTTGATTCCATCGCTGTGACGGGGCAGTTGGCCCCCATCATCGTGTACAGTGCGCCCATTTTCCTGGCGCTGCTCGCGGTGCTTACCATCAAGCTGCGCAAGTCGCCGTTTGACCTTTCGTACTCGCATCACGCGCATCAGGAGATCGTCCAGGGCGTCGCCACCGAGATGAGCGGCGGCACGCTGGCCAAGATGACCCTTATGCACTGGTGCGAGACCGTGCTGTTTTTGATGTGGGTGGGCATGTTCTTCGTCTGGGGCAACCCGGTGAGCTGGGTGGTCGCACTGGTCGTGATGGCCGCGACGTATTTTGTCGAGGTGCTGATCGACAACACCTTCGCACGCAGCACCTGGCGCAGCTGCTTTAGGCTCGGATGGGGCGTGGCGCTGGTGTTTGGCCTGCTCAACCTTATGCCCATCCTCGTCGACGTATTTATTTAGGAGGCGGCATCCATGGATCATAAAATGTCGCGCTCGCCGTGGGTTATTCATTACGACGGTTCGAGCTGCAACGGATGCGATATCGAGGTGCTGGCCTCGCTCACGCCGCTGTTCGATGCGGAGCGCTTTGGCGTGGTCAACACCGGCAACCCCAAGCATGCGGATATCTTTTTGGTGACGGGGTCGGTCAATGCCCAGAACCTGCCCGTCGTGCGCCAGATCTACAACCAGATGCTCGAGCCCAAGTGCGTGGTGGCGTGCGGCATTTGCGCGTGTTCGGGCGGCGTGTTCCGCGATGCCTACAACGTGATCGGCGGCGTGGACCGCGCGATTCCCGTGGACGTGTACTCGCCCGGGTGCGCCATTCGCCCCGAGACGGTGATCGATGCCATCGTGGAGGCGTGTGGCATCCTGGACCAGAAGGAGGCCGTGATGCGCGCCGGCGGCGACCCGCTCACCGTGGGCGGCGCCGCAACCTGGGACGGTGGCGTTGAGCTGGGCGAGGACGGGTTTGTGGCTGCGGGAGCCGGGACTGATGGTGCCGGTGACGCGCCTGTTGGGAAGCCCGCCGCGCCCGTCGCTGCAAAGGAGGCCGAGTAATGCAAAGGGCTATCTATACCACCGTCGGGATCGATGAGCTCCTTTCGCATGTCCAGGCGCTCAAGGGCGTCGGCGCGCGCTTTGTGCAGATGCATGCCGAGCGCTGTGTGGACGACGGCTTGTATCGCCTGCTCTATACGTTTATCAACGTTCGTGCCGCTCAGGAGCATATTGCACAGGACGGCAGCTATGCGATCGAGAACCTGGTGGTTGAGGGAATTGATCAGTACCAGGAGATTCCGTCCATCAGCTCGTACTATCCGGCGGTATTCCCGTTTGAAAACGAAGCGCACGACCTATTCGGTCTTGCCATCACCGACATGCAGATCGACTTTAAGGGCTTTTTCTACCAGGTCTCGACTGCCGAACCCATGAGCGTTATCACGCCCGAGGTGAAGGCCGCGCGCGAGAAGGCCATGAAGGTCCGTGTCGCCGCCGAGGCCAAGGCGCGCAAGGCCGCCGCCGAGAAGGCTGCTGCTGCGGCCGCTGCAGGGGAGGGCGCTGCGAGCGCCGACGATGCCGCGGGCACCGCTGCCCAGCCCGCCGCGGCTGCCGGCTCCGATGCTCAGCACGATGAGGCCGCTGCGAAGGCCGCGCTCAAGGCTGCCGAGATGGAGGCAAAGCTTGCCGCCATGGATCCCGAGAAAGCGGCCAAGGTCCGCGCGGCGCTTGCCGCCAAGGCCGCCCGCGACAAGCAGAAAAAGGAGGCGTAAGGTCCATGGCACATCGCTCCGTTATTCCGTTTGGCCCGCAGCACCCGGTGCTGCCCGAGCCGCTTCATCTGGACCTGGTGATCGAGGACGATCGCGTCATCGAGGCAATTCCTCAGATCGGCTTTGTGCACCGCGGACTCGAGAAGCTCACCGAAAAGCGCGATATGCATCAGTTTGGCTACATCGCCGAGCGCATCTGCGGCATCTGCGCCGTGGGCCATAGCTATGGCTATGCCAGCGCTTGCGAGCGCATGCTCGACATCGAGATGCCCGGCCGCGTGCAGTATATCCGCACCATTCTGCACGAGCTCTCGCGCATTCACTCGCACCTGCTGTGGCTGGGCCTGCTCGCCGATGCCTTTGGCTTCGAGGCACTGTTCTATCGTTCGTGGACCCTGCGCGAGCAGATTCTCAAGATCTTTGAGAGCACTTGCGGCGGTCGCGTGATTCTGTCGATTAACGAGATCGGCGGTCTTAAGCACGATATTGAGGACTCCGAGCTGGCGGGTATTGTCCAGACGCTCGATGCCATGCGTCCCGACTATGAGGCCCTGGTGCATACGTTTTTGGACGACGACAGCTGCGGCGAGCGCCTGCACGGCGTGGGCGTGATCAGCAAGAAGGATGCGCTGGAGCTTTCGATGGTCGGCCCGTTTGGTCGCGCCTCGGGCGTGGACTACGACGTGCGCATGTTTGGCGACGGTGCCTATGCGGACTTGGCTGCGTTTGAGCCCATCGTTGCCACCGATGGCGACTGCTATGCCCGCTGCCAGGTGCGTTGTGCCGAGGTCACGCAGGCCATGGACATCATCAAGGAGCTTGTCAGCAAGATTCCGCACGACGGTATCGGCGGGCGCACCAAGCTTACGCCGGCCGACGGCGCGCGCGGCGAGGTTGTGATTGAGCAGCCGCGCGGCGAGGCGTATTACTATGTGCGCGGTAACGGCACCAAGAACCTGGACCGCTTCCGCGTGCGCACGCCGACGTCGCAGAACTTGGCGGGTCTGACGCATGCGCTGCAGGGCGTACTCCTTGCCAACGTGCCCATGATTCTCCTGACCATCGACCCCTGCATTAGCTGCACGGAAAGGTAGGCGCGGCATGAGTTTGCTGACATTTGCCAAGACGGCCTTGGGCTCTATGGTCAAGCAGCCGGTAACGGTGTGCTATCCGCAGGAGAAGCTCGCGGCACCCGAGCGCTTGCGCGGGCATATCGTCAACGACATGGACGTGTGTATCTGCTGCGGCATGTGTGCGCGTCGCTGTCCGGCGGGCGCGCTCGCGGTCGATCGCAAGGGTGGAACGTGGTCGATTGATCCGTACGCCTGCGTCGTGTGCGGCGAGTGCATCGAGAGCTGCCCCAAGCGCTGCCTGACTATGGACACCGCGCGCACTCCAGTCGCGGCGGACAAGACTCCCACGGTAGAAACCAAGCCGGAATAGCGCTGGAATAGGGGCCGGTGGGGCAAAAATGCCCCGCCGGCCCCGCGCTTAAACGCGCGGTTGGGCCGCCACGAACAAAACTATGCCGGATTACGGGGCTGGATAGCGAACCTCCGACCATACAGAAAATTGCAAAAACAAAACCGCAGGTAGATAACCTGCCGTTCTTCAAAAAATGGAGGTATGGATGAGAACCCCGGCTTTTGCCCCGTAATCCGGCATAGTTTTGAAATGACACCATATCAGTACCAGCCCCTGATCTCTCGGGGACGGAGGAAAACGGATCATTTTGGTCCCGCGAGGCTTGCGGAGGCGCTCGTGCAGGGCCGCCCGAACAAAACTATGTCGGTTTACTACGATGAATTCGACATTCCCGACCATGACTGCATTTTTCTAAATATTGCAAGCGCTCTACCTGCGGTTTTGCAAGCGCGCAATTTGCTGTGGTTGAAGGTTGGCGATTCATCGTAGTAATCCGGCATAGTTTTGAAATGGCGTTAAATCGGTAGCAGCGATTTTGCTATGCCGGGGGGCTCGGTCTTTGGGCAACTACCCTCGCAGGTAGGCGATGGCGATCTGCGTGCGGTTGCGCAGGCCCATTTTGGCAAGGATTGAGCTGATGTGGTTGCGCACGGTGCCTTCGCCCATATAGGCGGTGGCGGCAATCTCCTTGTTGTCGAGGCCACGGGCGATGAGCTCGGCGACTTCGAACTCGCGGTCGGTCAGGCCGGCAAAGGCCGCGGGCCGGCGGGTCGTGCCCGCCTCGACGCCCGTTCCGTCAAAATCGATGTCCTCGATCGCCTTTCCCTCGAGCACGCGTTTGCCGTCCATGACCTGCGCCAACGCCGGCGGAATGGCGGCGACATCGGTTTTGATCAGGTAGCCGCGGGCGCCCAGTTTGAGCGCCGACACAATGTACTCGTCATCCGAGAATGTCGTCAGAAACACCACGCGCGCCGAAGGGTCGCGCTCAAGGATCTCGCGTGCCGCCGAAAGACCGTCCCGCCCCGGCATCTGAATGTCGAGCAGTGCGATATCGGGCGCGTGTTCGGCATAGAGCGAAACCGCATCGTTGCCGTTGGCGCCGGTGCCCACTACCTCGATCTGCGGCTGGGCGCCCAGGATAATCTTGAGCGAATCGACCACCAAGCGGTCGTCGTCGACAACGATGAGCCTCATCAGTCCTCATCTCCTTGCTGTTTGGGAACGGTGGCAAACACGCGCCAGCCGCCGGTGCCGACACGCGGGCCGGCGGTGAAGGTGCCGCCAAGCGCCTCGATGCGCTCGCGCATGGAGGCAAGCCCCATGCCCTCCGCGGCGCCGCGGCTGCTTGCTTGGACCCCGCCCGTGCCATCGTCGGTAACGATGAGCTGGTAAAACGACGGATGCTCCATGCATCGTACAGTGACAGCATGGGCGCAAGCGTGGCGCATGGTGTTGGAGAGCGCCTCGCGCAGGACCGCCGCAAAGCAGTTGGCGACGTTTGCGGGTGCATGCTCGGCCATAACTTCAAGCTCAATCTGCGGACCGCCGTCCGAGCGCGCGCCTTCGACAATGCGTTCGAGCTGCACGGAAAGGTCGACGGCGTTGTCGTTGAGCGCATGGACGCTGGTGCGCACAAGCTGGAGCGCCTCGTCAACCGTGCGTTTGACGTCGGCGAAATCGGCGGCAACCCTGGGCTCGTCGGCGTGCACGACGCGCAGGGCCTCGGTCTGCAGCGAGGCGCGCGTGAGCTGGTGGCCGACGTTATCGTGGATCTCGCGCGCGATACGGGCGCGTTCGGCGAGTGTCGCGAGCTCGACTTCGTAGTCCTGGCGATCGGCAAGGTCGCGGTTGCGCGCTTCGAGCGCGAGAGCTCGTTCCTGCAGCTCGTCGCGGATGCGGCGCATGCGCTGCTGCTCGCGCTCCAACTGGGCGGTACGTAGCGATAACAAGGTGGCGGCAACTGAAAGGATGGCGGTCAGTAGAAGCGTTCGGGCGGTGAGCGCGTCGGCGCGTAGGTCCGCGACGAGTGCGAAGACAAAGGCGACGCCAATGCCCAACGCGACCCAAACGTGTTCACGGCGCACGCGCCGCGCGATGTCATAGAGGGCGAGAGGCGCAAACGGCACAAACGGCGGCGCAAAGACGGCCGCGATGATGTAAGCGTAACTCGCGGCCTTGCTTACACGGCGTGTGCGTTCCCCCTGTGCGACCTCGGCCAGCGAGGTGGCAATAACGCCAAGGCAAAACGCCGCGACCAGGCGAGCGTCCACAGCAAGGCCCAGAGCGGCTGCGATACAGCACGCCAATACAATCGATTTGTCGAAAAGCCTGTTCATACGGGTATTGTACGCGAAGCCGCGCGTGGTGGAGGGGCCGCCTGCGCAACCGTGACATTCCTCCCGCGCGGCAAATCGGCGTCGATCGCTCGCGCGAGCGGGGGTTTCGACTCCACCCCCCCCGCACTCGTGACAAAGCTCACTGGTGCGCGCCGTCCGCTCCTGCGATGATGCAATCGTACCGGGCCGCAATCAACAGAAGGGCCGCCTCATGACAGACATCGTCCACGTCGAAAACCTCGTCAAGCGCTACGACGACCTTATCGCGCTTGACCACTTTAACCTCAGCATCGCCCCCGGCGAGATCTTTGGCCTGCTGGGCCCCAACGGCTCGGGCAAGACCACGTCCATCAACTGCATCCTGCAGCTGCTCGCCTACGACAAGGGCACCATCGAGCTGTTCGGCGAGCCCATGACGCCCGCCCGCTACGACCTCAAGCGCCGCATCGGCGTGGTCCCGCAGCAAGTTGCGGTGTTTGACGAGCTCACCGTGCGCGAGAATATCGACTATTTCTGCAGCCTTTACGTTAGCGACCGCAAGCGCCGCCGTGCGCTGGTGGACGAGGCGATCGACTTTGTCGGCCTGGGCGACTTTGCCAAGTTCCGCCCCGGCAAGCTCTCGGGCGGCCTGGCGCGTCGCCTCAACATTGCCTGCGGCATTGCGCACAAGCCCGAGCTCATCTTCTTTGATGAGCCCACGGTGGCAGTCGACCCGCAGAGTCGCAACGCCATCCTGGAGGGCATCTGCCGCTTGCGCGACGAGGGCGCCACGGTGGTGTATACCAGCCATTACATGGAGGAAGTCGAGCAGATTTGCAGCCGCATCATGATCATGGACGGCGGACGTGTGCTGGCGCAGGGCACCAATGACGAGCTCAAACGCATGATTCAAATGGGCGAGCGCGTGACGGTCGAGGTCGGCGCCGTCGAGACCGCCACGGTCGAGCGGCTGCGCGCCCTCGAGCACGTGCTTTCGGTTGAGCTGTCCGGCGGCGAGCTCGTCTGCACCTGCGAAGCGAGCCCGCACAATTTGGTCGACATCCTCGACACGCTGCGCGCCGCCGACGTGGCGCTCGGCCGCGTGTGGAGCGAGCCGCCGACCCTCAACGACGTGTTCCTCGAGATCACCGGCCGCGAGCTGCGCGACTAGGGGGCAGTCATGTTCAACACCATCATCACTACGGTCAAGACGCTGCTGCGCCGGCCGAGCACGTGGGTCTGGGGCGCGATCTTTCCCATTGCGCTTTCCACGATGTTCATGTTTATGTTCGCGAACCTCAGCTCCGACGGCAAGATCGACCCGGTGCCGGTTGCCGTCGTGTCGGACGAGGCCTGGGACGCCTCGACCTTTAAGGACGTGGCGACCTCGCTTGCCAAGGAGAGCGACGACCAACTGCTCGAGATCCACGAGTGCGACGACGCAGCCGATGCGAACCGTGCGCTCAAGGCCGGCGAGGTCGCGGGCATCTATGCGGTCGACGACGCGGGTACGCCCAAACTCACGCTGCTTTCGAGCTATGACAGCTCGCGTGCGTCGTCGGTGCTCACCGACCGCAGCATTCTGGAAACGGTGGCAAGCTCGTATACACAAAATGCCGAGCTCATGTCCCAGATTGCCCAAGACAACCCGGCGGCGCTCACCGACCCGGAGGCGGTTGCGCGCGCCCTGTCGCTCGAGGGCAGTACCCGCCGCGTAAGCCTGACACGCACAACGCCCGACGGCACGGTCATCTACTACTACGCGCTCTTTGGCCTGGTCGCGATGATGTCTGCCGAGTTTGCCGCCTTGAGCGTCGTCGACCTGCAGCCCAACCTGTCGGGCCTTGGCGCACGTCGCTGCGTGGGCGGCCTTTCTAAGACGGCGTCGCTGACCGGTATCTTTGTGGGCTCGTGGCTGGCTTCCTTTGCCTCGATGACGATTGCGATCGGCTACGTGCGCCTGGTCGTGGGCGTCGACTTTGGCGGGCGCGAGGGGCTGTGTCTGGTGGGCGGCGCCGCTTCCGCGCTTGCCGCCACGAGCCTGGGACTCTTTGTGGGCACGCTTCCCGTTAAGGGCGGCAAGGCGTCCAAGTCCGGCATCCTCACGGGCTTTGCCACCACGTGCGCCCTGTTCGCCGGCCTCTACGGCGAGCCGGCGATGGCGCTTGCCGACGACGTCGCCCGCGCCTGCCCGGCCGAGTGCTGGCTCAACCCCGTCAAGCTCATCTGCGACATGTTCAACCGCCTGTATTTCTTTGAGGACCTGGGCCCCTTTGTCGTTCGCACTGGCGCGCTGGTCCTTATGGCGCTGCTGTTCGTTGCCGCCGCCACGCTGATCTTTGGAAGGAGCCGCTATGAGCACCTTTAAGACTGCGCTTCGCATGGCGCTCGCGCACCCGCTCTATCTGCTCATCTACACGGTGTTCATCTCGCTCATGGGCGTATTCATCGCGGCATCGGTGAGCTGGAACTCGTCGCAGCTCACCGAGTACAAGCCCTACGATGCCAACGTGATCGTGGTCGACCGCGACGACAGCGACCTTTCGCGTGCGCTTACCAAGCATTTGGGTTCGCGTTTTGAGCTGGTCACGGGCATCGGCGACGATACGTACGACCTTGCGGACGCGCTCTCCAAGAGCAACAGCGCCAAGGGCAGCGCCGACTGCGTGTTCTTTATCCCGGAGGAGTTTGAGGACGACCTCGTTGCGGCTGCCCGCGCGGGGGAGGCCCTGCCCAAGCTCGACGTGACCTACGGTTCCGGCACCATGGCGGCGGCGCTTTCGTCTGCCGAGGCCTCGCGCTGGATCTCGCTCGCGGGCGCTGCGGCGGCGCTTGAGCCCGCTGCTTCTAACGGCGACGTTGCCAAGGCCGCCGAGCATGCCGCTGCAAAGCGCGCGGAGGTCCAGATCGAGCAGGTCAAGGTCGACTCGACGGCTGCCGCCACGCTCGAGTCGTATTTCAACTTTGGCGCGTACGCGATCATCTCGTCGGTCATCGTGTCGGTGGGACTGGTGTTCTCGGGCATGAACGAGCCCGAGCGTGTGCGCCGCATGGAGGCCGGCCCGGTCTCCGAGCGCCAGCGCTCGCTTGCCGTGTTCGCGGCTGCTGCAGTGCTCACCGTCTGCATCTGGTTTGTGTCGAGCATGATGGGCGTCGTGGGCTTTGCCGGCGCGGTCGCCGAGGTCGGCGTTGGTCGTGTGTGCCTGGCGCTGGCGGCGACGTTTGCCCTGGCGTGCACGCCTCTGGCCGTTGGCTTTGCGCTGTCGAGCCTGGGTGCGCGCGAGGAGCTGCTTAACGGTGTGGGCAACCTGCTTGGCATGCTCATGACGTTTTTGGGCGGCGCTTGGATGCCGCTGTCGCTGATGGGCTCGGCCGTGCAGACGGTGGCGCACTTTGTGCCGACGTATTGGGTGAACGATGCGATTGGCAAAGCGCTCGCTTCGGATCTGACGTCCACCGTGTTGGGCGACATCGCCTGCGACCTGGGCGTCACCGTGCTCTTCGCCGCCGCCATTGCCGCCGTAGGCCTAGCCCTCGCACGCACCAAATCCCACGCCTAGCCACCTAGTCATTTAAGAGCGTCCCCAATGACCAGTCTGAAATAAATCCCAAGCCTCGCTCCAAAATAGTTCGCCATGGTTTACTATTACGCTCATAAAGTAGTACGAGGCTAACAACGGGGGATACCATGGCAACGCAGGAAGCCTATGTCCAGGTTAAGGATCTCAAAAAGCATTACGGCGACGGTGATGCGCGCCTGACGGTACTCGATGGCATCGACACGTCCATCAACCGCGGCGAGATCTGCGTCATGCTGGGACCTTCGGGTTCGGGCAAGTCGACGTTTCTTAACCTGATCGGCGGCCTGGAGGATGCCGACGGCGGCTCTATCATGGTGGACGGCTGCGACCTCACGGTGCTCAAGCCTACCGACCTGGGCGAGTATCGCCGCCGTGAGCTGGGCTTTGTCTTTCAGTTCTACAACCTGGTGCCCGACCTCACCATCAAGGAAAACATCGAGGTCACGGCACACCTGTCCAAAAAGCCGCTCAACATTGACGGCCTGCTACGCTCGCTGGGCCTCTACGAGCACCGCAACAAGTTCCCGCGCCAGGTTTCGGGCGGCCAGCAGCAGCGCTGCGCCATCGGCCGTGCGCTCGTCAAAAACCCGGGCCTGCTGCTGTGCGACGAGCCCACCGGTGCGCTCGACTATAAGACGTCCAAGGAAATTCTGCAGCTCATGGAGGATGTCAACCGCACCTACGGCTGCACCATCATCATTGTCACCCACAATGCCGCCATCGCGCGCATGGCCAATCGCGTGCTGCGCCTGCGCGACGGGCGCATCGTCGAGGATGAGCTCAACGAGTCGCCCGTCTCGGCCGCCGAGCTCGATTGGTAGGCGGCGCCATGACACCTCTCGCAAAACGTCTCCCACGCGAGCTGCGCCGCAATACCGGCAAGTACCTGGGCATCTTTTTGCTTATGTGCGGAAGTATCGCTCTCACCTCGGGCTTTTTGCTCGCGGCGCATTCCATCGGCTGCCTTATCGATGACATGCGCGATGCGTACACGATTGAGGACGGCCGCGTGACCACCTCCTTCGAGGCGACCGAGGAGCAACTCAAGGCAGCCGAGGACGCGGCCGACGACGTCGGCGGCGTCACGCTCTACAAGAATTTCTCCATCGACGCCATCATCAAAAAGGCGCCCGGCGACGACGGCACCAAGCGCACGCTGCGCACATATGTGCACCGCACCAAGGTCGATATCGCGTCCTACTGCGAGGGCAAGGAGCCCAAAACGGACGATGAGGTGGCAATCGACCGTGTCTTTGCCACCAACAACGGCCTCGGCGTGGGCGATAAGGTCGAGCTCGAGGGCCGCACCTACACCATCTGCGGCATCATGACCCAGCCCGATAGCCAGGCGCTGTTCCTCAACAATTCGGACTTTACGGTGAACACCATCACGTACGGCGTGGCCGAGGTCACCGATGCCGGCTTTGCCGCGCTCGAGGATGCCGGCGGCGCGCCCGCCTACACCTACTCCTTTACCTTTGCCGATCGCGACCTCTCCACTGCGGACCGCATCGATGCGGAGCAGGATATGGTCGAGGCGCTGACCGACGCCGATGCGCGCGTGGATGACCTCATCGACGCCGATTCCAACCAGGGCATTGGCTATGCGCGCGACGACGTAGACGGCGACTCCATGATGTGGATGACGCTGCTCGACATCATCATCGTGATCATGGCGTTCGTCTTTGTGGTCCTTACCGACGCCACCATCGAGGAGGAGAGCGCCATCATCGGCACGCTGCTCGCCAGCGGCTATCGTCGACGCGAGATCGTGCTGCACTACCTTGCGCTTCCCGCTATCGTGGGCGTGGCCGCGGCGCTTTTGGGCACTGCGCTCGGCGTTGTGTTCTTTACCGAGCCCATGCGCAGCCTCTATTACGGCTCGTACAGCCTGCCGCCCTTCCAGGTGTACTGGAGCCGGGAGATCTTTGTGAAGTGCGCCGTGGTTCCCGCCGCTGCGCTCATCCTCATCACGCTGGTGGGTCTGCTTCGCAAGATGGGCAAGACGCCGTTGCAGTTTCTTCGCCACGAGGCGAGCGGCAAGTCTGGCACCAAGCGCGGCCTGCAGCTGCCGGAGCGCATGGGCTTTGTCTCGCGCTTCCGCCTGCGTATCTTCCTGCGCAACCTGGGCAACTTCGCCACGCTCTTCGTGGGCATTGCATTTGCGTCGCTGCTGCTGCTCTTTGGCCTGGCGATTCTGCCCACGATGACGCACTACGCGGACAACCTCGAGACGAGCCTGGTCGCCGAGCACCAGTACACGCTCAAGGCTCCGCTGGAGCTCGAGGGCACCGCCGAGGAGCGCGAGCAATGGTCAGCACTCGAGCGCTTGCAGTCGGTTGACGGCGCGCTGCTTTCCGCCGCCCAGGATGCCGATGACGAGCTCGATGACGCGGCCGATGCGGCGCAGGCGGCAGCCGATGCCGCGACCGCATCTCCGTCTGCCGAGAGCCTGACCGCAGCGCAGGATGCGCTTGCCAAGGTCCAGGACAAGAAGGATGCGCTTTATGCGCGCCTCGATGACCTTGCCGATGCCCTCGGCTGTGACCGCGACGAGGCTATCGACCTGATCGACAAGGCCTCTAAGATCGACACTGACAACGACGATATCCACCCGGTCAATACGACCGACAACGGCGCGGGCGCAATCGCGCAGGCCGAGAAATATGCCGTTTACCAGCTGCAATACAACCGCGGCGATGGTAATGGCGAGGAGACGATTTCCGTCTACGGCATCTCGCCCGATTCGCGCTATTGGAAAGACCTCAACGTGGGCGATGGGCGCGTCGTCTTTGGCGGCGGTCTGCTCGATAAGTTTGGCTGGAGCGAGGGCCAGAAGGTCACGCTCAGCGACAAGTACGAGGGCGAGCATTATTCCCTTGAGTACGCGGGCAAGGATTGTGCCTGGGGCTCAAAGTCGGACATGAATATCTATATGAGTGTCGACGACTTTAACGAGCTGTTCGGCAACGACGCCGCCTATTTTAACGGCTATGTGAGCAACGAGAAGCTCGACCTCGACGCGCGCTACTTTGCCGGCGACACCACGCCCGACGACATGCGTGCCGTGGGCGACCAGTTCATCGGCATGATGAGCAAAATGATTGGCATGATGGTTGGGCTTGCGGTGTTCATCTTCTTGCTGTTTATGTATCTGCTGACCAAGGCTGTGATCGACCACGGCGCCCGCTCGATCAGCTACATGAAAGTCTTTGGCTATCGCGATAGCGAGATCTCGCATCTGTACATCCGCTCGATCACGCTGTGCGTGGCGGCGTCGCTCGTGCTGAGCCTGCCCGTGATCATCGGCTCGCTCACGGCCATCTTCCGCTCGATGCTGCTCGCCTACAACGGCAATATTGAGATCTACGTGCCCGCTTGGTCTATGGCTGCATGCGTCGGCATTGGCTTTGCGACCTACCTGGTCGTGGCGCTGCTACACACGCGTTCTATCAAGCGCGTCAGCCTGGCCGAAGCCCTCAAAGTCCAAGAGTAGTCATCGGGGACGTTCTTAAACGACTAGTCATCGGGGACGGTCTTTGCCGATTCGCCGGCTCGCTGGCCGGGCCGGCAAGGACTGTCCCTGGCGGCACTCATTTAAGTCTGTCCCCAATGAGTGGTTTCAGTCATTTAAGTCTGTCCCCAATGACTACCCAATGACTGGGCGCCGTGCTTGACTTTGACCCTACTTCAACGGGTACCATCCTCTATGTCTGTAACGCCATATAGACCGAGGGGATATAACTATGACCGCAACCGCACCCGCAGCACCGGCAAAGGTGTACTTTACCAACCTGCGCACGCATGCTCGCGAGAGCCAGCTCGACAAGCTCAAGCGCCTCATCCGTCACGCCGGTATCGAGCAGATCGACTTTGAGAACAAGTTCGTCGCCATCAAGATTCACTTTGGCGAGCTGGGCAATCTGAGCTTTTTGCGCCCCAACTACGCTCGCGCCGTCGCGGATGTCGTGAAGGAGCTGGGCGGCAAGCCCTTCCTCACCGACTGCAATACGCTCTATGTGGGTAGCCGCAAAAACGCGCTCGAGCACATCGATACCGCCTACCAGAACGGTTTTACCCCGTATGCCACGGGCTGCCAGATCATCATCGCCGACGGCCTCAAGGGCACCGACGAGGCGCTCGTCCCGGTCGAGGGCGGCGAGTACGTGCGCGAGGCCAAGATCGGTCAGGCTCTCATGGACGCCGATATCGTGATCAGCCTCACCCACTTTAAGGGCCATGAGCAGGCCGGCTTTGGCGGCGCCATGAAGAACCTGGGTATGGGAGGCGGCAGCCGTGCCGGCAAGATGGAGCAGCATGCCGCCGGCAAGCCGAACGTCTCGACCGAGCACTGCGTTGGCTGCCGTGCCTGCGAAAAGATTTGCGCGCACAACGCTGTCTCGTTCGACGGCACCCGCGAGCGCGAGCTTGCCAACGGCAACACCCGCACGGTGCACGTGGCCACCATCGACCACGATCGCTGCGTGGGCTGCGGACGCTGCATTGCGGCATGCAACCAGGACTGCATCAAGCCCGGCTATGACGCCGCGGCCGACGTGCTCAACTGCAAGATCGCCGAGTATACAAAGGCCGTTGTCGACGGCCGCCCGAGCTTCCACATCTCGCTTGCCATGGACATCAGTCCCAACTGCGACTGCCATCCCGAAAACGACACGCCCATCGTCAACGACATCGGTATGTTCGCGAGCTTCGACCCGGTTGCTATCGACCAGGCCTGCGCCGATGCCGTTATGGCATCCGAGCCGCTGCCCAACACCGAGCTCACCGACAGCGCCGCCAAGATGGAGCATAACCACGAGCATCTGGAGGGCGAGCAGGCACACGACCCCTTCTGCATCACGCATCCCGACACCGACTGGCGCGCGTGCATCGCGCACGCCGAGAAGATCGGCCTGGGCACGAGCGAGTATGAGCTCATCGAGGTCAAGTAGCGCCTAGCTATTGGACAAAATAAGCGCCTTTGTAGCGTAAATTGAGCAAAAGCCGCCCACGAGCACAACGCTTGCGGGCGGCTTTTCAGAAGTGCGGTGAAAAATCGAATACCGCCGACTACAAACCGATTTTTGGCAACAAACCCCAGACGTTGCTTTTTGCCTAAAAATTCTTGTCGAGGAAGGTGTCGACCGTGTTCCAGTAGAGTTCGGGGTCGACCTGCGCGCTCTTGGCGTGGGTGGCGCCATGGACGGTGAGCTTTTGCTTGACCTTGCTGGCGCACGCGTCGTAGTTTTGGTCGAGCATGCTGTACGGCACAAAGGTGTCTTGGTCACCGTGGATAAACAGCATGGGAACCGTCGCGCGCTTGAGCTGTTCCGCGCTGCTCGCCTTATGAAAGTCGTAGCCCGCGCGCACGTTGCATACCAGGTTGGCTACATCGAGCAAGGGAAAGCTGGGCAGGCCGAACACGTCCTTGAGCTGCAGAGAAAACTCGTCCCAAACACTTGTATAACCGCAGTCCTCGATAATGCATTTCACGTTTGCGGGCAGAGGTTCCCCCGCGACGTTCATGGCGGTTGCCGCACCCATCGACTCGCCAAAGACCAGGATGCGCGCCTCGGGATCAGCCTGAACGATTCGCCCGATCCATGCGACGATGTCGAGGCGCTCGGGCCAGCCCATGCCGATATAGTCGCCGCCGGAGCGCTCGTGGGCGCGGGCGGCGGGTGCGAGTACGTTCATGCCGCGGTCATGGAATCGTTTGGCGTATCGGGCCATACCGATGGGCTCATTGGTGTATCCGTGTAGGCAGACGGCGTAGTCGTGCGTGCTCTCTGGGGCGGCAAAATACCAAGCGGCAAGCTCGGTTCCGTCATCTGCGGTGAGGCTGCTGCTCTCGCGGTTTTCCTTAAACCACGCCCGCGCCTCGGTTTCCTCGGCATCCGGCTGCTCACCTTTTTTGTCGTCTTTGCCATCTTGCATCATCTTCATGGTGTACGGCGCTTGGGGGTTCAGGGCAAAGTCGAACAAGAAGTTGCCGGCAAACCCTAGCAGCGCGACAACGAGCACCAGCGCAACGACGCCGGCTATCTTGAGCTTTCGATGGGAACGTGCGTTTTGAGACATAAGAAGCTTTCCTATAAGATGTTAATACATCAACATTTAATGCAAGCGCATTATGGACGTTCGCCGTTGATGCGTCAACAGGCAAAGAATGGGTAAACAAAGGGTCACGTATGGTGCAAATTTCGCACGTACCTAGACGCTTTGATATAGTGTTGAGAACTCTTTACGTTGGAGGATGTAACCGGCATGTCCGATTCGAGCGACAGTTCTAAGCCGCGACCCAAGACCGCGGCCGTTCCACACTACACGGTGGGTGAGGAGATCGTGAACTCCGTCACCCATGGTGTCGGCTGCCTGCTGGGTATCGCGGGCCTGGTGCTCCTGATCGTATTCGCTGCCCTGCGCGGCGGAGGCCCGGCCCACATGGCCGCGGCGATTGTCTATGGCGTCAGCATTATTCTCGAATACCTAGCCTCCACGCTCTACCACGCGATTCAGCCCGCGCGCGCCAAGCGCGTGTTTCGCATCATCGACCACAGCTGCATCTACCTGCTCATAGCCGGCAGCTATACGCCGTTTTGCCTCATCACGCTCGCAAACGACGGCGGCGCTGTGCTGTTCTTTGCCGTATGGGCCATCGCCATCATCGGCATCGCCCTCGAGTGCTTCCTACGCGAGCGTCAACCGCACTGGGTAAGCGGCCTGGTCTACCTGCTGATGGGCTGGCTCGTCGTCTTTAAGCTGCCCGAACTTGTGGCGCTGCTCAACCCCGTGGCACTTGCCCTGCTCGCCGTCGGCGGCGTGTGCTACACCGCGGGCGTGCCGTTCTATATCGCCAAAAACGTGCGCTATCTTCACAGCGTGTTTCACCTGTGGGTGCTCGCCGGCAGCATCTTCCAGTTCATGGCGGTGATTCTCTTCGTAATCTAGCGACCACGCCTGCGCGCCCGCGTCCTTGTTTGGGCGCCGGTGCAATTGCCGTATCCGCCGTCAACGTTTTAATCCGACGTCCCGAATCTTGGAGGTTCGAGAAACTCCCGATGGACATAACCATCTCCCTTATCACCACCCTCGTTTTGACACTCATCAACGGCTACTTCTCTATGTCTGAGATGGCGCTCACCACGGCCAAGCGCGCCGTGCTGGAACACGAGGCAGAGGAAGGCGACAAGCGCGCCGAGCGTGCCATTAAGCTGGCTGCCGACTCCGACCAGCTGCTCGCCACCATCCAGGTCGCCATCACGCTCGTGGGCTTCGCCTCGTCCGCCGTCGCCTCGACGAGTCTGTCCGACCCGCTCGCCACGTGGCTCATGAGCTTTGGCATCGCGCCGCTCTCCGCCATCGCGCGCGGCCTGGCGCCGGTCATCATCACCGTCGCGGTCGCCTTCGTGTCCATCGTGATCGGCGAGCTCGTCCCCAAGCGCATCGGCCTGGCCAACGCCGAGGGCGTGTCAAAGCAGGTCGTGGGGCCGTTGTCATTTTTCCAAAAGATCGCCCGTCCGCTCGTGTGGCTGACCGGCGCTTGCTCCGATGGCCTGGCCCGCATTCTGCGCATCAAGAGCGCCGACGACCGCCAAAACGTCTCGGAAGAAGAGATCAAGTACATGGTCTCGGAGCAGGACGACCTGCTCGACGAGGAAAAGCGCATGATCCACGAGATCTTCGACCTGGGCGACACCGTTGCCCGCGAGGTCATGGTGCCGCGCGTGGACACCACCATGTGCGAGGACGACGAGACGGTCGCCGACGTGCTGTCCACCATGCGCCAGACCGGTTTTAGCCGCATCCCCGTCTATCACGAGGATCCCGACAACGTCGCCGGCATCGCGCACATCAAGGACCTGATTCAGCCCGCGCTCGACGGCAAGGGCGACCAGCCCATCGCCGGCTTTTTGCGCGACGCCACCTTTGTGCCCGACACCAAGGACATCCTGCCGCTGCTGTCCGAGATGCAGACCTCGCACGACCAGATCGTGGTGGTCGTGGACGAGTACGGCGGCACGGCCGGCATCATCACCATCGAGGACATCGTCGAGGAGATTGTCGGCGAGATCGAGGACGAGTTCGACCCCGACAACAAGTATCTCACGCGCCTTTCGCGCCGCGAGTGGCTCGTTGATGGGCGTTTTTCGTGCGATGACGCGATTGAGCTTGGTTGGCCGCTCGAGGAAAGCGATGATTATGAGACCATCGCCGGCTGGATTTTGGAGCTTTGCGACTCGGTGCCCGACATCGGAGAGGTGTTTGAGGTCGCGGGGTACAAGTTTAAAGTGCAGTCGATGCGTGGCCAGCGCATCTCGCTCATTCGCGTGATCGCTCCGGCCGAAACCGATAAGAAGGATTCCGAGTCTTCGGTAGACGAGCCGACGACGTCGGGTGCGGGTTCCGCGAATCCGCACGACGGCGACGAGTAGGACAAGGAAGAGTAGGGGAGAGTTATGGCAGGCCTGTTCAACATCCTTAAGGTCACCGTCAGTGAGGACAAGATCTGCGCGCATGTGCTGGTGAACCCCGGCATGCCGCTCATGACCTCGGAGGACATCGAGGCCACGGCGCGCGTGTACTACCTGGTGCCCGCGATTGCCAAGCACCTGTGCCTGGGCGATTCCGGCCGCGAGCTCCAAGACTGCATGGGCCAGACCGAGCTCTGCCACCTGCTGGAGCACGTGACGGTTGAGCTCATGAACGAGACCGGTCTTGCCGGTAGCATCTCGTGCGGCCGCACCCGCGTAAGCGAACACGATGAGCGTGTCTTTGAGGTTGAGCTTTCGTGCCCCGACGACGCACTGGCCATCGGCGCGCTGTCTTCGGCCACCTTTATGATGGATTGGGCCTATCTGCACGCCGACCAGCCTACCCCCGACGTGGAAGGCACGGTCGCGGGCCTGCGCAACCTGGTGCTGGGCATGCGCGCCGAGGCCGAGGGCAAGGATCCTCACGAGGCCGTCGCCGCTGCGAACGGCGAAGATGCTGCCGAGGACGAGGGCGCTGACGAGGGCGATGTGCCGGTCGACCCCGAGCCCGCTGCCGATGTGACCGCCGAGCCCGTTCCCACCGAGCCCCAGGGCGTCCCCAACTTTGACGACGAGCCCCAGGTGGCGATCGATACCGAGGGCGCGGTTGCCGAGAACCACGAGGCTTCCGCGGCTGTCTTTGGCGGCGCGGCGACGGTTCCGGCAGGACCTGCGCATGAGGGCGGCCTGCCGCTCGTGGACGGCGCCGGCGAGGACCCGGGTGCCACAGTGGCCATGCCGGCTATGCCTCAGGAGTAGGCCTACTCGTTTATCACCATCACGTACCTGCGCTTTTGCCGTACGCAGATGAGCGGAGCGGCAAGTGATGCGCTGCGGGTATAATGGACAGCATTCAAACGGTGGGCACCGACGTGCCCGCAGGAGAGGAATGATCATGGGTAAGACTTTCAGCTTTGTCTCCGGCGCACTTTTTGGTGCCGCTGCCGGCGCTATTATCGGCGTTGCTCTGGCCCCGCGCTCGGGCGCCGAGACCCGCGCCATGGCTGCCGATATCGCCAACGACGCCTGGGACAATATGCGCGACACCTACGAGCACGGCGCCGAGGAGGCCCGTGCTGCGGTGAATGACTTTGGCCCGATGGTCGACGCCAAGACCGACGACCTGCGCGCCAAGGTCGACCTGGCCCGCGAGCGCATGGACCAGCTGCGCGAGCAGCTCAACGACGCCATTTCGGGCGGCAACGTGACGCCTGCCGCCGACGTCGTGGTCGAAAACGCCGTCGAGGCTGATACCGAGGCTGCGGAGCCCTCGACCGAGGCATAATGCGCGCCGGGGATTTTGTCGGCGCCAAGATCTATCGCAAGCCTACCGAGGACAAGCGCACCAAAAAGGACGGCACACCGCGCAGCCCTAAAAAGCTCGGAAAGATTCACTTTCCGGTTTTTACCCCGGGCGGTACGCGCGTGGTCGGCTTTATGGTCCGCCAGTCCGATATCGCGGGCATGATCGAGCGTCCCGACCGATTCGTAGCGCTCGACGCCATTGGTGTCTACGAGGGCGCCATTGCGGTCGATGACGTCAAGGACACGTACGATGCCGCCGCCGCCAAGCGCCTCGACATCAACCTGGACGATTGCATCATCTGGGTCGGTATGGACGTGCGCACGGAATCAGGCGACGTCGTGGGCTATTGCTCGGACGTTGAGTTCAAGCCACGCTCGGGCATCGTGCAGGCATTCTATGTGACCGCCGGTGCTGCTTCGAGTGTTTTGGTTGGTGACACGCAGGTGCCGCCGACGATGCTGCGCGGCTATGCGGACGGCGCGATGATTGTTTCGGACGAGGTCAAGTCGCTCGGGTATTCGGGCGGTGCGGCTGCCAAGGCCGCCGAGGCTAGCGTCGTGGTGGGCGACAAGGTCAAAAAGGGCGCCAAGGTGCTCGACGACAAGGGATCGGTTGCCGTGGACAAGGGCAGTCGCGCGCTGGGCAAGCAGCTCGGCAAGACGCGCGGCATGTTCAAGGCCTTTAAGGACGAATACCAAAAGGCGAGCGGAGGCTCGTCAAAAGCTACAAAATAGCGACGTACCAAATGATGGGAGGCAAGCCGGAGACCTGTTGCTCCGGCTTGCTGTGTTTATGGGGGAGGGCACATGCGCCAAAACGGATCCAACTTAAACGGGCGTTCGGGTGCGCGTCCGACGGCGCGCCGCGACCTGGGGCAGCTGCCCAGCGGTCAGCGCAAGCGTCGCCGTAAGCCCGGCGCGATGTACCTCAACCATAGCCGCGGGTTTAGCGATCGCAGCGCGCGCATCGGCAACAGCCGTACGCCCCGTCGTTCGTCTCGCCTGCCCTACGCGCTCATCGCCGTGGGTTGCGCGCTCGTGCTGTTTATCGCCGCCGTCGTGGGTTACGTCAACCGCAGTGTGGACGTGGAGCTCAACGGCCAGAAGACCGCGGTGCGCGTGGGCTCTACGCTGCAGAATCTCATCGACGACCAGGAGTTGACTGACACCTACGACGCAGGCGACCTGTTGGCCGTCGATGACAGCGTGCTCAAGCGCCATGGGGGCGAAAAGCTGTCGGTGAAGGTCGACGGCAAGCGCGTGAAACAGGGCAAATGGGATAGCCGCGAACTTGAGGGCGGCGAGAAGGTGACGGTCAAGGATGGCCGTAACACCTACGAGAAGCACGAGGTTCAGGCTACGGTTATCGAGCCCAAGCTTAAGGTCGAGGGCACGGGCGCTATCGAGTATGTGCAGACATGGGGTGTCCAGGGCCGCTCCGAGGTGTGGGTTGGTGAGCAGTCGGGCAAGACACAGGACCGCGGCGAGGTTGTGCCCGCCACCGATTGCGTTGTTGCGTGCGCCAGCGTGGCGCCCAAGGGCAACGAAAAGTACGTGGCGCTGACGTTTGACGAGGGTCCGAGCGGTGCCACCAAACAGATCTTGCAGGTGCTCAAGGAAAAGGGCGTCACCGCGACGTTCTTCCTTTCGGGCGATGCGGCCGAGGCCTCGCCTGCCACGGCCAAGGCGATTGTCGATGCCGGGTGCGAGATCGGATCCAACAGCTACAGCGACGATTCGCTCAAGGGTCAGGACCGTGAGGCGGTACGCGAACAGATCACGAAAGGCACCGATGCGATTAAGTCAGCGACCGGCGTGAAGACGATGCTGCTGCGTGCTCCCTACGCTGCCTTTGACGAGCAAAACTGGATTGATGCGATGGACCTGGTCTCCGCCGTGGTCTCGTGGAATATTGACTCGGGCGACTGGCTGCTCAACGGTGCCGACGAGCAGGTCTCGACGGTGCTCGATTCGGTGACGCCGGGCAATATCGTGCTGCTCACCGATAGAGACGAATGCGCCGAGCAGACGCTCGAGGCGCTGCCGCAGATTATCGATGGCCTTGTCGCCGACGGCTACAAGATCGTGACGCTCAGCGACCTGGTCAAGACGGACACGTCGCTGAGCAAAAAGCTCACCTCGCCGACGAAGGTCACCATGCCCAAGGACGCCGTGTTCCCCCAGCTTGCCGAGGACGACGACACCACGGAGTAGTCATTGGGTAGTCATTTAAGAACGTCCCCAATGACTATGTCACGGATGCGTCAGTGTTTGGTATGCCTGCAATGTGCAGCGCATAAATTCGATGCCGCAGGGCGATGCTGATGCTATAGTTACTGCGGTTAATGAGGGTCAAGAGAAAGGTTACAGGTGAAATCCAAACCTCGACCATACAGTCGATGACCCCATGCAGGTGCTTTTTGCGCATGCACGGGGTGTAAGCGTCGAGCGGCGTGCCGCCCGCGCATGCGTATACATATCCAGAAGCCCCCGGACGCCGCACGCGCGGCCGCGTTCGGAGGAATAATGATGGGGAGCACCATTGAATTATCTGAGTGAGATGCTCAAATTGCCGGTCTTGGACGTCGATGGCGAAAAGCTCGGCGTGGTCAACGATTTTGGTATTGCTACCGGCGAAGTTTTTCCACACGTGACGTCGCTCGCGTTCCGCGGTCCCGGCAAGACGCCGTTTATGATCAGCTGGCGCAAATGGGTCGACCGTATCGACGAGACGGGTGTACACCTTAAGACGTCGGCCACCGAAATCCGTTTTTCGTACCTGCAGCCGACCGAACTCTTGCTTGCCCGCGACGTGCTCAACAAGCAGATTGTCGACACGCAGGGCATGAAGGTCGTGCGCGTAAACGACATCAAGTTTTCCATGTCGGGCGAAAACCAGCTGCGCCTGCTGGGCGCCGAGGTCGGTGCCCGCGGTCTGCTACGCGCCATCAGCCCCGCGCTCGAGCATATCGTCGAAGGCTTTATGAAGCACCTGGGCAAGCCGCTCAGTGAGGACATCATCGCTTGGTCCTACATGGACCTGCTCGACCGCTCGACCAAGAACATTCAACTCTCGGTGTCGCACAAGACGCTCGGCGAGCTGCACCCTGCCGACATCGCCGACATTATCGAGCAGCTCGACCCGCGCCTGCGTGCGCAGGTGTTTGCGCAGCTCGATACTGCCCAGGCCGCCGAGGCCATCTCGGAGTTCGATGACGACGAGCTTATGACCGAGATGCTCGAGGGCCTGTCCGATACCGACGCATCGTCGATGCTGGCCATGATGGACCCGGACGACGCTGCCGACCTGATCGACGAACTCGATTATGAGAAGGCCGAGAAGCTCCTGCGCCTGATGGGCGTCAAGGAGGAGAAGGCGATTCGTAATCTGCTGGGCTACGAGGACAACACCGCCGGCCGCATCATGACCTCGGAGTTTGTCTCGCTGCCCGCCACGGCGACGGTCGGCGACGCCATCGAGGCGATTCGCAAGCTCGACGAGGACTTTGAGAGCGTCTATTACGTCTATACCGAGGACCCGAGCGGCATGCTGACGGGCGTGCTTTCGCTGCGCACGCTGATCGTGGCCGACCGCGACGCCACGCTGGGCCAGCTCGCCTATCGCGATCTGGTCTACGTGTCACCCGACGAGGACCAGGAAGACGTGACGGACGAGATGACCAAGTACGACCTGGTTGCCATCCCTGTCTGCGACGAGAACCGTCATATCCTGGGCATCGTGACCTTCGACGACGCCATGGACGTTATTGCCGAGGAGCATCAGGAGGACCTGCAGATCGCCGGTGTCGGCTCGGGCGATAGCGCGTCGGACGACTCGACGAACGTGCTCAGCTGGTTCGTGCATCGTCAGTACTGGGTCGTCGTGTGGGGCATTGCCTCGTGCATCATGGCAACGGTGCTGGGGACGGCGCTGGGCTCCGCGCATTTGGTGGTGTTCCCCATGTGCGCCATGCCGCTCGTGTTGCTGGCTGCCTCGCGTATGGTGTCGTTCGTCAAGAACTACTTCCTGGAGTATGACGGTCACGACGACGAGCCCAAGCCGTATCTGGGGTTCTTCTTCCAGAGCACGGGCATGGGCCTGATTCTGTCACTCGTGACCTATCTGTGCGCCCAGCTGGTGCGCACCGCTGCGTTCCCCGATGCGCCCATGTTTGAGGAGCAACTCTTTACCGGGTGCTTTAATATCGCCGCCATCATTTGCCTGGTTGGCAACATGAGCGCCGTGATTTACCTGATGGTGCTGTTCTGGCGTGACGAGCATGACCTCAACACGTCGGGCACTGCCATGAACGTTATTGCCGTCATGATCTCGTGCGTAGCGTACTGCGCCGCTGCGGTGCTGCTCACCATGTCGGTCATGGGTTAGGTGGTCGCGTGCAAAATACCAAGCAAAAGTCGGGCACCAAGCAAAAGTTGACCATCGCGGCCATCTTTGGCGCTATGGGTCCCGGTCTGCTGGCGGCGCTTTCGGGCAATGACGCCGGCGGCATTGCAACGTATTCCAGCGCGGGCGCCAGCTATGGCTACAAGATGCTCTGGATGCTTCCCGTCATGACTGTGCTGCTCATCGTGACGCAGGAGACCGCGGCGCGCTGCGGCTGCGTCACGGGCAAGGGCCTGGCATCGCTCATTCGCGAGCGCTTTGGCGTGCGCAAGAGTGTACTTGCTATGGCGGCGCTGTTGATCGCCAACACGGCTGTGACCATTTCGGAGTTCGCGGGCATCGCCAGCGGCCTTGCTCTCTTTGGCGTGCCGGCGAGCATCTCGGTGCCGTTGGTAGCGCTGCTGGTGTGGATGCTTACCATGTCGGGTAGTTTCCAGCGCATCGAGAAGATTCTGCTGCTGGTGAGCTGCGTGTTCGTGACCTATATTGTCGCCGCGTTTATGGCTGGCCCCAACTGGGGTGAGGTCGCGGTCGACCTGGTCGTGCCTAACATTCAAAATGACCCCAGCTACGTGTCGCTCGTGGTCGCAACGATCGGTACCACCATCGCGCCGTGGATGATTTTCTTGGCGCAGAACAACGTGGTCGACAAGAACGCGGGCGAGGACGATATCGTGCTGCAGCGCATCGATACCGTGAGCGGCTCGCTTGCCGCCGATGTCATTGCCGGCTTTATTATCATCACGACCGGTACGGTGTTGTTCCCGGCGGGCATTCAGATTAGCGATGCTGCCGATGCTGCCCGTGCGCTGGAGCCTATTGCGGGTCAGTGGTCCACGGTACTGTTTGCCTCGGGCCTGGTCGCGGCGAGCTTCTTGGCTGCCTGCGTGCTGCCGGGCGTTACGTCGAGCGCTATCTGCGAGGCATTTGGCTGGGAGCGCGGTGCCGACCGCAGCTGGGACGAGGCCCCGGTCTATCGCGGCATCATTACGGCCATCATCGGTATCTCTGCCGTGCTGGTGCTTATGCCCGGCGTCGATCTGTTCCAGATTATGATGACCTCGCAGGTCATCAATGGCGTGCTACTGCCCGTGGTTCTGGTGTTCCAGGTGGTTATTGCCGCTGACCGTCACATTATGGGCACTAACCGTAACGGCCGCGTGTGGAATGTGCTCACTTGGGCGACTATCGGTGTGATTACGGTGCTCACGGTCGTCATGTTTGTTCTGCAGGCGATGGGTTACAGCGCTTAGCGCCTCTTTTGGACTCCAAACAGGCCGCAGCGATGGGCTGCGGCCTGTTTTTGTCTGCTATAGGGTGTTAGTTATATGGCAGTGGGCAAAAAATGCCAAATATGAGTACTGTTGCTAAGTGAATAGCATTTACATTCAAGAAGATAATAAACATAACCTATAGTATGTTCATTAAAATTGGCTCCAATACGCCTTAAACCAGTCAGGTTGGCTGTCTTAGGGGGTTGTAGGGTTCGCTCGGACGTCATTTTGGGTGGTTTTGCCTGCTACTAAAATGGTAACAGTACTCATATTTGCCCTTTTTTGCCCACAGACCTTTGAGGGTGCGGCGAAAAGGGCTTGTTTTGATTGTTTGGGGGGTAGCGCGCAGAGATGTGGTGTAAGAGGCGGGGCATGCCCCGCCTCTTCTCTTTAGAGGCTTTAGCCTGTGCGGGGCGCGCAGCGCGCCGCATCAGAAACCACCCG
>ERZ1673697.640-NODE-640-length-51490-cov-32.574492_pt1 | contig 51490 bp, 49 predicted proteins | sample MGYA00580227_ERZ1673697 | MGnify/ENA primary metagenome ERZ1673697 (study PRJEB41218, sample SAMN15661759) | gut metagenome | host: Homo sapiens | place: Canada: London | collected 2015-08-20/2019-03-30 | study: EMG produced TPA metagenomics assembly of... | reverse complement strand
AAATTCCCAAGCAACGTTAAGAGATGTTGAACCGCCTTAAGTTGATGACATTACCTTCGAGGGAGCGATATTATCCGCTCCCTTATTCTTTTTGCCGCCTTATGCCGGGAACGAAATGACTTCGCTCAGCGGTGGGAGCAGATTCGGCTGCTTCTCGTCCGGCTGCATGGCGCTGTCCACTGTGCCGATGTCCCGGTAAATGATGCGGACAGACTGGCTGGAATTGCGGGAGTATTTTGTTTCCCGTTCACCGACCTCAATGCGCTGAATAAACAGCCGCAGCAGTTCCGGCGTCAGCGTGTCAATCGTTGTGTACTGCTTTGCCTTTTCAATGAAAGCATCCACGTTCGCTTCGCGAGCCTGAAGCTGTGCCAGACGTTGTTCTTTCTGCGGAATCTGTTCCTCCAGCATGCGTTGCTCGTCCGTGTAATCACCGGATAGCATCCGGTATTGCTCGTCTGTCACGCGCCCGAGAACATTGTCCTCATAGAGCCGTTTGAACAGCTTGGACAACTCTGCACTGCGCTTTTTCATCGCGTCCAGTTCGCGAAGCACGCGGTTCATCTCCCGCCGCAGCTCCGCACTGTTCTTCTGATTGATGTACGCCGCAAACTGTCGCTCCTTCATTCGGGCAAAATGCGTGACCCGACGGAGATCATCCAGAACGATCTGTGTGAGATCACATTCCCGGATGTGGTGCGCGCTGCAGGCAGTTTTTCCTTTCTTGCCGTAGGTATAGCACTTGAAATTGTACTCCAGCTTTTTCATGGTCGTGGCACGATGCAGCACCATTGGCTTTCCGCAATCTGCACAGAATACCAATCCGGAAAAGATGTTCGGTTCATCCATGTGCTTTGCCGTGCGCTTTTTGTGCTGCCACACCTCCTGCACGATCTCCCACTGCTCCTGCGTGATGAGCGGCTGGTGCGTGTTTTTTACCAGACACTGTTCGCTTTCCGGCCGGTCGATCCGCGTTTTATTCTTGTAAGAAATAGTCGTCCGCCGCAGTCCAACCGTATGGCCCAGATACATGACATTTTTGAGGATATCACTGACCGTTGTACCAGACCATGTGCATGGATGCAGCGCATCGCACCCCTTGTGCGTTTTTCCGGTCTTCTGAAAGTAGTAATTTGCAGGTGTCAGAATCTTCTGTTCCGTCAGAATCCGCGCGATCTGACTCGGACCTTTCCCAGCAGCACAGAGGGTAAAAATCTGCTGCACGACCTCTGCCGCTTCCGGGTCGGGCTCGAGATGGTTTTCCGTAGTTTCGGATTTTCGGTACCCATAGGGTGGACGGCCTCCGAGCCATTCGCCGCGTTCAGCCTGCAGCTTTTTCACGGCGCGAACCTTCCGGCTCGTGTCCTTTGCGTGCAGCTCGTTTGCCCAGTTGCGGATGGGATTAAAATCGTTGCTGCTCTCAACCGCAGAATCCACGCCATCGTTCACTGCGATGAACCGTACATTCTTTTGCGGGAAATAAATCTCCATGTAATAGCCGACCTGCAAGTACTCACGCCCCAGCCGGGAGGCATCCTTTACGATCAGGGTGGAGACCTCACCGGCTTCGATCATTTCCACAATCTTTTTCCAGCTCGGCCGCTCAAAATTCGTTCCGGAATACCCATCGTCCGCAAGGAAAAGCGTGTTTTCAAATCCTTTATCCCGTGCGTATTTTTCCAACAAATCCCGCTGATGCTGGATGCTGTTTGACTCCCCGGCACGCTCGTCCTCCTGACTGAGCCGCCCGTAGAGAATCGTATATTGTTGCTTCTGACTTGCCATCATAACCTCCTTTTCCGTGGGGCAAGCCGGTACGGTACGGCAAGTATACCGCAGCGGCTGCCACAAGTCTATCAGATTTTTATGCGCTGTGCGCTTCCTTTTCCAGTTCCGCGTCGATGCAGGCGATCAGCTTGTCCGTCGGCGTTGCGCAGGGCTCTGCCGGAAATACAGACGTGATACAGAACCGTCTGCCGCCGATCAGCATCTCGCGCTGTTTTGTGATGCAGGCCTCCTCCACACGTGTTGTTGTGTCCCGGAAAACAGTTGCGACTTCACCGTTCTCTGTTTGCCGGAGTTTTGCACACTCCGGCATATATCCGCCGAGAATGCAGGTGTCCCGATAAATCTCCCAGTCCTTTTTCATAGGCTTCCTTTCTGCCTCCCACTGGAGGCTGTTTTTATAAGTGCTGTTCCATTGTCCAATCCACATGATCGTCCTCGGCATGGCCGAGGGCGGTTTTCTTTTGCTTGAGCTTCTTCCGGCGCTTGCTGTCGATGTGCGGTGGCGTGGTTGTTCCGTCCCGCTTCGGCGCATCGTCCATCATCTGCTCCACAGCACGGCCAAGGCGCACAGCGCCGTGCACAAGATCACCGCTGTAATCGAGATCCACGCGCACGTCCGGATTTTCTTCCGCGTCTCCTGCACCGTATTCGAAAGCTGATTCTTCGTATCGTTCAGGATTGTGGTCAGGGCGTTCTTCGTAGTCTCGGTCAGCGCCTTGCAGCCGGAAGAATACTTCTCGTTCAGGCTCCCAGCCTGTTTCTCGAATTTTTCTGTACTCTCCTGCATCTCGTTCAATGCGGTCTGTGCGTCCTCCCGCGTCAGGAGCGTTTTCAGGTCCGTGTCCAACTGCATCTGCTGCCGGAACAGCCTGTCCTGCATTTCGAGCAGCGCGCTCCAGTTCCGCTCCGTGACCATCACGCTGGGTTCCAGCCGTTGCGCCTCGTCCATCAGCTTTTTGTGCTGCGCCAACATTTCTTGTGTTGTCATTCTCCGTTCTGTATCCAAACTCTTCCTCCATATTTTCTTTCAAGTATTTTTCTATATGTAATTTGCTGTCACGGCATTTGCGCCCATCCGGTGTGGTGTAGGTGATGTTCTTGCGGCTGTCCGTCCACGTGGCGTCGTAACCCTCAGAGCGGAGCAAGATCAGAAATTCCTCGCGGCTCCCAGCGCAGCGCATACATTCATCGATCACGCGCATGAGTTCAAACTTCCAGCTCTCGCCCTTAACTGCCGTGTAGTATTCTGCGTTGGACATTCCACGCGACTGCCGCTGCTCGTCTTTCTGGAATTTCGGCAGCCCCAATTCCTCGCAAATCTGGTCATTGCAAACGCGCAGTTCCTGAATCTGTTCGTCCGCCATATGCACCTTCCTGCCCGTCTCGAAGTTCACACTGTTGATGATGCAGTGCGAGTGGATGTGTTCCCGGTCGACATGCGTGCAGACCAGTACCTCGCAGCCCTCAAAATATCCGGCAAGTCTGCGTGCTGCTTCGTGCACTGTGCGAGGATCAATGTCCGCACCTTTCGGGAAGCTCTGCACCATGTGATAGAACATCACGCCGCCGTCTTTATGGTGCAGCAGCTTCGTACTCAAAAATTCGTCGAACGCGGTTTCCGGCTGGCAGCCGATCCCGCTGACGAGCTGTTGCCCATCCCAGAGCGTCTTGCTGAGTTGGGAAACATAGCGCATGACGCTTTTCATGCAGCCGCGTGTTTGTGTGCCTTTCTTGTAGTTTACGAAATGGACGATTGCGATTTTGCCACACCTCCCTCCTGCAACTTCCGCAGAACAGTGTTGATCCTGGCGAACTCCTGTGCTGCTGTGTCCAGATTGGCGACCTGCACCTTGCCCATGTTCGCCAGCACGGTGAGCTGGTTGAGGTTATTGCCGATGGCCTTCTGCTGCCGCAGAACATCTTTCAGACCATCTATAATGACGATGCGTTTTCCAAGACAGCAGGCGGTCACATAATCGCTCATAGACAGACCGGCTTTTTGCGCCAGCGCCCTGATTTTCTCACGGTCTGCGGACGCCATGCGGGTGCTGAACTTGATGTCTTTTTTCATGTGTTCTCCTATCGTTGATAAAGTGGGTTTGGGCTTCTGCCCAAAAACTGTGCGGAAGGCGGGCAGCGGCGTTGCCGCAGACCAGACAAACGCGATGCTGGCTCCTCCCGAACGGGAGGATTTTTCCCGCCGCGGCGGGGCTTCTCTGCGCTTTGAACCTGCGTTTCTCCGCGTTGCCCACACGTCGGCGCAACGTGGGCTTTTCACGTTGTGCCGCGCACACGCTCGCAGGTGGGGCGGAAAGCCGCACACAGCGGCAACACGCGGCTCACGGCGAGGTGCAGGCGCTCGGCGCGCCCGCAGGGTCGATCGTGCCGATTGTTTTCACGGGCGGAAAATCGGCACTTTCGGCACGCTTGAGGGAAATCCACCGTTTACCGTTGCTGCGGTAGGTATCCGCCAGAATCCCGTTTTCTCTTAGAGCCGCAACGCTTTCCCGCACCAGCCGGGTGATCTTTTTCGGCGTGATACCGAGACTGCCGTCAGGGTCGATCTTCGCGGACAGTGCCGATGGTGAACCGAGGTATTCAGAATCGGCACGGAGCAAGTCAGAGAGAAGTTTTACGAGTTGAAGCGTTGAAATTTTAGAAGCGCTGCTGCAAGTTTTGCTGTCCTCAAGCAGTTTCCAGACGTGATCTTCCTCGCCGAATTCGAGTTTCAAAGTTCGATCAGGAATATCGCGCCCGGTGCAATGCAGAGAGGCAATGTTGGCAAGACGAGAGTTTTTCTGGAGAACAAAGGTCGAATCTGCCGCGCCGCTTAAGCCCGTCGAGCCGGAGATCATGTTCATCGGATCGTCGTCATGGAGTTTCCGTAGATGGTGGATAAGCAGGATTGCAATGTGCCGCTTGTCCGCAAGCTGTTTCAGAAGCCCGATGTCCTGATAGTCATTTGCGTACAGATTGCTGTCACTGCCCGTTCCCCGAACGCGCTGCAGCGTGTCGATAACAACGAGTTTTGTTGCCGGATGCTCGGTCAAAAATTGCTCGATCTGCTGTTCCAACCCACGTTTGAGTGTGTTAGCCATAATCGCAAAATGCAGCGTCGGCGGTGCATCTTCCGTCAGGTCAAAGAGTCTCATCTGAATGCGCTGGAACGAATCTTCGAGACTGAGGTACAGGACTTCACCTTGGGTTGTTGCGAAATTCCAGAGCGGCTGCCCCTGCGAAATGCATAAGCAGAGCCATAACGCCAGCCAAGACTTGCCGATCTTCGGCGCACCCGCGAGGATGTGCAAGCCTTCTGGAATGAGTTCATCCACCAGAAAATGTGTCGGTTCATATCTCCTGTTTTGCAGATCTTCCGCATTGATGGTTTCCAGTTTGGTCATTTTTTCACTTCCTTTCCGTTTGCTATTGACATTCTGTGTTTCATGGTTTAGGCTTATAATTAGTCAATAGATTTGTTTTCTATTTTTAGACTAACATAACTCTAAAGTATTGTCAAGACTAATTTATAAATATAATTTCTATAAATCTATCTTGAGGTGCAGTCATGTCTGATTTTCAGTGCAAATTTTATCTTCTGGACGGCGCAGAAACATTTTCGTGCAAGGAAGGCGACGCCGAGTATGTCGTAAAAATAGCAGACCGTCCGTTTCCGGACAGTCTGCTGTCGTTCGTATATTATGACGTGAATCAATGGGAACCGCGTTTTCATGAAGCTGACCGTGCGTTGATGGAGTTTTATCAGTTGCGTGATACAAAATGTCTGAAGCCGGTGCAAAAGCTTCTGGACGATTTTAAGGACGAGCATCCGTATTTTTTCTACCTGTGGCTGGATTGGAGCTACCGGCTGAAGCAAGCCGAAGCACCAGATTGCAAAAATCCCACAAGGCTTTTGCCGCACAAAGAACTGGCGCACGTTCCGAGCAATCTCGCGACGATGCAGCAGCAAATTCTGCGCCTGTTCCAGACAGTTCTGGACGCAAGTATCACAGACGTGGACTTTTCTATTCGAGTGCAGGCGTATGAGCAGGCTCCGTCCTTGCAGAAATTTGACTTCCAGCCGATGAAGATTTCGTTTGAGTTTGTGGGCGAAAAGCAATTCGCAGAGGTTTTGTATCCGCAGAGCATATACGACCTGATTGACTTTTCTCTGCGCAAGTGCGTTCAAGAAAAGATCATGATGCGCACCTGCAAAAACTGCGGCAAATATTTTGCCCTCACCGTTCACGGCAGCACGGAGTATTGCAGCCGGGTCTTCGACAGCCGCGGCCGCACCTGCAAGGAAGTCGGCGCGATGCGGCAGTATGTGCAAAGTCACGCGCAGGACGAGCTTCTGAAAATCTATCGCCGCGAGTACAAGCGCCGCTTCGCGTGGATCCGCGCAGGGAAGATTTCGCAGGAAGCATTCTCCGCTTGGAGTAAGGAAGCACAGAAGGAAAAGGAGAAGTGCGAGACAGGGAAAATCTCAAAAGACGAGTTTACGCAATGGTTATATCGGAAATACCCAATACGTAGAGAATAATTGGTTCAGTTTCAATTCTGTTTTAATTTGCTTGTACGGCAGTTTAAGAGCGTCTTTTATCATGGTATCGTCCAAGATAGAAGACGCTCTTACTTTGACTGGAGGTAAATTATGAAAGAAAAAATCATGTGCTGGAATTACAAAAAGGCGTTCGTCACGCTCGTCACTCTCGCCGTGGTGCTGGCACTGGTCAGCGCGATCGCGGTGCCGCTGAGCCTGTCGCAGCAGATCCGCGACGCGCATACATGGGAGCAGACCACAAAGACTGAAAGACTACAATCCGGCGAAGCGAAATCAGAACACGATGGCGAACGGGAACACGGCGATTGGAAGAAAAATATTACGCCGCTGAACGCAGGACACTTCGTTCTGTTTGGGAGTCTCATCGTTTTGTGGCTGGCGCTCGGCGCGGTGTACTGGCTGCTGGTGATGGCGTGGCTGTACAAAAGCGCGGTCTGCGAGGGCATGAACAAGTCGCTCTGGCCGATTTTCGGTTTGTTCTTCAACATTTTCGCTGTGTTTGCTTTCCTGATCGCCCGCGATCGGCCGGGCCGCGTCAAGCTGGAGGGTGCGAGCGCGCAATGAGAAGCGAGGATCACCTGGCGCTGGGGCTGTATCTCCTGTCACGGGAGAACAGCCCGCAGTTTCGGCGGCACTGCATCGCATTTCTGATCGGCTGCATTGAGCCGGACTACAACCAGTTCAGCTACATGCGCGGCATTGTCCATCACCGCAAGTTCCGCGGACACAATGCGGAAAACTCCTTCGCGTTCCTGATGCGCTGCCGGAAGCATTTCGCGCTGCACGAAGCGTCAAGTGCGTGGGACTTTTTCCGGCTTGGCACGATGCTCCACTACACGGCGGATGCGTTTACCTGGCCGCACAACTCTTTCTGGCCGGGGACACTTCTGGGTCATGTCCGGTATGAACGGGCGCTGCATCCGGTGTTTGCGGAATTCCTGCGTACAGAGCCTTCCGGGAACGCTGCCTGCTTTGACGAGGCAAGTTTACATGAAGCCTACGCAAATGCAGAACACAGCATAGAAACGGACTGCCAGTTTATTTTCGCCGCCTGCTCGTCGCTTTTACGGCAGGAGTTGGAACGCATCCCGGCAGAAGCCGTGCAACTGGATGATACTCTGAACCGCCGCTTCTCCGCTTCTTTATAATCCAAATTCCATCCGTTTCAAAACTGTTTCAAACTTGCGAGAAAAATGTGCTATACTGTTCGTAAAGTTATATGGGAGTGATATCATGACGATTCGAAAGCGCCTTACGCGGTCAAACCTTGTGATGATCCTGATTCCTGTTGCCATCGCAGCGGTCTTGCTGCTTCTGGGCGGCGGGCTCGCGGTATTGCTTTTGAAGCGGGTGTATCTGCCCCGGCTAGGGCTCTCGGCGGCGACGCTGCACGAGACGGGCGAACAGCTGGAAGCGGCGCTTCAGGGTGCGAAGGCCGTCGCCGTGATCTACGGCGGGACAGTAATACTCGCGCTTCTGACGGCGGTCGGTTTTACGAATTTTTACCTGACGCGGCACCTGTTCCGGCACATTCAGACGCCGCTGGACACGCTCGTTGCGGGTGTGAAGCGGATACAGGACGGAGATCTCGACGCACCCATCGGCTATGAGACAGACGATGAGTTCCGTCCCGCATGCGACGCAGTGGACGAAATGGCCGCGCGGCTGAAAGCGTCTTTGGAGGCGCAGAGCCGCCAGCAGCAGCAAAAGCAGGAGCTCATCGCAGGGATGTCGCACGATCTCAAAAGCCCGCTGACGTCCATCCGCGCGTACACCGAGGGTCTGCTGGACGGTGTTGCGAAGGACGAAGCCGCGCGGACGCACTATTTGCAGACGATCTACGCCAAGGAGACGGAGCTGGAGACGCTTGTGAACCGCCTGTTTGCGTTTGCAAAGCTGGATCTCAATGAGGCGCCCGCAGAGCCGGAGACTCTGCATCTTTCTGAGACGCTTTCGGATATCGTGGACGGCTATGACGCGGAGGGACTGGATGTCCAGCTGGACGATCTGCCGGATGGAAAAGTGCTCGCTGACCGGGCGCTGCTGTCGCGCAGCATCACCAATCTGCTCGACAACGGCCGCAAATACGGCGCGGGTCACGTTACGATTTCTGCGGATATCTCTGACGATACCGTTTCTATTTCCGTTTCGGATGAAGGCCCCGGCGTGGAGGGATCGCAGCTTGAGAAAATTTTTGAGCTTGGCTACCGCACCGATTCCGCGCGGCAGAATCCCGCAGGCGGCAGCGGCATCGGCCTTGCCGTAGTGAAACGGGCCGCAGAGCAGATGCACGGAAGCGTAAAGGCGGAGAATTTGGACGGCGGCGGCCTTTGCGTGACCATCACGCTGCCGCGCACGCAGGAGGGCTGATATGGCGAAGATACTCATCATCGAGGATGACGCGGACATTGCCGCCATTGAGCAGGACTATCTGGCTCTTGCGGGTCATGACGTAGTTATTAAGGCGGACGGAAGCGCGGGACTGCAGGCTGCGCTGACGGGCGATTTTGATCTTCTTTTACTCGATTTGATGCTCCCCGGCGTGGACGGATTCACGATCTGCAAGCAGGTGCGCGAGCAGAAGAAGCTCCCGATCCTGATGGTCTCCGCCCGTACCGGCGACGCGGACAAGATCCGCGGACTCGGATTCGGGGCGGACGATTATATCGAAAAGCCGTTTTCCCCAAGCGTGCTTGTTGCGCGGGTGAAGGCGCATTTGGCGCAGGTCGAGCGGCTGCGGCCATCGGAGGAGCCGGAGAGCCAGATCACCGTCGGGCCGCTGACGGCAAAGCCCGGCGCGCGGCAGGTGTTCAAAAACGGCACGGAGATCCCGCTCAAAAACCGGGAATATGAGCTGCTGCTCTTCCTCATGCGCCATCCGGGGCAGGTCTTCAGCCGCGAGGACCTGTACGAGCTCATCTGGGGGCTGGAATCCATGGGAGATAATATCACAGTCGCGGTTCACATTGGCCGGATTCGTGATAAAATAGAGGATGACCCGCAGAACCCCAGGCTGCTGCAAACCGTCTGGGGTGTCGGGTATCGGCTGAACAAAGGAGATTGAGCAATCATGTGGGCTTTGTATGCGTTCGGGTCGGCTCTGTTCGCCGGGCTGACTGCGGTGCTCGCCAAGTGCAGCATCCGCAAAACGGATTCGACGGTCGCAACCGCCATCCGGACGATCGTGGTGCTGATTTTTTCGTGGGTCATGGTGTTCCTCGCCGGCTCCCAGAGCCAGCTTTCCGCCCTCAGCGGGAGGACTCTGCTGTTTCTGATCCTGTCCGGCCTTGCCACCGGCGCAAGCTGGCTCTGCTATTTTCACGCGCTGCAGATCGGCGACATCAACAAGGTGGTGCCGGTCGACAAGTCCAGCACGGTCCTGACGATCCTGCTGGCGGTCATTTTTCTGCACGAGAGCCTGAGCCTCGCCAAGGGCGCGGGCGTGGTGCTGATCGCTGCGGGCACCTATCTGATGATCGAGAAAAAGCAGTCGGACGGCGCGGCGAAGAAGGGTGCTGGCTGGCTGCTGTATGCGGCGGGCTCGGCGGTGTTCGCAAGCCTCACGTCCATTCTCGGCAAAATCGGCATCTCCGGCGTGGAGTCGAATCTCGGCACGGCCATCCGCACGGGCGTGGTGCTCGTGATGTCGTGGATGATGGTCTTCGTCACCGGCAAGGGCGCGAAGCTGCGCGAGGTCCCGAAGAGCGAGCTCGGCTTCATCTGTCTGTCCGGCCTTGCCACCGGCGGCAGCTGGCTCTGCTATTATAAGGCCCTTCAGGACGGCCCGGCGAGCGTTGTGGCCCCGATCGACAAGCTCAGCATCCTTGTCACGATCCTGTTCTCGTATCTGGTCTTCCACGAACGGCTGACGAAAAAGGCCGGTCTCGGGCTGGCGATCCTCGTCGGCGGGACGCTGCTGATGCTGGTTTAAGAACTGTTTAAACACCATTTATCTGATTTTTAAGAGCCTCTTCTACAATGGCACCGTCCATTTGAGAAGAGGTTTTTTGTATGCACAGCAAATATCAGCGGCTGGCGGGAAATACGGTGAAGCTCGGGCTCGGCACATTCGGCTCGAAGCTGCTCGTGTTCCTCATGGTGCGCTTTTACACGGAATATCTGAGCCCCGCCGACTACGGCACGGCGGACCTCATCACGCAGACGGCGAATCTGCTCATCCCGCTCCTTTCGCTCGGCATCACCGACGCGGTGTTCCGCTTTGCGATGGAGGAAACGGAGGACGCAGCCGGTGTTTTTACGGCGGGCCTTTTCGTGCTGCTCGCCGGAAGCGCGCTGACCGGCGTGCTTGCCCTGTTTGCAGCCGCGGCGCTGGACGGCAGCGCATGGCTGATCGCGGTGTTCGTCATCGCATCCAATTTTCATACGCTCGCTTCGCAATTTGTGCGTGCAAAGGGCGATATGACGCTTTTTGCCGTACAGGGCCTGCTCAACACCGCGCTTGTGATCTGGCTCAACAGCCTGTTTCTGGCTGTGTGCCGTCTCGGCGTGACCGGCTATGTGTTATCCACCGCGCTGGCGGACCTGCTGACGACCGTTTACCTGACCCTGCGGGCGAGGCTCTGGCTGTTTTGCAGGCGACCCGGGCCGGGAACGCTTTCCCGGATGCTGCGCTACTGTGTGCCGCTGATCCCAACGGCGACGTTCTGGTGGATCACGAGCGTATCGGACCGGTACATGATTACGGCATGGCTGGGCAGCGCGGCCAACGGCATCTACGCGGTGAGCGCAAAGCTGCCGACGATCCTGACCGTTTTATCGTCCGTTTTCATGGAGGCGTGGCTCTTTTCCGCCGTCACCGAGAAGCAGGAGGGAAGCGCGGCGCATCTGCAATTTTACAGTTCGGTCTGGAAAACGTTCGTGGCCGGGATGGTGCTGAGCGCGTCCGGCGTGATCGCGTTTTCGCGGCTGGCAGTAAGGCTTCTTGCCGAGGAGGAGTTTTTCAACGCGTGGCAGTTTGTGCCGGTTTTGTGTCTGGCAATGGTGTTTGCGAGCTTTTCGACGTTTCTGAGCAGCGTCTACGTTGTATCGAAGAAAAGCACGCTTTCGTTCTGGACGGCGCTTCTTGGCGCGGGGAGCAACGTTTTGATGAATTTTCTGCTGATTTTGCGCATTGGTGTGATGGGTGCAGCGATTGCAACGCCTCTAAGCTACGTTCTGGTCTTTCTCGTCAGAGCTGTCAGCATCCGAAGGCTCCTGCCGTTTTCGCTGGCAGTCCCGACGGTTTTGGCGGACGCGGCGATTTTGATCTTGCAGGCCGCGTTTTTGACGCTTCAGCTGCGCGGCTGGGTCTTTGTGCAGGCGCTGAGCCTGACGCTGCTTCTGATTTTGAACGGAAAGCCGCTTCTGCTGGCGGCAAACAAGCTCTTCGGCGCAGGCCGGAAAGGAGTCAAGGTATGATTTTAACGGCAATTCACGGTTTTTGCATGGCGCTGGCCGACAGTGTGCCCGGCGTTTCGGGCGGGACGATCGCGTTTATCTTAGGCTTTTACGACCGGTTTCTGGACGCGCTGCACAGCCTGTTCGGGCGTGACGCGGGCTTGAGAAAAGCGGCGGTTTTGTATCTTCTGAAGCTCGGCCTCGGCTGGGCGGTCGGCATGGGAGCCTGCGTGCTGGCGCTTTCGAAGCTCTTTGCGGCGCACATTTACTTTATGAGCAGCCTGTTTCTGGGCCTGACGCTGGCGTCTTTCCCGTTCGTGATCCGGGCGGAGAAAAAGGCGCTGCGCGGGCAGGAACGGTACGCGCCGTTTGCGGTGTTCGGCGTACTTCTCGTCGTTTTGCTGACGCTCGTGCGCTCGAATACGGCGGCCGTGAGCATCCGCTTTGCGGGCGCACCGTTGTGGATGCTGGGCTACATTTTCCTTTCCGGCGCGGTTGCCATCACGGCGATGGTTCTGCCGGGCATTTCGGGCTCGACGATTTTACTCATCGCGGGCGTGTATCTGCCGGCCATTCAGGCGATCCGGGCGTTTCTGGGACTCGATTTTTCGGTGCTTCCGGGGCTCATCGCGCTTGGGCTCGGCGTTCTCGCGGGCATCGGGCTTTCCATTCACGCGATTCGCGCGGCGCTCAGAAAATACCGGCCGCAGATGGTCTGGCTGATTCTGGGTCTGATGGCGGGCTCCTTGTACGCGATCATCATGGGCCCTGCGTCGTTGGACATTCCGCAAGCGCCTGTGGGGCTGCAAAGCTTCGATTTTGCAGGCTTCGCGCTTGGGGCCGCGATCTTGCTTGGGCTCGAGGCGCTTCGCAAATGGGCGGCGCGGCAGACTGCCTCCAAAACGACGGCAAGAAAGAGGGCGGCAATATGAACTTTGACTGGACGATTTTACACTGGATTCAAAATATGCTCGTCTGTCCGGCGATGGATTTTTTGATGCCGAAGATCACGCTGCTTGGAAACGGCGGTGCGGTCTGGATTCTTTCGGCGATCGGATTGCTGGCAACGAAAAAATACCGCAAATACGGCGCGTTTCTGCTGGCGGGGTTGGCAGTCGGCGTCTTGACCGGCAATCTGACGCTCAAGCCGCTCATCGCAAGACCTCGCCCGTGCTGGTTAGATTCGAGCGTGCAGCTTCTCATTGCAAACCCGACGGATTACTCGTTCCCGTCCGGGCACACGCTCTCGTCTGTCATCGGCGCGACGGTGCTGACGAAGGCAAACCGGAAATTTGGCTTAGCAGCAATTCCGCTCGCGGCGCTCATCGCGTTTTCCAGGCTCTATCTCTACGTCCACTTCCCGACTGACATCCTTGGCGCAGCTGTACTGGGCGTTGGAATCGGGCTTGTGACCTGCACGATCGGAGACAGGGTCCGGACGGCGCTTGCGAAAAAGGGCATTTTTCTGCACGCGCGGTAAGGAGGGGTTATGCTGGAACAATGGATCTCTGCGACGGCGTGGCCGATGACCCCGCCGTCGGCCTACGGGTCGTTTCATCTGCTGTTTTTATGCTTTGGTCTTGGCATCAGCGCCGCACTTGCGTATCGTCTTCGCAGGTGCAGCGCCGTTTGCTGCCGCCGAATTTTACTCGGTGTAGGACTGTTTTTGATCGTCTGTGAGGCGTACAAGCTGCTGTTTTACTACTTTGTGATCGGACACGGCAGCTTTCAGTGGTGGGTGTTCCCCTTTCAGCTTTGCAGCATCCCGATGTATCTGTGTCTGGCCGCAAATCTTGTGCGGAAGGAGCACACACGCAGCGCGATCTACACCTTTCTCTGCGCCTACAATCTGCTGGGCGGCTTCCTCGCACTGCTGGAGCCGTCGGGACTCAGCCATGACTACTGGACGCTGACGCTGCACGGCTTTGTGTGGCATACGCTGCTGGTGTTCATCGGGCTGTTTCTCATCCTGTCCGGAAACGGGCCAAAATCGCTCAAAGATTTTGGCCGTGCGACGGTGCTGTTTCTGATTTTATGCGGTATGGCGTTCTGCATCAATCTGGCGCTGTTCCGCGCGTCGAACGGCGAGATCAATATGTTCTTTGTGGGGCCTGCCAACACGACGCTCATCGTATTCAAGGACATTGCCGCCCGCTTCGGCTGGTATGCCGCGACCGCGCTGTATATTCCCTGCGTGAGCTTCGGCGCGTGGCTGATTTTCAGCGCCGTGCGGCTGCTCTCCAAACGCTTGCGGACATACGCAGCATAATCATAACCACCGGCCGTGCCGGTGGTTTGCACAGGTTCCCTTGGGGGCTATTACCAGCCGAGCCTATAGTCTCATCGAATCTTCTTTCTACTGCATGATGCGCCCTACCGCTACTGAGATAGCGGCTTGGCATATCTTGCTTTTCGTTTCTCCCCGGTTATGCTCGACTCCATTCTTTGTCTTCATTATACCCGGAATCGCCCGCACCGTCAACGGCGGGGCGTGACTACTGTTTGACTACTATCCTCCCCGAAGCCTCAAAAGACGGTTTATCCAGTGTTTTCAATGGTTTTCGTAAAATTCAGAGAAACCGGATATTTTCGCTGAAAATCGCACAGCCTCTGAAAACACAGCATTTTATCAGGATGCGCCTGAAAACTCCGACCGTCGACATTGCTCCTGGCAAGCTCTACCCTTATGTAAAAAGCAAGACGCAAACTCATGCATTTGAGTTTGCGTCTTGCTTTTGCCCGTACCGACTGTACCCCCATGACACATTGTGTACCTATGGGGCGAAACAGTTGAAACTTCTGGGTTTTTCGCGTAGATATCTTTTTTGGTTCTACTAGATGGTTGCGGGAGAGGGATTTGAACCCCCGACCTCCGGGTTATGAGGGATCAACAATAATCAGAGCCGCAAAATTCGTTCCTGAACATGCCTAATTCAACTAAATTAGGACACTATTTATCCGCAATTGTTCGCACCATCCTGAACATGCCCAAACAGACGCAATTACGTTGGGGTCAAAATGGGGTCAGGGAAAGCAAGCACATATTGAGCCTGCAGAATTTCAGATGGCGCAATCATTATCCAAGGTTATCTAACAACTCCTGTATTTCCTCATCCTTTATTTGCTTTGTCCAATATGCAATCCTTTGTTCTATTCTCTGCCTATGTTTCAAAAATTTCACACCAGTGAGTAGTGGCTTCAAAGATAAGAAATAGTCGATTCTGGCTTGTATGTAGGGAATCATACTTCCGATACCGCCTATACTTGGGGATTCTAACGGCAACTTTTCAAACAGAGCATAGTCATCATTCAGCTTCAAAAATTTCTCCAGTGCTATCCTGCGCCGATCAGCACTGCTTTCACTGCTTTCACTGATTGCGCCAAAAAGATAGTGCATTCTCGTCGGCTCCGCAGCGTGCATTTCAATTGTATGAAGAATCCAAGCATTCTGCCGTTTCGCAACGATATCACTGTCTTCATTTTTGCAAAGAAGCAATTGGCTGATAATTGCACTGTACCTCCATTCTTCTTCACCTGTTTTTTCAAAAAGGTAGTCTGAAATCAATTCTGGATACGATTGAAAAGTCTCATTGTCCCAGACAAAATGCAGCCGACTTGCCCAAGAATTATGCGCATAGAAAGACGTTCCCATATGGTCAAGTGCTTTATCCAGATAACAGTACAAAAAATCAGGATCCCTACAGAAAAGCTCAGCAAGGAACTCGCCATCTTGATCTTCGTCACCGTGCAGATCAAGGTATTTCAGATAAATATCTTCCAGTAACGCAAGGTTATCTTTGTACCTATCTATTACTGTGCTTGCCTTTTCATAATACGGGTTCAGTATAAAAGAAAAATACAAGCCAAAAACATCTGGAGCATCATTATAATGCGCAGCGATGACCATGCTTGCTTTTATAACAGCATCTTTATCCACACCCTCGTATTTCACAATTTTATTCAAAGGACGTTCATATTTGCTGCGGAGTTTTTTCGGTGCAAGCTCCAAATATGCTAAGAAGTCTTCAAACCAGTCCAGAGATACCTGCTCGTCCGGTAACTGCGTGTAAAAATTCCAGAGCCAAGCGTTCTTTTGTGAAAAGCTGTGATCGTCGATGAGTTTCTTAACGGATGTTGCTGGCATAATGCAGAAAAGATTCGTAAAAATGCTGTCTGCATCAATATCACAGGGGGTATCTTCCTTCAAGTATTCAATTACAACAGACACATAAAGCTCTTTGCGTTCAAAGCATCCGTTGATTGCAATTTCTATCCCGGATGCAAGACTCGATTGCCTGTATTCCGGCAGCAGCATTGCTTCTTTACAAAGCTGGAATACAAATAGATAGCTATCAAGATCAAATTCTGCAACAAGTTTTTGAATTTGCTCCGTGCGCCAAGACCTGTATGCAGTATAATCCATGTCTGGGTGTACGCTTCGATTTGCATAGAGCTTATTAAAGAGTATGAGCTTTCTTGACTCTAAAAATGGTATAAGCCGATCTCCATAGTCATATTTCACATGTTCTGCAATCTTTTTGATGTTTTCTGCTATTATGCAATGGTGCAGTTTTTCCGGTTGAAAAAACGCTAGGATTGATACGACGGCATCCATTTCTTTCAAAACGATTGCGTTGTCTTCATCATTATAACAATCTTTACCATACTCATAAAGAAGACTTTCAATTTCTTCCCGGCAGCATCCGTTCTCATAGAGGGAGGAAAGATGCTCCCAGAGAAGCTTTCGATATGTCAGCACAGACTCGCGGTTGTCCAAAGCGGCCGTATAGTAAGAAAAGGTATTCTGCCGCCCACCCTCGACCCCTGAGAATCGCAGCTTCAGAAACTGTTCAGCAACGCGCACAAACAGCAACTGCGTTGCTTCTGTTGCATTTTCCTCCAGTGCATTGCAAAGACAATCTACCACCGTTCTTTGTGTATAGTAATTGTCGCTTTTTGAAGCTGCGTTTGCACCCAATTTGGTAATAAAGGCACTGTATACCTGTCCAAATAACTCTGGGCGTTTGCTGTAATAAAGCAATAATAATTCGACTGCTGTTTGTAATTGTTCCTGCCCAGCAAATCCACCTAAAATTTCAATAATGAAGTCATTTATATTGTCGTGGCTCTTTGTTTTTGAAAACGGGATAGAACGTACATCAACGTCGTGCTGTTCTGTCTCGCAAATCAAGTCATTTAATATTGTGAGCGTATTTGTCGGTCGTATAGGAAAGAATGCTCTGAAAAATGGGATAAACCTGTCTGCTTCAGGGCGCAGCCTATCCCATACTGCTTCAATTTGCTCTTTGATATATTCCTGTACTGTTTTCTCCGCAAAAAGGTTCAACAGCGTATTGCACGCTTCAATTGTTTTTTCCTTGTTGATGAAGAAGCATACTTCAATCATTTGACTCAGGGAAATTTTTTTAGTGTCTACAAAAATATATTTAAGCAGGTAATTACTAAAACACTGATCAGACATTCTGACAGCGGTATCGTGACACAGATCTGCTAACTCCAGTTGATTGAGTTGATGTACATCTGCGATAAACTGTTCCCTTGTCAAATTAGAGAATTGAAAAACAGCTTGCATCCGTTCCAAGGTATCTAATCGAAGGACATGAACAAATGCCATAATTCCAGCTGATATAATCCAAGTCTCACCGGCTGCAAGACTTTTCAACTGTTTTTCATAATAATGCTCATATAGTTCCGTTGCGTCCCGAATTGCATCCAAGCAATCATGCTCTGCGGCTACTTTACCCGCGAGCATAGCCAGCCTTGCATTACCTTCCGCAATCAGAGCAATGCGATCTAAGAATCTGTAGTTTATAATGCCATAGTTTTTCTCTACAAGCTGTTTGATCTGTCCATCTTTCAGCAATCCTATTTTCAATATTTCCGGCCGTGCTACATCAAGTATTTGTTGGATCACTCGCTGTTTTGCATAATCTCTCACAGTAAGGACTAGCTTTTTAATGCAGCGGTGTCCAAATGCGCCGCCCGGAAGAAACGACAGAACAAGATTCAATTCTGTCAATTCATTTGCATCGTCCACAAATACCAAATATTCTCTATCTGGTTCAATCGCAGCAATTAAGTCGTCATAAATCTCCACGCCATTATTCTTGACGCATAGAACCGCCATTCCCGTTTCTTCAGAAAGCTCTTTACACACCTCAAGAGCCAACCTTGTCTTTCCAACTCCGGCAGGACCCGTGAGAACCAGCACGTTGCTTTGACAAAGTTTTTCCTTGGCAGATTTCAGTTCTTCTTCGCGGAATAAAAACTCAGTGTATAATGGCGCTGACATAACATTTGCATCACATAACCGTACAAACTCAGAGGTTGATAAAATCTGCCCTGTGTCTACGCTGATACCCAAGAAATCTGCTGCTAATCGTGGATACTTTTTATACAGATCGCTGGCTATTTCGTCTGTTCCAATTAAGGTAAGCCGTGTATTGCGGTCTTCGCAATATTGACGCAGCAGTTGAGCTTCGCCTGCCGACAATCTTCCGTATGTATGACAATACACAATTTCCTCAAGCTTTTCCGGCTCTAGTCCCGTTTTACTGGCATCAAAGCACTTTTCCAGATCTGCTATTGCTTTATTTACAAAATCACCATCTTGCGTTGTGTACATAGCAAAGATATACCTACCATCTTCGCCTATAAAATAGGTGTCTGGATTTCCCTTTGCTGTCTTATTGGTACCGGTTTTCATACCAAATGGATATTGCGCTCTATAGCCCCGGCAGGTAAGGTATTCATCACACAGATTTTGAAACTCCCCGCCATCCATTTGATCTATCCGATATTTAATGTCTGTCAGTTTGGACATATGCTCCTCCGCTTTCAGCGTATATGCATAGCATTAGTAGCCTTCAAAGCACGGTATTTCTCTGAAGCCAAAAACTTTTTACAGTTTTATCATATCAGACAATTAAAAATATGACAATCAATACGGATGTTCTTATCAGACATTTTTCGTTTGTGATTCCGACAGAAATAGAAAGGCATCATCATTCGTCAGTTTCGGCATCTATCCTCTTTACATACCACCGCTGTTCACGTTTTCCATTCTGCATTTTTGATTTTGACGCGATGATATATGGCAGTCCAATTTCTTCAAAGCATTTATTCAGTATGTTTTTTCCGGGTGTATGCCCGGTTCTCTTTAATGCACTGCTGTTCTTTTTCGCTGTGCTTGGAATTACTGACATTCGGCATAAAAGCTCAAATACTTTCTCTGCAAACACGTCTTGCTCCTCAGAAAGCATGCCATCTTCGTTGCCTAGATATTCGTCTAAGAGTGTTGCTATTTCATCCCGCTGCCGTGTATAAGAAACCCAACGGCTCTCATCATATTTCTTTCCAAGCCAAGAAAGTTGGTATTTCAGGTAGTATATGTCGTCGATTTTTCCCTCGTGCGTATATTTTTTTGCCTGATCAAAACAATACAACACATAAAGAGAATGGACCAGATAATTTCTATTTATTTCATATTCGGAAAGAATCTTTTCTTCTTTCCATGCGTCTATTACGCTTGGATTTACCTTGTTGTTTCCAATCATTAGTTTTGGCTTGAAAGAAATAGCGTTATAATTTGAGCCCTTCAATTCCCTCAAGAATTTTTTGCGCTGATCCATACGCATAACTGGTTTATAATGAAATGTCGTACCATTTCCTGAATATTCATTCTGGTGCAGCATATAGAAGTTATACATTATATGGATTATTTTGCAGGTATACTGTATACGGTTTCGGATCTCCTGTGCAGTATAGGCTTTAATATATAATCGCAGTTTTTGATTATCCCGGACGCGAACACGTCCAAGCATTTGCATAAATGCAGTCTTTTCTACGTTGAAAATCGCAATATTTCGAACCGCATCGTCTATAACGTTAATTCCGCAGTCGAGAATAGACGTAGATATTAAGACCCTGCACGAAAATGACTGTTTAGTTTCCAACTGTTTCAATTGCTCCTTCACCGCTGACGTGTTTTTGAGGGAAGCGTTAGTAAACACCGTCTCAATTCCCAATGTATTCAACTCTTGAGCAAATTGCTGTCCTTTAACCGAGTCATTGATGAAAATTAACCATTTCTCATCAGTTTTGCAGATATTATCGACTATCTCAATAAAATCCCGGAAATAACATTCTTCTACATAGCTATAATCCAAATCATCGCGAATCTCCTGAACACCGTCTTTAGAATCGAGTGCCGTTTGAATGTAAGCCTTTCCATCTCTGTAGATATCTAGGTCTTGAAGCTCGCGCTGATACCTTCCTATCTCTGGATACTCATTAAGCACCCTTTCGCATAGATTTTTCTTTGATTTATTGTCACTGCTTCCATCATACATATAAAACTCTCTTTTTAAGAAATCTATGTTATCGCACAACCACGATCTTCGCTGAAACATTTTCCTGATATTACAAAAAAGAGAGTCTGACCCGAATGATGTCTTTTCGTTATTCATTGCAAGAAAACACATCAATGGCTCGGGGGTTGCTGTCATGAAGACACAAATTGGGGTCCCCGCATTGATTGTCTTCCCATAAAATTCTCTTATCCAGTCCGACCATAGATTTGTTCCACTATTAAAGGAAGCATCCTCCAGAAAATAGTGTGCTTCATCAAATATCACATACAGTTTTCCAGAAAAACGAAAAGGACTTTCCATTTTAGTTTCGCAAGCCTGATATGTCTGGATGACTAAGTGTCTGCTTTCTTCTTCTGTAAGGGAAAAAGAATTTTTAAAACTCTGCGTCATGTCTGCGGCAATCTGATCCACCTGAGCATACAGGGCTTTACGGTTGCAAATATACAAAACGTCTTTATTCTGTGCGGCAGCATTTTTCAACAGCCGCGTCATAACGAATGTTGTTTTTCCACGCCCGGTCTGCGATGATAAGATATACGGTGTTCCGGGCTTCCATTCCAAGTATTCGTTCCCGATCAAGTCGCTCGCTGATTTCATATATACGCCCATCCTCAAATTACAAAAAATTCACGTTTATTATTAAATATAACACAAGAAAAAATTGTAATCAAGTAATGAATCCCACCACTTATGAAAAAGCAGTGGGATTCTTAATTGGAGAACAATTTAAGGAAACATTATTCGACAGCAAATATTATCGCCGCCGAGAAATACACCTCCCACGGGATTCAATACATTTACTACGCCGGCGAATACTCAGCCCCTTCAATCTGGACTGATGCGAGAATATTCGCAACTTCATCAAATAAAGCACGATATGATTCCTCGTCAACAATATCAAATTGATCGAAGTTCGGGTAAATTGCGACTAGATTATATTCTTTGTCCCAAGGAGCATGAACCGTTCCTAGCAATTCCGAATCTCCCGCCCATCCATAATTGTACTCCGATTCAAACCATCCAAGTGCAAAAAGCACTCCTCTGCCGCCGATATTTCGTTCGCGGAGGCTGTAGAATGTCACCATGCTGCCCCCTCCTCTTCTTTCACATACATAATCTGTCTTATCAAACCATTCCTCTGGGACTGCTACTTTATAGCTTATTTCTCTATGTGAAACTTCTGGACACCGAAATGTTGTCGGTTCTATATATATTTTGCCTGTGCTTTCGTCACGTGATGTCCATCCGCTAGTCGTCACATCTGTGTAGCCGTTATAGATATCAAAAATGTTCGCACTCCTAACATTTTCTGTGGTAGAGTAAACGTCGACATACAGATAATCGTTTGCGTTCCGAAGAGAATAAACGTCCAAAATATCCGCATGTAAATCCTGCTCCAATAGTCGGTCATAGCCAATCGATTTCTCATTCACTCTATCGATTTCAACTTCTGCCTGCCTGACTTGTACTGTGAACATATTGTCCGGAACAAATGGTATCTTTCCTGTGTTTGTAATTCGATACGTGAGGTAGAGAAGCGGTTTTTCACGATCAGCATCGTCCACCGTCATATCAATAAATTCAAAGTAACAACCGTCGGCAATATATCCAGATCCCTCAAATTCTTCATAGCTATCCCCGCTTGGGGTATCGTTTTGAGAATCTTCTGGTAATACTGCCTCTTCCGCAAGTCTGTTTTGACTGCTGCTATCGTTCACTGTCTCGGTACTTTTGTCTGACTCCGTCTTTTGACATCTCAGAAGTGTCACCAGACATACCGCGCATAATAGAATTGGAATTGCTGTTTTCTTTTTCATTGTTCATTTTCCTCCAGTTTTCTGTGTGATGGATACGATGATTCATGTCTGTAAGCAAAGCGGCTAACGCAAAATACAGGATAATTGCCAGTGAAATCCACTGCGATGTAGAGCGGCCCAGCCAGATGCCGCGCAATTCGTCCCCACGGAAAAATTCCAGCGCAAACCGGCAGACTGCATAGGAAATGAGATAAATCCGGAGCGCAGGAGCATGGGACCTTCGGCGCTGCAGCAGGAGCAGTCCTGTGAAAATAACAAGCAGACAGCCCGTTTCGATCAACTGAATCGGAATGCGTGGCACGTCCGGTGTCTGCTGCATGGCAATTCCCCAGTCGGCGGGTTTTCCGTAGCAGCAGCCTGCAAAAAAGCAGCCGATCCTTCCCCAGAAATGGAAAAGCAGGAATGCGGGCGCGATCTGGTCAAGAAAGGTTTGTCCGTTCAGGCGGAACACCTTTGCATAGAGCTTTACGGCCAATATCGCTCCGAATAAACCGCCGTAAAATACAAACCCGCTCGTCCAGATTATTTCCCCAAGATTCCGAAGCGTCGGCTCCTTCAGAAATTCCGGGATCTGCGTCAGTGCGAATAGCACCTTACTGCCAATACCAACGCCTGCCGCCATTGCCCCGACGAGCAGAAGGAACCGCAAAAATGAGACCCCGATCTGCTGCGTTTTTGCATATAAAAACAGCATCATAAAAAGCAGACCGATGCAGGCAAATACCGAGTAGGCTGGAAGTGAGAACGACGCAAGCCCGTGGATCGTAAATGTAAAATTCGGACACATGTTCTGTTCCTTAATCCACGAAGGGGCTTCTGCAGCCTTCGCAGAAATATCCGCAGCCCGCGCATTCGACGCACGTTGCGCAGGATTTTGTTGCACAGTTGCAGGACTTCAGACATGAATTCGTTGTGCAGCTTCCGCAATCATAACAGGCATTGTTACAGCCGCCGCAGCCCGTGATCGCCAGCAGACATGAAAAACAGATCACAAAAATGATCAGGATGTGTAAAAAATGCTGTTTTCTCATTTCAATTCTTCTCCTTACGAGTTTCCTTCGACCTGACGGCGGATGTTTTCTTCTTCCTCTCCCTTGTTGCTGTACGCGCTGAGCACCCGGAACAGCGGCCATGTGCCAAGCGCATATCCAACGTAATAAAAGATGGAAGCCTTCTGAAAAAATACGGTGACAAGGCACAGAATGTACCGTGGGATTGCAAGGAACGCATGCTTGATCAGCGTCCAGAAGATGCCGACAACGGCCCAGACAACTCCGGCCAGAAAGCCATTGTGGAAACCTGCAAAATATTCGTGAAAGCTCTTTATAAAGATATCGCCGGCGCAGTGGCCGAAGACAACGACCGCATTCTTGATGCCATCCCAGAAAGACAGCCGATCACAGATATTCAGGTCGCTGAGCATATAGGAATAACCCAGAATATAAAAGCGTCTGCCTAAAAAAGCCTGTGTGCAGGACAGGGAAAGAAAATGACTCACTATGATTACGGCAATCAGAATCCATGTGCTTGCTTTTCCAAATCCCTTCGCAGCGGCGATCCGTGTTGCATGCTCCTTCTGAAAGAGTGTGGTTCGGAGCGCTTCTTTTGTTGCCTCCGGTAAATCAGCCTGTGCAATCTGCTTTCGGATCGCCTCCGCATGTTTGGGGGCGTCCGGCTTATGAACGCTCTGCTCCAACTGCGTATATGTTTGCCGTGCGTTTGCTGCCGCTTCTCTGGTGGGGTATTCCTGCCCCAATGCAGTGCGTTCTTTCTGGTCGATCTCGCGCAGCAGGCGGTTCAGCTCTGCCGTATAGCAGGCAAGCAGCTCTGCCGGGAGCCCTTCATATGCAAGATGGTCGAGCATCGTCTTAAACGCAGCTTCCGCATTTGCGCTTTTCTGATATGTGATCATCCGCTGCCGTAATTGGTCGGCGATCTGCTGTGCTTGTGCGGCGAACTCTGGAGTGTCAAAGACGAGCGGCTCTCCGTTTGGAATCCCTGTCGCAACAGACCGCCGCTTGATATCCAGTCCGGTCCATGCCTCGTCCAGCTTCTGCTGGTGCTGCTGGGCTACGGCAGAATGGAAAACGCTGAGCTGCTGCTGCCCTCTCGCAACCGAGTCTATGTCTGAAAAATCGACGCCTTCTTCGACCGCTAAGATCTGATTGATTTCACTGCGGGAAAAATCGGCGTCTTCTCTGGTTTGGTGCAGGTATCCGTCTACTGTCCGATAGGCAATATCAAAATTTTTAACCGCATCGACAGCCAACTGCGTATGCTCGGTGTCCTCAAAGTATTGCAGCCGTTCTTTTTCTGCCTGAATTTTCTGAACGGCCAGTTTTGCGGCGCCTTCGGTGTCGAGCGGCAATGCTTTCGCAAATGTATCCAGTATGGATTGTTTCGCACTGGTAATGCCGGGAATATCAAAATAATCTGCGGCTTCCTGCAGCTTTCCATCCGGATCGCCATCGCTTTGCAGCGCAAGCAAATACCAGTCAGAGAGATATGGGTCGATCCGAAAGGCCTCCAACAACGCCTCGCGCCGTTGAGAAGCGTCGGCTATATGCCCGATATTATTCAAAATCGCGGTTGCCTTTTGATCCATACCTGAGGTTTCGCGCCCCTCATAAGGCAGGTGATCAGCCCCGGTACGATCCAGACAGTCGATCAGCGCGTAATGCAGATAAAAAACTGTATTCCAGACGCTTCTGGCCAGACTGGATCGTGTTTTGCTGTCGTTGAAGATCTTCCGCATTTCGCTTGAAGCAGATAATGATGAGAAAATCTTTCCGACGCCGTTTACGACCCTGTGTGCAGCGCCGGATACCATGTTCATAGCCCCTGCGGTCGCAGCTCCTTTCAATGCACCGCCGACGCCGAAGCCTCCGCCGACCCAGCAGCCGCGATTCTCCCGGCGCGCAACACGATACTGATCCAGCTCCTCCTGCTCAGAAACAATGCTGTCATACTGGCCGCAGATCGCCTCATACGCTTTCTTCCACCGATCCAGATAAGACCGATATGTGCTGGAGAATGGTTCACGGTCAATGGTATAAACACCATGGTCGACCAGTATCTGAATGCACAGCTCGACCGACGGCGCAATACACGCTGCAATTTGATCCGGTGTTTTTCTCACAACGTCTTCCAGCGACTGGTTTCTTTCATACGCATCAAAGAATTGATTGGCCGCGGTTTTGGCCTGTCCAATGAACAGTTTCCGATATGTGTTGTAGCTTTCTGCCGCTTCGCTGATCGCTACGTCCTGACCGAGCAGCCGAAACTTCATCTGAAACCCTCCCTTTTCTTTTCTATCACTCTATATCACATATTTTACATGAATTTCTATCACATTTCAACCTCTTATAACACATATTAAACTTGTGATTAGAGGTGATTTCGTGGATAAAGAAACAAAAGCAGAAATTGGGAAGCGGCTTCGGGCGAAACGCGAAGCTGCCGGATACACCAGAGAACAGCTCAGCGAGCTCTGTTCTCTCAGTCCGCGCTTTTTGGCAAATGTCGAGTTGGGCGATTCTGCGTTCAGTCTGGACACGCTTATGACGGTTTGCAAGATTCTTTCCTGCAGCAGCGATGAACTGCTGTTCGGGAATACGGTCAATCAAAGCGCATGGTCTGATACGACATCAAAAATCAGTCAGCTTGACGTTGCTTATAAGGAAAGCATCGACAAAACCTTGCAGGGAATCCTTGAACTGATCACAAAAGCGAAGCAAGGCCCGAATCGTTTCTGATTCGGACCTTGCTTTGTGGATCATTCCAGCTTTGACTGCTCTACAACATATTTTCGCACAGCTTCCTTTGGGATCAGCCAATTGCGCCCGTTTTTATAGGCGCTGAGTTTTTTGCTGTTCAGCAATTCATAAATCGCATTTTCACCGATCCTGAGGGCTTCTGCGGCCTCCTCCGGCGAAAGGATATCCGGGTAATCTTCAAACATTACACGGCCTCCTTTGCTGCTTTCTGCAGCCGGCGGATGGTGCAGGCCTCCGGGTCTGCCGTGCATTCTTTGCACAGGCAGCCGCTTGGAAGCGCGGGGCGTACCCTGTGCCGGCGGCGCTTACGCTCAAACAGGTCCATATGCGCTATCTGTTGACAGATAGCAGGCTCTCCGCGCCGGAGCTCCAGCGCGATCTCGCTGATGCCAAAGCCCATGTCGAACAGGCGCTTCAGCCGCGCACGGTCTTCGCCGCTCCAGTAATCTCCTTCGTGGGCGGGCGGCTCCAAACCGGCTCGCTGCTTGATCAAATCTTGTCTATCATAATCGTTCATGATAAAAACTCCTTCTTTGTTTTTTACCATGATGTTCCCTTATTTCTCCGGAAAACTGCGTAAAAATCGCTGATTTCAACCACATATTATCGCTGTGAAGCCGTCGGATGCAGATGCGTCCGGCGGTTATCTTTTTATCTGGAGGAAAACGACTATGCGAGACTACCATGGATGCAGCATCTGCGGACGGAAATTCCCAGAAGATGCGCTGACACTGTTTGCGGGAGATTACTTCTGCGAGCACTGCCTTGACGAAGAAACCGTTGTCTGCTCGGACTGTGGGGAGCGGCTTTGGAATGACGCCAATGCCGGTTCGCGGACGCATCCGCTCTGCCAGCGATGCTATGACAGCCATTACACAAACTGTGAACGCTGTGGGGAACTGATCGACTGCGAGAATGCGTATTATCTGGGAGACGGCGAGGACTATCCCTATTGCGAAAACTGCTATCATATTCTGAAAAATCAGGTCATTCACGACTACGATTACCGCCCGGAAACGATTTTCTACGGAGACGGGCCACGATACTTCGGCGTAGAGCTGGAAATCGACAAGGGCGGCGAAATCGGAAGCAACGCAGAGCAGATTCTTGCCGTTGGAAACCGGGAACGGGATTTTTACTACTGCAAGCATGATGGCAGTCTGGATGATGGGTTTGAAATCGTCAGCCATCCGGCAACGGTGGAATATCATTTGACGCAGCTACCGTGGAAGGCAGTCATGGCGGAAGCGGTTTCGCTCGGTTATCGCTCCCATCAGGCCTGTACCTGCGGTCTGCATATCCATATCAGCCGTCTTGCGTTCGGCAGAACGGCGGCGCAGCAGGAAGCGGCCATCGCAAGGCTGCTTTACTTTGTGGAAAAGCACTGGAACGAGCTGCTGAAATTCAGCCGCCGGACAAACCGGCAGTTAGAGCGCTGGGCGGCGAGATACGGCTATAAGGACACGCCGAAGGAAATGATGGATCACGCCAAGAGCTATCACTATGGCCGATATACCTGCGTGAACCTGACAAATGAAGACACCGTGGAGATTCGTATTTTCAGAGGTACGCTCAAATACAACACGCTTGCTGCGACGATCCAGTTGACAGATCGCCTGTGCGATGTGGTGACGTGCCTGAACGATGAGGAGCTTCGTGCGCTTTCATGGTCGGATTTTATTGCAGGCGTGACGGAACCGGAGCTGATCCAGTATCTGAAAGAGCGGCGACTGTATCTCAATGAGCCGGTAGAGAGTGAGGTGGAGCTGTAATGTGCTGCCTGTTTGGATTTTATGATTACGGCGGAACGCTTTCCGCAAAGCAGAAGAACAGGATCATTTCCGCCCTTGCCATTTCCAGTGAGATCCGTGGAACAGATGCGACCGGAATCGCATATCGAACCGGGACGAAGCTCTGTATCTACAAGCGGCCATTTCCTGCCCGGTGGATGCGTTTTCGACTTCCGGCAGAGGTAAAGGCGGTAATGGGCCACACCAGAATGACCACACAGGGCTCCGAAATGCAGAACTGCAACAATCATCCATTTTATGGGGTCGCAGACGGCAGCGCATTTGCACTGGCACACAACGGTATTCTGAGCAATGACAAGCTGCTGCGCTTGGAAAAGAAGCTGCCTGCTTCAAGAATTGAGACAGACAGCTTTGCAATCGTGCAGCTTCTGGAACAGGCAGGAACAATCGATCTGGATACGCTGCGCATAACATCGGAGCTGCTGCGCGGCTCCTTTACTTATACGGTGCTGGACGACCATGAGCGCCTTTATATCGTGCGCGGGAACAATCCGTTTTGCCTGTACCATTTTCCAAAGCAAAAGGTATATCTGTATGCTTCCACAAAGGAGATCTTAAACTATGCGCTGTCCAGCATTCGGAAAAGCCTGCATGGCCCGGTAGAAGAAGTTGCGGTTCGGGAAGGGGACATTCTGTGCCTGCTGCCGGATGGCGGGCGCAGCAGAGGCACCTTCTCCGTGCGGCATTTGTATGACCTCCGCGCATATGACTGGCCACTGTCCGGTGCGCAGAGCACCAGAGTCCAAAAGGTTTCCGGCGGCAGCTATGCCCGTGAACTGAAAAATCTGGCCTGTGCATTCGGATATACCCCGGAGGATGTGGATACATGGCTGGGCGAGGGATTGCAGCCGGAGGAAATTGAGGAGTGTTTCTATTATGGGGAGATATAGGTCAATAGGGTCGGGCGGCCAGCGGCATATATGTCAAAAGTGGAAAACCGACGCTATTGGGAGAGCATTTCTGTATCCCATATGGGTACGCCCTATTGACACAGGAGATTTCACATGAAGGTCGGCTATATCCGGGTCAGCACCCAAGAACAGAATACCATCCGGCAGGAGGTGCTGATGCAGGCGCTTGACGTGGAGCAGGTTTTCATTGATCGCATGAGCGGTAAGAATCTGGCCCGCCCGGAGCTGCAAAAGCTGTTGGCCTTTGTGCGGACCGGCGATTGCGTCATTGTGGAGTCGATCAGCCGGTTCGCGCGGAATACAAGAGATCTTCTGGAGCTGATTGAGCGGCTTCAAAGCAAGCAGGTACAGTTTGTTTCCAAAAAGGAAGCTATCGACACTACGACGCCGACGGGAAAATTCATGCTGACGGTGTTCGGCGCAGTAGCAGAGCTGGAACGGGAATACATTCTCCAGCGCCAGAGAGAGGGCATCGCCATTGCAAAAGAAAACGGCGTCTATAAAGGCCGAAAGCCGATTGTATGCGCAGGCTTTGACAGTGTACTCATGTTATGGTGCCGCAGGGAGATTACCGCAGTAGAGGCACAGAAACGGCTGGGACTGTCTCCGAGCACATTTTACCGCAAGGTCAGAGAATACGAGAAACAAATCGGAAAGGAGGAAGAAACATGATCTGGTATGTATTGGGTTTCCTGCTCACAGCAGCACTGCTGCTGATCGGCGGCATGGACTATGCTGTAAAATGATTACATGGGCAGCAGTCGCAAAAGCGATTGCTGCCTTTTCAAAAGGCGTGTTGTTGGCGCTGGAGCTGTTGGGATATGACAGCTCCAATTAAAAGGCTGCGGGGACGGCATAGGCCAGCCCTCGCAGCTTCAATTCAATATGGGAGGCGTCTGCGCAATAACCATGATTTCTATTCCGGGTTATCCTTTACCGGATAGACATAGGTGCCGAATAAAGCGGCAATGTCATTCAGATACCGGAGGAAATCATAGTAATCCTTCTTTTTTCCGGTATAGCGGGTTCCGTCCTGAAACGAGATCATGTTCATAACAAAATGAATATGAATGTTTTGGGCATCCTCATGGACGCTGTAGAGGATCTGATAGCGTTCGGCGTAAAACCAGCATGCCTGCTGTGCAAACTGATTGGCATGCCAAGCGTCCCGAATCTCACCCTTTTCAAAGCTGATGATCCAGTGCCGCAGGCGAATGCCATGATCCTGCCGGTAGGCATGCGATACGATCTGCATCTGCTCTGCCGCAAGCTGCGGAAGAACGCCGAACCCATCAATAAAGTTGCCCGGTGTCTTCATGGGCCTGATACAGTAATGGATCAAATCTGCATAAGCGTCTTCGTCAGCATACTTCTGCGGAACAGAAATCACTTTAAACACTGCCATGCTTCTGCCTCCCAATTCAAAAAAGCGTTACGAGCATCTTTGTCATGAATCTCATGCACAATAAGATTGTGACGACAAAGCTGAGCGGAGATTTTCTGAATGCGTATCTTCAATAATTCAGCCTCCATGTCTGCCCGAAGGGAGCGTTCACGAATCAATTCGCTCAGAGAACAACCGGCAGCCTTTGCTTCAGCACGAAGCCGCTGAGCATCTTCTGGTATATATCTAATTGTAATTGCCTCTGATGTTTTTATTTGATTATCCATGTTACAATCTCCTATTTATGTTTTTTGCGTACCTTGTACGCTTCCGCCAGAGGAAGTGTTTTGTATGACACTTCCTCTGAGTCCTAATATTCTGTTCTGTCATGATTAAACTTTAACACGCATTTTTTCACATGATAGGAGATCATTATTTTTTACAAAGCATAGAACACCTTGATAATGCGCAGCCGAGCATGGTTCGCGTAAATTATCATAAGGGATGTGTCCGATATGTCTAAAACAAGAAAAGATAGAGAGGGAAATATTCGCCTGCGCGCCGACGGCAGATGGGAAGTCCGCGTTACGATCGGGATCGACTATGCAACCGGCGAGGAACGAAGAATTTCCCGCTATGCAAAAACACAGGAGGAAGCAATCAAACTGCTTCACGAGCTTTCCTTTATTCGCGATCATACACCGAATAATTTTCAGTCTGTAACTGTGAGCGAATGGCTTCCGTTCTGTCTGGAAACTTATATGCGGCCGACGCTGAAGCAGTCGACCTACCTGAGCTATGAAAGCTACATCCGTGTCCATTTGAATCCTGCTTTGGGAAATATACAGTTGAAGGAGCTGACACCGAGAATTTTGCAGCAATATTATAATTACAAAGCAGAAACAGAAAAGCTGAGTCCAAAAACAATCGTAAACCTCAATCTGTTTCTGCATAAGGCATTGAGTTTCGCCGTTGCGGAGGGATATATCAACAGTAATCCCGCAGATGGTGTGAATCTTCCGAGAGGAAGCAAGCCGCAGATCGTAATATTGACAAGAGACGAACAGGCCCGCCTGATGCAGTGCAGCTATCAGCACCGCTACGGCGTGTTTGTCCGTCTCGTTCTTTTTACCGGCCTGCGGCTTGGGGAATTGCTTGGCCTGCGCTGGGAGGATATTGATTTCCGCGCCGGCATTCTGCATGTCCGCCGGACGCTGAACCGGCTGAACAAGATGAAGCGGCCCCTGCAGCCCGGAGAGCCCACAACGGAAATCGTGATCCAGACACCGAAAAGTCAGAATTCCATTCGTGCGATTCCGCTTCTGCCTGTCGTCCTTCAGGAGCTGCAGGGCTGGCAGTATGTTCAGCAGAAGGATGCGGAGCTTGCCGGAGATCAGTACAATGCAAGCGGCTATATTGTAACAAATCCGCTTGGGGGAATAATTGAACCTCGTACATTCAAGGATTATTACAATCAACTCCTGCAGGCGAGCGGGCTTCGCCACTTTACTTTCCATGCGCTTCGCCACACGTTTGCCTCCAGAGCAATGGAACAGGGCATGGATCCGAAAACATTGTCTGAAATCATGGGCCACTACTCCGTATCCTTCACGCTGGACACCTATGCTCATGTACTGGATGGGCACAAGCAGGAAGCCGTAGCCCTTCTCGGAGATCTTTTTACCGCGCAGCCGCAGAGCGCAGTGTATCCGTTGGTCGTTACAACGGAGGACGACGGCTTGCTCCTGTTTGACCTGATCGATTTCCCGGATATAAACGCAGAAGCGTTCAACATAGCCGAGGGAATCGCCAGCATCAAAGAGCAGGCACAGGAAGCCATTCTGACGCTCCCGGTCCCGCCGGTCCCTACACCTGTCGAGCATATTCTGTTAACTGCAAATCAGTTTATCGTGCAAATCGACGTATAACAAACGACCCCTGCTGCAGAAATCCTGCAGCAGGGGCGCGTGATTGTAGTACAGTATTTTTTATGTTTTCTGCCGGAAAGAGAGTGCTCTTGTATTTTTCAGGAAGAACAGTTATGATGGTCTTGTGAATTTCAACGCCCAGCATACAACATGCCAGAATACGAAGGGAGATAAAGATGGATTTTTTGGATTATAGAGAAAAGCTTGGCATAGGGTTTTGCGATAACGAGAAGTATAAATTTTTTCTCGTGAAAATATTCAGTATTCTTGGCGAAATCGCATTAGATACTCGCTTTTGCGGTATTAATGCGAGTGAATACCGCGAATTTTGCAGGATTACGGGTACGGAAGTGGATTACAAACTTCTATCTGAGTTTATTGGGCCTGCTGGGTATAGACATTGGCTAAGTATACTAAGGAGAGTGTGCGAAGATCCTAGAGAGTTTTTTGCGTATTACATTTCACTTGTGAATATTGTGCCAGAAGACCGAGAGCCAGATGAAAGCGGACGCTTTTTTGAACGAAAAGGTCTGATTAAGTTGCTTACGGCAATGCTTGCAGAATCACACATTGGCTATAATCTAATCAATGCGGACGGAGAATATTTTGTATTCCCTAAGGGAGCCGTTGAACTAGATTCCGCTCTTGTGTCACAGCCATTAGCATGGTTAAACCAGTATCCAAAGGCACATACAGCTTTTGTAAAGGCTTTAAGAGAATATGCAGATGCAACAACAGAAAATTCCAGTGATATTGCAGATTAGTTTCGCAAGGCACTCGAAACATTCTTTCAGGAATTCTTCAAAAATGATAAAGCCCTTGAACGCAATAAAAGCATCTACGGAAACTACTTATCCAAAGCTGGAGTCCCGAAAGAAATTGCCTCAAATTTTGAAACACTGCTGCAGACATACTGTAGTTTCATGAACGGCTATGCAAAGCACCACGATAAGACCGAATTGAATGTACTGGAATACCTGATGTACCAAACGGGAAATATCATCCGTCTGCTGATCACGCTGAAACAGGCTGAACCCACTCCAGATAATTGAGTTAAACCTATGGGCAGCGGCACCAATTGGGGTCAAAATGGGGTCAAAGCAGGTTTTGCGGAACTGCAAAATGATGCAAAAAGTTAGAAAAACCACCGTATTTCAAGCGAAATACGGTGGTTTTATGGTTGCGGGAGAGGGATTTGAACCCCCGACCTCCGGGTTATGAGCTACCTTTAAGGTAACTCTTAATCCAGAGGTCGGGGGTTCACTTTTGCGCTGATGTATATGGAGCAAATGAGGCAAATTGCAAATATCTTCAGCAAACTGATTTTCTGAAATTGACTGGCATAAAGCCCTACTGAATGAAACAAAAAGCAAACCAACTGCAAATAGAGGTTTGACGGAAATTATTGAATTGATAGGTACAGATGCTTTGACTCGAATCTTAAAACGGAGTGTGCCTAAACATGAAAACAGCAATTCAAACACTACCAGCATTGGCCATACATGGTGTTGACCCCGCCCTATTTGATGCAATAGATATGAGTGGATATGATGAAATGCTGACCGTGAAAGACATAAAAAAATACTTCCATATCAGCATCAACGCAGCGTATAACATTATTCACTCCAAAGGCTTCCCCGCGATCCGCATTGGTAATTCCATTAGAGTTCCGCGCTCCATGTTTATTCAATGGCTAAAAGCGCAGGCCAGCTATCGGCCATAGGAGGAACAATATGAATACTATTATTTCTATCACCAATCAAAAAGGCGGCGTCGGTAAGACGACCACTGCTCTAAACCTTGCATCCGCACTGGCAGATGAAAACAAGCGCGTGCTTCTCATCGACAACGACCCACAGGGCAATCTCACTGCGTCTATGGGATATACCCCGGCCGAGCAGAAATATACGCTGGCAAACCTTCTGCTTGCTGCCATTGATTATCCGGAGGATCTGGAGCTGCATTTGCCGCGCTGCATTCTGCACACAGACGGTAAGCCGGATCTCATTCCCGCGAACCGGCGATTATCGGATGCAGCGGCACGGCTTCAAGTCATGCAGATCTCGCAGTACAGAGCCGTGAACGAATCCGAATGCTGCGCAGAAAAGATGCTGACGCAGGTGATGGAACCGCTGTGCGATGCCTATGACTACATTATTATTGATTGTGGACTCAAGCAGGAGCTTTTGACCGTCAATGCGCTGAGCGCGTCGGACTACTGCATCATTCCGGTGCAGTCTCATTTCCTCGCCTCCGAGGGCATCCCGGATGTGCTGGACATGGTACATTCGGTGCAGAAGCATTTCAATCCGGGTTTGAAGATCGCCGGTATCTTGCTGACAATGTATCAGTCCCGACCGCAGCTCTGCAAAAGCGTACAGCAGAGCGTCCGGGAAGTCTACGGCGACGATCTGCACGTCTTTGACCGGCCCATCGAGTACACCATTCGTATTGCGGAATGCCCCATGGCTGGTATGAGTATTCTGGACTATGAGCCGGGCAATCCGGCAGCGGAATCCTATCGAAATCTTGCTTCGGAGGTGCTGCGGCTTGGCTAGAGCGAACATGAACGAGATGCTGCGCAAGCGCATGAGCGCGACCCAGCAGGCATCCGAACAGCAGACCGGCGACAAGGCGTATGAGCAGATTTTTCAGATGCCGGTGCCGCAGACGGAAACGCAATTCCGCGACGTACCGATCTGCAAGCTACACCCGTTCTATACCGCTGACATTGGCTTTCATCCCTATCCTCGCGCCAAACTGGAAGCCTTTGCGGAAGAATTAAAAGAGAACGGGTTGTATGAGCGGATTCTGGTTCGTCCCATCGCAGGAACGGATGAATTTGAAATTCTGGCCGGGCATAATCGTACAGCTGCGGCAGAGCTGGCAGGCTGGACGGATATTCCTGCAACGGTCATGGCCGCCAACGACCAGCGTGCCATCAGCATTGCGATTGCGACAAATCTTCTGCGGCGACAGGATCTGACGATCATTGAGCGCGGCAAGGCATATAAAGCATTGCTGGATGCAAGAAACCGGCACGGTTTCCGCACGGATTTAACTTCTGGCGAATCTCGCCAGAAGTATTCCGCACGCGGTATCGTAGCTGAGTTTTTCGGCGTGACAGAGTATGAAATCCGCAAAGCCGTCAAGCTGGCGCAGCTGATTCTGCCCCTCGCTGAGATCGTGGAGAATGAGCCCAAGAAGCTGAATCTGGCCTGTGCAGACCTGATCGCAGATTACGACGGGGCTGCGCAAACGGCGTTCATTGAAATGTGCCAGATCGAGGGCTATGCACTGAATAAGCAGACAATGACATTTATTCAGGCACAATGCCCGCCGCCGGCAGCGGATCAGCAGGCAATTTACGCCGCATGGCGGGAAGCGCGGGCAAAAGAAGCGCAGCGAGCAGCCGCACCGCCGAAAAAATTGAGCTTTGACCGTAAGCGCTTTGCGCCGTACCTGAGCAAGTTCAAAAGCGACAAGGAAATCGAAGACCTGTTTCTGGAGTTTCTCAGGCAGCACACCGGATGAAGCGCGGCTAATTTCATAAAAAACACGACTTTTTCAAGGTCGTGTTTTTTTATACTCAAATTCAGACGGAGGAGGTATCGAATTGCCCGGAAATCAGATTCCATGCACGGCAGACGACCTGTATTGCCTGCTGTGTCGCTACCGTATCCCACCCTAGAATGCAAATCAAAACACAAAGGAGTTGTTTCTATGTACGAAACATATCAGGATCATCCCAAGCAGGCAAAGGGCAGCATTCGTGTTGTGCTTGCCGTCGCATTTCTCGCCTGTGCCATCGGCGCGGGCATCTTTCTTATCACCCGTCTGGCCAGCAAGCCACTGGCCAAGGAAGACGCCCGCGCTCAAACCGGCATCGTATATGATTCTTCTGCCGTCGAAGGCGGCTGGGATAATCTCAGTCCGGAAGAAATTGCGGAGAAGCTGAATGAGAAAGTGGCTGAAGGCATGATCAATATCAGCATGAACACCGCGCCGTACTTTGAAAACGGCAAGGCTGAGGGCAACGTCATGATCGTAAATGAGAGCATCAACAATTACCCCCAGCAGGTCGAGTTCATCCGCAATGACACGCAGGAGATCATTTATCAGTCCAAAGCAATTCCGATTGGCTCGAAAATTGAACGAGCCAAACTGGACGTGGAGCTTCCGGCTGGCACATACGAATGCACAGCGATGTTCCACAATCTTGACCCCGAAACTGGCAATGTTATTGGCACAGCCGGGGCCATCATCACAATCACCATTAAAAACTAACTTTTCAAAACGACAAAGGAGATTTTACCATGAAGAACACTAAGAAGATCATTTCCCTCGTTCTCGCCATCTGCATGATGGCAAGCCTCGCAATCGGTGCTTCTGCGGCCAACACGGTCGATACCTCTGGCGGCACCGGCACGTCCTCCGTTACTCTGTCCAGCACTGCCGATGGCAGCTTGGGCGGTGATCCGGCGGCTACGAAGATGTCTGTGACTGTCCCGACCGTGTTGCCGATTGCCGTTGGTACGGATGGCTCCGTCGCTACCGCTTCCGACGCGAAGATCGTCAACAATTCTTTCGGCGCTGTCAAGGTCAACTCCGTAAGCATTGAAGCGGCACAGGGTTGGAACCTGACCGCGTTCGGCGACAAGGCTACGCTTGCCAAGGAAAAAGTGGATTCCAATAAGTTTGGCTTCTCCATCTCCCTCGGCAACGGCGCTGCGCAGGTCACCGATAACAAGAACGCTTCCAAGCAGACGCTTCTGGACGCCGCTGTTGAAGGATGCTTCATGTCCGGTGTGGGTGATACCTCTGCCAACTCTATCGGCATCGCCTATGATGCAATCGTTACCCCGGTTTCCGAAGCCGTCACGAACACGGCCATCGCATCTGTACTCTTCATTATCGCGTGGGATGCAGTCTAATCGCAATTCATCCAAGGGGAACGCGCAAGCGTTCCCCTTACCTGGTTCTATAAGGAGGACTTCAAAATGAAACGGAAAAGAATCCTCGCAATGATCCTCGCCGTCGCATCGTGCCTGTCACTGGCAGTTTCCGCATCCGCGGCAAGCACCACGACGCGGAAAGCCACGGATTTCAGGGACTACGACCGTACCGCATGGTATGCTGAAGCCGTGAGCGCAGCCGTGGATAACGGACTGCTTTACGGCAAATCCAGTACCGTCATCGACCCGAATGGCGCGATGACCCGTGCGGAGATGGCTGCGATCATCAACCGTTCGTTTGGCTGCTATAAAACGGCAGATATTTCGCAGTACAAGGACGTGTCCAAGGACAAGTGGTATTACAAGGATGTCGCGCTCGCCGTCCAGATGGGTACTTACAACGGTCGGTCTGCTTCGTCCATGGCTCCAGATGCGCCAATCTCGCGACAGGAAGCAATGACCGTTGTGGCGAGAGCGCTGGAACTGGACTATGACGCATATGCAAAAACAGACCTGACCGCATTCTCCGACCGCGGCAAAATCTCCGATTGGGCGCTGCCCTATGTGCGCGCAATGGTCGGCGCTGACTATATCCACGGCAGAGGAAAAGTCCTTGCACCGCAGGACGATATCACCCGCGCGGAATTTGCGCAGATCTTTGCGAACATTATTGGCAGCTATATCACGGTAAAAGGAACCTACGACAAGGATATCAAAGGCAGCGTTCTCGTTCGCACCGATGATGTGATTCTCAAGGATATGACCGTAGATGGCGACCTTATCATCGGTTGCGGCGCGGCAGATGGCAAAATCGTGCTGGACAATGTAACCATCAAAGGACGCTTGCTCACATGGGGCGGCGGCACAAAAGCTGTTTATTGCAACAACGGCACAAGCACGCCCGAAGTGATTGCCGCGAGAGTAGACGATGCAGTAAAAATTATCTTTGACCGCGACAGTACCTTGGCAGTGATTGACTCGATCAAGGCTAGAATCACCGAGCGTGCGAAGCAGAACAAAGAAACTGAAATCATCTTTTACGATGTTTCAGGACTGCGTGAAGCCCAAAAGCAGCTCAACGCCATCGTCGCGGACAATCAGATTGATATTACTGCTCCTGCTCATCTTTACGCGCTTGTCGGGGAAACCGACGTGAAGGCTGAGTTCACGAATAATAGCAAGAACGATACCTACAAAATCGAGATTCGACGCAATAAGGACGATACGCTCATTGCCGACACATTTGAATTGGCTGCGGGCAAGAGCATTTCCAGTTTAACGTTGCTGGAAGCACCGGATTTCGGCAATGTGGATTGCACCGTAACGATCACGGCATTCCGCGATGGTAAGCAGATCGGTACGCTGAACACAGAACTTACCTTGCACACCGCGTATCTCTGGCCGAAGGAGGTGCAGTGATGAACAATATAAAAAAGGCAGCAGCGCTTCTTCTGGCGCTGGCGCTCATTTTTGCATTTCCTGTCACAGCGTCAGCGGCTGAAACGACCGAAGCAAAGGTTCCTGTCACGCTGACCGTCGTGAACACGGTTTCCCCGATTTCGTGTACGGTTCCCGCCGCGCTGCCGGTTTCTCTTGTTGATGGCTATGTGGTTTGCGCCAATAACGCCGCAATCACCAACACCGGCAAAAACGGCGCAATTCGCGTCACAAAAGTCGATGTTCAGCCGGGCAGCTTTGAAATCGGCAATTACGACGATTTCAGTGCCAACAAAAACAGCATTGCTTTGAACATCAACGGTTGCAGCACAAAAGGCGCAGGCAGCCTGACCCTTGTGGATGGTGCATTTCCGTCTATCAATGCTGAGAAGTCGCTGGCGATTCGCTACAAAGCCAAGGTGTCTGCAAGCGAGGCCGTTACAAACATTAACGCAGCGACCGTGATCTTCACGATTGCTGCCGTCATGGAGGAGGGATAACGCATGAAGATTAGAAAACTGTCAGCCCTGCTTCTGGTCCTCTGTATGATCTTCTCGCTATCCGTGGCCGCATTCGCGGCAGAAGCGGACGCGCATACGGTCTATGACAGCGCACCCGAAGAAGCGGCTGCTTCTGCCGAAACAGTCACCTCCGGCACAATTCCCGGCAGTAAGATCAAGTGGGAATTGAATGAGCACAACTGGTTGATGATCTCTGGCTCCGGCGACTGTGAGCCGTTCGCCAGCAAGGCCGACCAGCCGTGGGCGGCTTATCGTGACCAGATCACGCAGGTCTGGTTTGATGATATGGACGCATTGCATATCACTGATCTTGCGTACTGGTTTGAAGACTGCATCAGCCTGACCACGGCTGAGATCCCCAGCACCACGCCGGTCATTGGCAAGCACGCCTTTTACAACTGCCCGAAGCTGTCTACGCTCACGATCTATTACGGAGAGGACATCTTGGAGAGCATCGGTGAGGACGCTTTCTGGAGGAAAACGGATTCCGGCGATACGCTCTATATCGGCTATATCATCGGGTATCCCAAATCGTCGGTGCCGTTCTACGATTATGATTGGGCCGGCTCCAATCGGAACAACAGATACTTCTACGATTTGTACGGCGTGTATTCCGATACTCCCACAGCCGGTGGTACCATGAGTACGCCGGGCGTTTCCGTCACTTCGACCGGCTCGATTATCGGCAATTGTCCAAGCTGCGGCAAGTACGCCTTCCAGGGCACATACGTCGAGGTCGCCCATTCCTCGCGCGGTCATGCCAACTATAATGAATGCAATAGCTGCCATTACGTTCAATATTTAGGAACATACACGACTAAGAGCCACGGTTCTGGCGCGTATGGTTCCGGCACTTGCCCGGACTGCGGCAGCCATACATGGGTATTGCAGAGTCAGCAGGCAGCCACCTGCACCAGCAACGGATACCGTTCGTATTCATGCGCTTGCGGTCAAACCAAAAGCGAAACCATCTACTCCAGCGGTCATAGTTACAGTTATGGAAGCTGGGAGCAGTATTCGTCCAGCCAGCACCGGCGCACCGGTTCTTGCCGAAACTGCGGCGCGACGGACTACGACTATGCCAGCCACAGCATGAGCTATGGGGCGTGGAGCAATTCTTCCTCCAGTCAGCACAGCCGAACGGCATCCTGCCGCACCTGCGGATACTCCACAACGGAGTATAGCAGTCACAGCTATTCCACTGGTGCATGGAGCAAGTATTCGGATACGCAGCATCGCAGAAGCAAAACCTGCTCCGGCTGCGGCGCGTCTACCTACGATTATGCCGACCATTCGTATAGCTACGGTTCGTGGGTTTCGGACAATGAGGTGCGGCATAAGCGCACCAAGACGTGCTCGGCCTGTGGAGACTCCGGTTATGAGTATGCCGACCACATCGACGCGAACGGCGATGGCAAATGCGACGATTGCGGCGCAACCGTCTCCTTGACTGTTACATGGGATGCAGGCAGCAACGGCGGCACGATTGACGGAAAAGTAGCGTACAGCGAAACCGTCCAGCCGAACAGCAAGCCGACGATCCCCGCATCGCTCCCGGTCAAAAAGGGACACAGCTTCAAGGGCTGGTACACGGCCAAAACAGGCGGCAAGCTCTACAACACCGTCACGTCGATCACGGCCAGCACAACGTTTTACGCGCAGTTTGAAGCGAACCAATACGTCGTGACATGGGATCTTGGCACTGGCAAGACGGAAACCACAAATCAGATCTACGGCGAAAAGCTGGTGCTGCCGACTGAACCGACGCGCAAAAACGCCGAGTTTTTAGGCTGGTTTACCGAAGCAACCGGCGGTACGCAGGTAACAGAAAATGACGTTTTCACGGAAACCGCAGATAAAACGTATTACGCCCACTGGGAGATCACCGAGGTCTTCTCCGTTACGGTTCCGGTTGTGCTCCCTTTGACCGTAGATGAAAACGGTGAAGTTCACACCGGCGCAGCAGAAATTATCAACGGTTCTACCGGTGAAGTCATCGTGTCCTCTGTCAGCATTTCAACTAAGAACGGCTGGCAGCTTGTTCCGTTTAATACGGATATGGCGCATGTCAAGGTTGATGCAAAACAGCTTGGTTTCAAGATCAACGATTCTGTGACGGCGAAAACCGGTGATACAGAAACACTCGTTTTGCGTGGGCCGTGGGATATTGCAGAGAACGGTAAACTCCCTATCTCCTACGATGCCGTTGTCAGCGCCGTATCCAAAGCAGTCACTGAGCAGGAAGTTCTCTCCATTGTCTTTGTTCTGGAATGGGGCGGTGAATGATCAAAAAACCTGAGAACGGGTTTCCGTTCTCAGGTTTATGCTTCTTTTCTGTTGTGCGCAGCCTGCCAGGATAGGGCTTGCTCCAATTCATAGGCGGTCTGTTCTTCCTCGGTCGCTTTGCGCACCGTCATACACCCGCACTCCGGGCACTGCTGCGGCATGAAGAAAAGGTTTGCTCACAGGTATTACATGCGTAGAGCATGGCGTTCACTCCTTTACATTTTTATTCTATCGTTCAAATATGAACATTTCAATGCCGGGAACTGCTCAGCCTCCGGCACATCCATTTTTGGAGGAATCAATGAAAAAGCTATATCGTTTTTATACACTCTGCCTGCTGCTTTTGCTGTGCGTCAGCCTGTTTTGTGTGCAGGCGTTTGCTGTCGAGGATATGTGGACGGCGGCGAACCGGATCATCGTGGATGTCTACAACAAGATCGCGGGCATCAGCACGGTGCTGGCCGGCCTGATGTCCGCTGTCGCGGTCGTCGGCGCGAAGCTCTCCAACAACCAGCACAAGGTCGATCAGGCGTGGGACTGGCTGCGCCGCATCTGGATCGCGTGGGCGGTCATCAACGGCATCGGCGCGTTTATCGCCTATGTTGCCCCGCTGTTTCAGGGTCTTGCAACGATCCAAGGCTAAACAGAATCATCCGGTGGAAAAGGAGGTGCGGGCCGCTTGCTGGAACTGCTCTTTCAGGGCTTTATCGAATGGATCTATGGCCTGATCCTGGAATGCTGGGAGTATTTTGCGTCCGTGCTGTTTGACCTCATGAGTCTGGATTTCGCGTACCTGCGAGAGCACATTCCCATCATCGACACCATCCGCCAGATCATGCTGGGCGTCGGCTGGGCACTGCTCATCGGCAATCTTGTCTTTCAGGCCACGCGCGGCATGGCAGCGGGCCTTGGCTTTGATGCTGAAGACCCGAAGCTGCTTTTTACCCGGACGTTTGCCTTTTCGTTTCTGCTGGTCGCAAGTCCGCAGATCTGCGAATTGGGGTTAAATATGACCTCGACTGTCATTGCACTTCTGGAAATGCCGGACGCTGTGAATATTACATTCGCAGATGAAGCGTCCTTCGGCGGGCTGACCGGATCGTGGCTGCTCGTCGTGATCTGCGGCATTATCGTCATGTTCCAGACGTTCAAACTCATTATGGAAATGGCGGAGCGGTATTTCATCCTCGCCGTGCTGACGATCACCTCGCCGCTGGCCTTTGGCATGGGCGGCAGCCGGAACACGTCGGACATTTTTAATGGCTGGTGCCGGATGTTCGGCTCCATGTGTCTGCTGATGGCGACGAACGTGATGTTCGTCAAGATGCTTTTATCTGTGCTGTCCTACTATCCGAGCGGCCTTGACGTGCTGCCGTGGATGGTGCTGGTCATTACCATCGTCAAGGTGGCGAAAAAGGCAGACAGCATCCTTGCGCGAATCGGCCTGAATCCGGCCATGACAGGCGATCCATTAGGCCGCGGCTTCCCCGGCGCAATGACGATGATGGTCGTGCGCTCACTGCTGTCCAATGCAGCGCATACCATCGGCAAAAATGGCCATCAGCCGCGCGGCGGCAGCGGGAAACCCAAGCCAAGCGCACCGACTGGCCCACGCACTGGCGGCGGCAATACGTCCAATGTCAACGCGCCCTCGTATGCAAACGGCTATCATCATAGCGCGTCTGCGCAGCAAAGCAGCACAAGTCCTGCATCCAGTCAGGAATCTGTTTCCGCGCAGACTTCTGCGGCACAGACGGATACTGTACAGTCTGCCGCAGAAAAGATGGCGGGCGCATTCCCTCAAGCCGCGCCTGCCGGAAATGGCAAGCAGCCTAACTCCACGCGGAAAACAGCTGTGCCGCCCGGCACAAGACGTGCGCCGGGTCATGTGGCGACGCCAAAGAACAATGCAGCACCCGCGGCAGGAAAAACAGCGCCCAATGCGCCGTATCATCGTGCGGATACTTCGCAGCCCGCCATGGGCGGCGCGGTCACACAGAATACGCAGCAGGAGCAGACCGCACATTCTCAGTCGGAATCCCATCCGCGCAGCAGCACAACAGTGCAGAATCGCGGCGGGACTGTTTTGCCCGGCACGGCAGGAAAAGCGGCAGGCCAAAATCCGCCGCGCAGTACCAATCAGCCGACCGGCGGTGCAGGAAAGTCGTATCACAGCAGCAGCGCACAGGGACAGACGGTACAGACCGAATCCGCACAGCAGCGCAGCACCTTTGTGCAGCCGCCTGACACACAGCGGAGCGCACCGAATACAGCCGCGCCCAATGCAGCGCCAAACACTCCGGCATCGCCGTCTGCCACTCCGCGCAGCCCGGCACAGCCTGTCGGCGGCGCAGGAAAAGGTCAGATGCAGTCTGCGCATACAGAAACCACGCAGCAGCGCAATACCTTTGTGCAGACTCCGAACACGGCAGGTGCGCAGCCAGCAGCAGAACATCCGTCTTCTCCTACCTCTCCGCGATCCGGTATGGCAGGAAACCCGTCTGCGCCGCATATCGGTGTGCAGCCAACATCTGCACCAAACGGTACGGCAGGAAAACAGCCAGCTTCCCATTCGGCAGATGTCTCCCGTTCTGCACTGATCCGCGATACCGCAGGAACTGGTGCGCGGCCGCAGCAACCGGGCAGCCCGCAGAATACGCCAGCGCCCGGTACGGCAGGAACGCAGCGCACGTCCATCGGCGGACGCTATACCCAGCCGGTGCAGCAAACGACGCGCGTTTCTGCGAATGGCACCACCCAGATCACGCAGCAGAATCATGTTTCTGCGCAGCAGTCCAGCGGCGCGGCGCAGCCGACCAGCGGAACCCGCATGGATGGTCGCTCCACAACTCGGGAGCATCCGGCTCCCGCAGCGCCGTCTTCCAACCGCGAAGTTGGTATGCCTCCGCGCTCGACCACACGGCCTGATGCAGCGCGTCCGGCAGAACAGCGCGCTTCGCAGCGCCCAATCCCTGCGCAGAACGGCGGCGCAGAAAAGCCGATATCCCCGGCAGCGCCATTCCCCAACCGCGAAGCTGGTGCATCCCCGCACTCGACCACGCGGCCGGATGCGGCGCGTTCAGCGGAGCAGCGTGCTTCGCAGCGCCCACTCCCCGCACAGAACGGCAGCGCAGAAAAGCCGACGCCGCAGACTGTCACACACGCTCCCTCTGGTGTTCTTTCCGACCGACAGCGCAGAAAACCGGCAGCTCCGGTTTCAACGGGCAGCATGACCGCACCGACTCCGGTATCGCAGGAATCGCGCGGGCCGCAAAGAAGCCCAGCAGCGGAAGCATCCGCCAAGCGTCCGGCACCGCAGGAACGCAAGGCTGGCACACAGTCGGAGCCGCAGAAGAAGGAGCAGACGCTCTACCATCGCCCCGGTACCGCAGGAATCGCGCCCACAGCAGTTGGGATCAACACGGAAGCAGCATCGGCGGCGCAGAAGCCCACCTCGGAAAAGACGGCAAAGAAGCCGTTCGTTCCGCTGACCGGCCGAACACCGGAATCCATTCCGTCGCATCTCGATTTGCATGAAGCCTCGCAGAAGACGACGAGGCGCCCGCAAGAGAAGCAGGAGGTAACAAACGATGAATGACCAGAACCGGCGCTCCGCGCTGCAAGTCGTGGCAGACGCGGCCCGGAAGATCAAGGCGGCCGCCCGCATCGTGCGGGCAGCGCTTGCCGGAGGGCTGCATGGCGCGGCCATCGCCGCCGCGAAAGAAGCGCTGCCGACCATCGTGAAATTTGCTGTCGGCTTCGTCATTGCCGTCGTCGTGATCCCGATGTTCGTGATCTCCGCCATGCCGAATATGTTTTTCGGCTATGAAACGTCCGAAAAGAACCCGCAGATCACCATGCGGGAGCAGGCACTTTCCATCGGCGGCGCATATCTGTCCTTGGAGGACTTTGAAAAAACGCAGCAGGACGCCATCATCACCGGCGAAGCTGCCGCGTATGAGAATCAGGGCGTTACGATTGATGAGATCCGTGTGTCCAGCAAGTTTGATGAAGAAGATCTCTGCTGGTATATCGCCATCAACTCCGTCGCCCACAAACAGGATTTGTCCGAAATGAAGCCGGAGGAGGTTCAGTCACTTCTGATCTCCAATCTCAAGCACACGACACGGCTGGAATCCTCCGGTGCGCAGACTGTCCTCCGCATTATCTTTCAACCGCTCGATAAAGACAAGCTCATGGATGATCTGGGGTTCGATGAGGACGCCAGAACGTGGGCGGGTGCGTTGTTTGAGACGATCTACGAGAGCGACGCAGTCAATAAATACAAAGATAAATTTGAACCCTATAAGCCCAGCTATGCAGGCGATACCGGCTACACCGGCCCGACCGAGCCCTCGCCCGGCGGCGGAGGCGGCGCGGAAAGCGGCGGCAGTGCCGACAACACCATTGATATCTCCGGTTTTACGAATCCGCGCACAAAAAACAACCATGATCTCGCTGCCTATGCGATGCAGGCGTGGGAGCATGGCTGGGGATATGTGTGGGGCACGTTCGGAAATGTCCTGACGGAATCCATGCTCCAATACAAGCTGGAGCAATACCCGGATATCGGCGCGTCGGAAACATTTATCCGCGAACACTGGCTTGGCCGCCGCACGACGGACTGTGTGGGCCTTCTCAAAGGCTACGGCTGGCTGAATCCCGACACGCTGACCATTGACTACAACACAAACGGAATGCCGGACTATACTGCGGATCAGATGTATGCTTCTGCCAAGGAAAACGGCGCCGAGTACGGCGGTATGGACACGATGCCCGATATCGTTGGACTTGGTCTTTGGAAGCAGGGACACTGGGGCGTCTACGTCGGGAACGGCTATGCCATTGAAGCGATGGGCACACAGTACGGTGTTGTCCGCACGAAGGTCGAGGGGCGCGGCTGGCAGGGCTGGTGCAAAATCCCGTACATACAATATGACGAATAAAGGAGGGCCTATGAAGGTCAGAAAATTCCGCATTCTCCGCCTGCGGCACCATGTCAGCATGGTGGAACTTGGCCGGGCCTGCGGCCTGTCTGCGCAGCGGATCAGCGAGTTGGAACTGAGCGAGGGTGTGCCGGAACAGGAAACCATTCAGAAAATTCAAAATGGCTTTGAACGTATCCTCACAGAGCGTATGGAAGATGCGGAGCGTCTGCATCTGGAATATCAAAGATGTCGGAACGCTCTGATGCAGCGCGTAGGAGAAGATGAATATGAGCTATGAAACCTATCATATCCCCGTAAATTTTACGGACGCGGGTAAGCTGTTCGGCGTGTTTGAGATCCGCAACGCAGTTGAAACCGTGCTCCTGTGCATTCCGATTCTCTTTCTCTGTCTCGCGCTTCTGCCGCTGACGCTCATGCCGAAGATCATTGTCACAATGACGATCCTCGTTCCCGTGGGCGGCTTTGCGCTCATTGGCATCGGCGGTGACAGCCTTACCAGATGGCTCAAGGCGTGGATAAACTGGCGCAAGCACCGGCGCATGATCTTTTACCGCGGGGAGGTGCATTCGGCATGAGCATGAAAGACGCCATTTTCGGCACAGCCGCGCCATCCAGTCACGGCGGTGCGACCTATCGTGACAGTATTCAGGCGTGGCTGCCGGTCAAGAATATTATCGGCGGCGTGGTCATCACGAAGGACAATCGGTTTATTAAAATCCTTGAGGTACTGCCCGTCAACTTCTATCTGAAATCCCCGTCTGACCAACAAAATATCATTACATCCTACGCTGCATATCTGAAAATTGCACCGGATAGCATGAGCTGCGAGGTACGCACACTCCCGCCGGACACAAGCGAATACGTCGAGCAGATGCGGCAGTTCCAGAAAACCGAAGAAAGCGAAAACTGCTGCGCGGAGATCGAAGACAATATTGAGAAGATTGGTCTTGGCATTGCCAGCGAGTCTATCCGGCACCGGTTCTTCCTCGTTTTTCAGTACGAAGCCAAGATGCGCGCCAAGCGCAACACCGTCAAGGGCATTATCCAGCGCCTAAACGAAGAAGCGGATACCGCCCGGCGGTATCTGGATATCTGCGAGCTGGAGGTCTTAGAGCCGCGCTATACGGACGACTTTGTGCTGAAGCTCCTGTATGAGCTCATCAACAAAGGCACCAGCCTGCGCGTCAAGCTGCCAGAGGGCGTGTTTGACATGACGACGGAGGCGCATGGGGTGTATGGAGAATAAAACGAGGAACGGATTCGTCCGTTCCTCGTTTGGGGCTAATGTTTGGCGTTTCTATTCATCATCCGTTATGATCCACGTTCCTTTTCGCTGCGATCCTTCACGACGTATGCTGCCAGTTTCCTTCAGTTTTGCGACTAGCCGTTTAACCGTCGCCTGCGAAACAGAGAGTTTTTCACCATATGCTTTATACGTCAAGCTGGGATTCTGACGGATAACGTCAATCAACTGCAACTCGAAGTCTCTCTGCACTCCAACTAAACCATCCTACATGGCTTGATTTTTGAGGTCTTAAGGTCACCATTGAGCCGTTTGAGGCCATTTTGAGCTTGAATGGGGTCAGGAATATCTTTTTCGGGGTCATCGTGGTCGTAGTTGACCTCATTACACTCCGGTTTGAGGTCAATAGACGTACTCCGAATGACAACGGAGGTACATGAAGTGTATGGAGAATGAAAGGAAAAGGAGGAGCAGACGCATCCGCTCCCCCTAGGTGTCCTCCGCAGAGTAACACCGCAATTCCATATGACAGACAGCGAGAAATTCTTCCCGCCTGCGGTGGCCCAAAGAACATATGCCCAAGCCATATCACAAATTTACTATATCATATTTTTCAAGAAATGCAAGCTGCAACTACCATGCAGGCTTGCCAGTTGCAATCAGGCTGTCCAAGTCCATATACGCATTTTCAATCGCTTCGACATGATACAGGTCGTACATCTTATAAACAAAATCGGTAAGTCCTTTTTCATCCAACGTTTTCAGCACGGCACCTGCTGTTGTATTTTTATGCTGGGCATAGCTTTCTAGCAAATATGTGAAAAATCGAAACTCCTTACTCAATTTCATCACCCCGTAAATACAGAGAATTTCGCGGATCACCGGTAGCTTGCTCCGATTCCCATAGATCAAAAATCGCAAGCGGACTGAAATGCCAGAGCCGCAGAGCGTTGTCTGACAGCATTTCATGTGTTTTAGAATCCCAAAACAGCCGAAGCGCGTCCATATCGGATATATTGCGGCTTTTTGAAATCAGTTCCGCCACTTCTGAATCAATGTTTTGAAGGATCGGCGGTAACGTTCTGTTATTCATAGGTATTTCCCCTTACATACCGCAGCATGGATAAGCCTTTCCATGTCAAAAACGCATACTGGTCAGCCAGCTTCTGTGGCTTCAAAAGAATTAAGGCTGTTTCTTCGTTTATAATTCCGGCCATATAATCGCTGATGACCGGCATCGTGTTATCGTTGGCAACCGGCCCAATCACAACGTCATATTTCTCACCGCTGTAAACACTTTTGCGATTATCTGTCACATATCTGAGCCAGTCCCCATCTGCGGATGGAAAACGCAGCACGGAGAGCGCAGCTGTCTTCGTATCATCAAATTCATAGACCGATACAGTTGGGACGCCTTTTCCGCGGCGAAGTGCTTGCAGCTTTGCCCACCGGATAGCCTGATCCTCGCTGGAGGTCGTATAGAACCCTGCGCCAAAATCCAGCGCACGGTTGGAAACGATGATTTGTGGCTCTGTAACCCCTATATTGCTTCCGTGATAAAGAATCATAACGCCCACCTCTTTTTGCTTCTGATTCTATTATATCCAAAACCCAAATAATTTCAAGGAGTGTGATCCACTTGAAAAAGAACCGCAAAAATAAACCCGCCCTGCCGCCCAACTTGCCGCCGGAGCAGGAGCAGATTATTGAGGAACAGCCGAAGAAGCAGCCGTTTCTCAAACGTCTGCTGTTTGGCGCGGAAACGCCGGATCTGAGCGAGTTAGAAGCAGGCTCTACAACAATTCTGGACATTCTCTCGCCCACGAGCGTGGACACCAAAAGCCGGGACTACATTGTAGTGGACGGCATTTTTCATGCCTATCTTTACATCACGGGCTACGGGTACTCCACGACTGTCGGCGCAAGCTGGCTGGCACCGCTGGTCGAGGCCGGCGAGGGCGTCAGCATTTCATTTCACTTTGACAAGCAATCCAAAGAAAAAATTCTGGCGAAGATTTCGCAGCAGACCATGATGAACCGCAGCCGAATGCGTGACGTTGCGGACACCCGGCAGGACTTTGAGGAACTGGACAGCGCCATCGCCTCTGGAATGTACCTCAAGGACGTGATGAACCGGCAGGGTGAGGACTTTTATTATATGCACACGCTCATTGAGGTTACGGCCGGTGATCCGGAGACGCTGGAGCATCGTGTCACGGCAGTTGAAAAGCTGTGTGTCTCCGTGGACATGATCGCCCGCCGCTGCGAGTACAAGCAGGAGCAGGCGTTTTTGTCCATGCTGCCGATTCTCTATCTTGATCCGGACATTGAACGCAAATCGCGCCGCAATGCGCTTACCAGCGGTGTGGCGGCGGCGTTCCCGTTTGCGTCCTATGAGCTGTCTGACCGGAACGGCATCTTCCTCGGCCTCAATATGTACAACCGCTCGCCGGTCTTTCTGAACCCCTACGACGACTACAAATACACGAACGGCAACATTTGGATTGGCGGATCGTCCGGCGCGGGCAAGACGTTCACGCTCCAATGCGTCGGCGGGCGTCTGCGGCAGCAGGGCAAGCGCGTCATTTACATCATCCCGAAGAAAGGCCACGAATTTCGCCCGCGCTGCGAACAGCTCGGCGGTCTGTATCTGAGAATGTCTCCATCCTCGCCGGACTGCCCGAATATCATGGCGATCCGCAGAAAATCGCTCGACACCTACGCAGGCCTCAAGGGGCTTGCCTCCCGAGACGATTCCGTGCTGGCAGATAAAATCTCCCGGCTTATCATCTGGTACAGCCTGCAGAAGCGCGATCTCAGCGACGAAGACCGGAACTATCTGGACACGTCGCTGGTCGAGTGTTACCGGCGGTATGGTATCACATTTGACAATACTTCCGTTCTGAACGAAGACGGGAGCTTCTGCGAAATGCCTGTGCTTGCAGACTGGTACGACGTGCTTCAGGAAAGCGCGGATACGCGGCATCTGGCCGTCGTGCTGGCGCGGTATGTGACCGGCTCGGCCTCCGCGATGGGCGGCCGGAATGAGATCGACCTCGACAACAAATATATCGTCATTGACACATCGGGTATGCCGGACGACCTGCTCCTGCCCGGTATCTTCTGGGCAACGGACATTGCGAACGACCTCATTTCAAGTGCGGGCGGGCAGCTTTCGGCACTGATCTCAGACGAACTCTGGTCGCTGGTCGGTGCAAACTCCAATCCGCTGGCGGCAGGCTATATTCAGGAGATGGTCAAGACCATCCGCGGCCTCGGCGGTATCGCCATCACGTCCACGCAGGGTATGCAGGATCTGTTCTCGCTGGATAACGGCAAATACGGCAAAGGCATCCTGGATTCCAGCCGCATCAAGATCGTCATGCAGATGGAGGAACAGGAAGCGCGGCTCATTCAGAATGTCCTGAACTTGTCCGAGGAAGAAGTCCGACAGATCACAAGATTCCGCCGCGGCGAAGGGCTTCTGTGCATCGGGTATAACCATGTGCCCATCGCGTTCTACGCGACGCAGAAAGAATACGATGCCATTACAACATCCCCAACAGATCTGCTGAACAGAAAGGAACGAGAAGTATGAACGAAGAACGCTTTGCAAAGGAAATGAAGAAGATCCAGTCGGTCATCAGCCGTGCTTTGCAGAAAGCCAATACGCTGACGGCGCTTGCGGACGGCGGCAGAATGAGCCGCGAGAAATTGCAGCTTACATTAGAGGAAACCGCGTATTTTTTCGAGTCCGCAACGCTCTACTTACGCGCCCTCTGCGAAACACAGATGCCGGGCGCTGGCGGATACGGGCGGCGCGACGGGCTGGAGTTCCAACTCCCGTCCGGGCATATCGAGATCGCGGGCGCAGGCTGGGTGCATATGCAGATCGACACGCTTCTTCCTCACTGCCGGTATATGCCCGCGACTTGGCTGACGGATACCGTGCGGCAGCTTTTGACAGCCTATATGCAGCACACGAACTTCCGCCTGCATTTCAGGCAGATGCTGCTCGTGATCGACGAACACAGCGATGTGGATGGGCGGCACGTTTTCGATCAGGACAACAAAGGCTGGAAAGCGATCAGCAACGCGCTGAAAGGACTTGTCATTGATGATGACGACCAGTATCACCTGTCCGTTCACATGATGTCCAGCCGCAGCGCGGAAAACGTATGCCACATCAGTCTGGTGCTGCCGGAATCGGAGGAAGAATTTTTCCGGTTTCATCGAAAAGGGATCGCATACCGGCCTTTGGAGCCATCCGTTACCCTATGCTCCGCGACTTCATTTTGCCTTGTCTGAGGCTCGGACAGACCCGATGGGTCAA
>ERZ1673697.633-NODE-633-length-52043-cov-8.474206_pt1 | contig 52043 bp, 35 predicted proteins | sample MGYA00580227_ERZ1673697 | MGnify/ENA primary metagenome ERZ1673697 (study PRJEB41218, sample SAMN15661759) | gut metagenome | host: Homo sapiens | place: Canada: London | collected 2015-08-20/2019-03-30 | study: EMG produced TPA metagenomics assembly of... | reverse complement strand
ACTATAATATTAGTATATAATATGCAATTTTTGGTGAAAAATCAGATTTAGAAATTTGTTGATGAGGGAGGAGAGTACATGAAAAGAAAAGTATTGGCCTTTTTGCTATGTACATCATTGATGATTCAGCCAGTTTTAACAGTAAATGCTGAAACATTGCAATCAGAGAGTGAAACGGTTAACATGACTCTGGAAGAGGAAACGGTGGAGACTGTGCAGTTGGAGAGCCAAGAAACGGTGGAGACTATACAGCCGGAGAGCGAAGAAACAACAACAACTTCGAAAGAAGAAACGGTTGAGGCTGTGCAGTCGGAATGCGAGGAAACGGCCGAAACTGTGAAGGCGGAAAATGATGAAGTTTTAATATCTTTGGAAGAGGATAATGCGGTTACGGTGTTGAGTGATACATATGGTGTAGTTATCGAAAGTGGAGATTGTGGAGCAACAACTGAAGACAATCTTATCTGGACAGCCTATGACAGTGATACGGATGGACAGGCGGATACACTTGTTATTAGCGGTAATGGTGCTATGAAGGATTATCTTTTAACTAACCAACCTTGGTATAAATATAAAGAAATACTTAGATATCTTGTGTTGGAAAAGGGGATTACATATATTGGTGAACGTGCATTTTATGAATATGATAATTTCATGGGAAAATTAGTTATACCGGATGAGGTTTCCGGAATAGGTATGAGAGCTTTTTTCGGATGTTCTGGTTTTAGTGGAAATTTAGTTTTACCAAATGAATTGGTAAGTATAAATGAAGCTGTATTTATGTTCTGTTCTGGCTTTAGCGGCGATTTGATTATACCTAATAAAGTCACGAGTATAGGAGCATTGGCGTTTAGTAACTGTTCTGGTTTGAATGGAAACTTAGTCTTATCGGATAGTGTAATAAACATAGGTGATTATTCGTTTTTTTCCTGCTCTGGATTTACTGGAGGTTTGACATTACCTGATAAATTAGAGAGTATAGGAGAAAAAGCTTTTTCTTACTGTGATGGCTTTAGTGGAAATTTAGTTATACCAGACAGTGTGCTATCTATAGGTAAAAGTTCTTTTGATATGTGTTGGGGGTTTAAAGGAGGAATGCTGGTATTATCGCAAAGGTTGTCCAAAATCGAAGCCAGAACATTTTACGGTTGTAAATTTAGTGGTGAATTGTTATTGCCAGAAGGTTTAATGCAAGTTGATGCAGATGCTTTTAATAATTGCAGATTTAACGGAGATTTAGTTTTAGGTGAAAAAATAGTACAGGTTGGTCAAAATGCTTTTTTTGGATCTGATGATATTAATAAAATGATAATTTTAAACGCAGAATGCAGTATTTATGATAGTGAATATACGTTTCCAAAAACAGTGGTATGTGGTTATAAAGATTCGACAGCTCAGAGTTATGCAGAAAAGTATGGACGAGAATTTGAGATATATTGTGCACACAACTGGGATGCGGGGACGATTACAACAGAACCTACATGTGTAGAGACTGGAATAAAAACCTTTACATGTAGTTTGTGTGGGGAAACTAAAACTGAAACAATTGTGGCGTTGGGGCATGAATATTCGGATCAGTGGACAACAGATGAAGAACCGACCTGTGGAGAAGCGGGAAGTAAGTCTCATCATTGTATTCGGTGTAGTGATAAATCAGATGCGACAGAAATTCCAGCAACGGAGGAACATGTCTATAGTGAACCCCAATTTACCTGGAATGATGACAATACGTGTATCGTTGTATACTCTTGTATAAATTGTAGTAAAGCAGAAAATCAGGAATGTGGGGTGATCTCTGAAACTACAAATCCAACATGCACCGAAGCAGGAAGAACAATTTATACAGCAAAGAATACTTTCGAAGGAAAGGACTATGCAGATACAAAGGAAGTAGAAATTCCAGCCAAAGGGCATAGCTATGGAGAAGCAAAATTCACATGGTCAGAAGACAATGCCTGTGAGGTTGAATTTAGCTGTTCAAGTTGTAGCAATGTTCAGAGACAGGAATGTACGGTGACAAGTGAAACAAAAGATGCTGTTTGTACAAAGGGCGGTTTGGTTACATATACAGCAATTTGTAATTTTAAAGACACGGAATATAAAGACAGCAAAGTTGTGGAAATACCGGCAAAAGGTCATGAATATGGGGAAGCTGTTTTTGACTGGAAAGAGCACTATTCTTCATGTACAGCGGAGTTTACATGTGTCTATGGAGACGATATACAGACAGTAGAGTGCCAGATAGAGTCTGAAACTACAAATCCAACATGCACCGAAGCAGGAAAAACAGTTTATACAGCAAAGAATACTTTCGAAGGAAAGGAATATACAGATATAAAAGAAGTAGAAATTCCAGCCAAAGGGCATAGCTATGGAGAAGCAAAATTCACATGGTCAGAAGACAATGCCTGTGAGGTTGAATTTAGCTGTTCAAGTTGTAGCAATGTTCAGAGACAGGAATGTACGGTGACAAGTGAAACAAAAGATGCTGTTTGTACAAAGGGCGGTTTGGTTACATATACAGCAATTTGTAATTTTAAAGACACGGAATATAAAGACAGCAAAGTTGTGGAAATACCGGCAAAGGGGCATGAATATGAGAAACCGGTTTTTAACTGGAAAGAAGATTATTCTCTATGCACAGCGGAGTTTACATGTGTCCATGGAGATGATATACAGACAGTAGAGTGTCAAATGGAGCTTAGAACTACAAATCCGACATGTACTGAAGTGGGAAAAACAGTTTACACGGCAACAAGTAATTTCAAAGGAAAGGAATATACAAATACGAAAGAAGTAGAAATTCCAGTTAGAGAGCACAGCTATGGAGAAGCAAAATTCATCTGGGCAGAAGATAATACCTGTGAGGTTGAATTTGTCTGCTCAGTATGCAGCAATGTTCAGAGAACGGAATGTACGGTGACAGGTGAAACAAAAGATGATGTTTGTGTAATAATCTATACAGCAACTTACAATTTAGGAGAGAAAGAATATACAGATACAAAAGAAGTAGAGATTTCAGCGAATGGGCATAATTATGGCGAGGCAAAATTCATCTGGACGGAGGATAATACATGTACAGCCGAGTTTGCTTGTTCAGCATGTGGGAATATTCACAAATTGGAATGTGAGGTAACAAGTGATGCAGATTCTGCAGAGAATAGCAAAGTTACTTATATCGCAACCTGTAATTTTGAAGGAAAAGAGTATGTAGGCAGTAAAATCAGATATGGTGCAATTATAGAAAGTGGGTCTTGTGGAGCAACAAGTGAGGATAATCTTACTTGGACAGTCTATGATAGTGATTTTGATGGACAGGCGGATACACTTGTTATTAGCGGAAATGGTGCTATGAAGGATTATGATCAAAATGCTAAACCTTGGAATAACTATAAAACTTTGCCTTTAACATTAGTATTAGAAAATGGCATTACGCATATTGGTGCTTGGGCATTTTGTGGGTATGATTCTTGGAGCGGGTCATTGATTATACCAGATAGTGTGACGAGTATAGGGGAATTTGCCTTTGCGGTTTGTGCGGGATTTACTGGAAATTTGATATTACCAGATAAATTAACGCATATAGGGGAGAAAGCCTTTATGGATTGTATAGGGTTTACTGGTGAGTTGGTGATACCTGAGGGTATTACTAATATAGAGGCTGGTGTCTTTGAATATTGTCCAGGGTTTAATGGAAATTTGGTTATACCAGAAGGCGTGAAAGGAATAGGAAGTGGTGCATTTTGGAATTGTTCAGATATTGATAAGATAATCATAGAAAATGCAGAATGTGACATCTACTTTAGCGATGATACACTTCCCCCAGTAATTGTGTGTGGTTATAGAGATTCTACGGCTCAGAAATATGCTCAGCGATATGGAAGAATATTTGAAATATACTGTATACATAGTTGGGATACAGGAACAATTACCACAGAACCTACGTGTATAAATGCAGGAATGAAAACTTTTACATGTAATTTATGTCAAGGAACCAAAACTGAAACGGTCACAGCACTAGGACATGAATACTCCGAAAAATGGACAACAGATAAAGAGGCAACATGTTCAGAAGCTGGAAGTAAATCGCATCATTGTATCCGATGCGGTGAGAAAGCAGATGTGACGGAAATTCCTGCAACAGGAAATCACTTATATGGTATACCTCACTTTATGTGGAATGATGATTATACATGTAAGGCAGTATATTCTTGTGAAAATTGCAGCCAAACGGAAAATTATAACTGTAAAGTGACATCAGAAACGATAAATCCAACATGTACTGAAAAAGGAAAAACAATTTATACAGCGAGCTGCAATTTGGAAGGAGAAGAATATACAGATAACATAGAAACAGTAATTGCGGAAAAAGGACATAAGTATTCTCAGGGATGGATAATTGATAAAGAAGCAACCTGCACAGAGAATGGAAGCAAATCGCATCATTGTACAATATGTGGCGACAAAATTGATGCAACAACTATTCCGATGGCAGAACACAAATACGATGCGGGGGTCGTTATAAAAGAACCAACAACAACTGAAAATGGTGTAAAAACATATACTTGTAAAGTATGTGAAGGAACAAAAACGGAAAGTATTCCAAGACTGCTGCGGATTATTTACAATGCCAATGGAGGAAGTGGCGCGCCGGATACACAGGTAAAAATTCAAAATCAGTTATTAGTATTATCATCAAAGAAACCAACGAAAACTTATAAAATAACCTATAATGCAAATGTAGAAAATATTGCAAATGTCAGCAAGAATATTACCTGTACGTTTAAGAATTGGAATACTCAGGCAAACGGATCTGGTACAAATTACAACTCAGGAGAAAGTTATACAGGTAATCAGGATTTAACCTTATATGCCCAGTGGGAAAATCCAGAGATTGGAACACTGCCGATACCAAACAGGCCTGATTACATATTTGACGGATGGTATACGGAATTAAATGGCGAAAACAGAGTGACATCTCCGACGGTTATAACAGGTGATATGATACTTTATGCACACTGGACAGCGGATGTTCCACAGGATCCAATCGAAGCCTTTGTTGCAAGGTTATATAAAGAAATTCTTGGCAGAAAGGCGGATCCATCCGGCCTGAAAGCCTGGAGCGATGTACTGAAGTCCGGTAAGGAACAGGGAGCTAAGGTGGCTCAGGGCTTTGTAGACAGTGAGGAACTTAAAAAAAGGAATCTGTCGGATGACGCTTATATCCATGCACTGTATCGGACATTCTTTAACCGAGAAGCAGATGGTGGCGGACTGGAAGCCTGGAAGAGCGTTCTGGACAGTGGCCTTTCCAGAATGCATGTGTTTAAAGGATTTGCGGAATCGAATGAATTTACAAAAGTTTGTGATTCCTATGGTATTATTCGCGGCTACGCAGATTTGACAGCACCAATGGACCAGAATGAAGGTGTTACAAAGTTTGTTGCAAGATGTTATAAACTTTGTCTTGGAAGAACGGCAGATGAAAGTGGCTTTAATGGATGGTGCAATCAGATTTTAACGGGAACCAATACAGCCAAAGAGGCGGCTTGTGGTTTTGTTTTCTCTAATGAGTTTTTGAAGAAAAATCTCTCGGATACAGAGTATATTAAAGTGCTTTATAGAGTATTTATGGATCGTGAAGCAGACGGCAGTGGACTTGTAGCTTGGGAAAAGGTTTTAAGAGATGGTCAGGGGCGTGAGCATGTATTTAATGGTTTTGCGGATTCACCAGAGTTTCGTGAAATCTGTGCACGTTATGGAATCGAGTAAAAATTGAGTTGAGAAGGCTGCGGGCAAAAATGTTCGTGGCCTTCGAAAAATATCACAGACTTGAGGAAAAACATGAAGATTAAAAAATACATCATACAAATATGTATGATATTTCTATTATGCATAGTATTTAATATGGAAGTCTTTGCGGAAGATGCAGAGAAAATCACAGAGGAAGTATCCGAAGAACTTATCGAAGAGATATTGGAAGATAATGTTTGCACAGATGAAGTCCAGGGATATGAAAACTGTGAAGAGAATAGTATCACGTTATTTTCGACAGATATAGAGTATGCGGAGAGTATCGAAGCAGCGGCGGACATATTGCGTCAGCAGATGATTATGCGGAATGGTTTAATATCTGTTTACTATCATGGGGAATATGTTGAAGGAATGTCTAAACCGATTCTCGATGCTGCGGTTGCTTATGATGACAGTCTGCCGGGAATGGCAGGAGATTATTTACGCTACAATTATAATCGAATCGTGCGGCGTGTGTATCAGGGTGAAAACAGCAGTGGTATATATTACCGATTTGTATTTGAAATTTCTTATTTAAGCTCTTATGAACAGGAATTGGCTGTTGAAGAAAAAGTTCAGGAAATTTTAAGTGAGCTGAATATATATGATTCTGACCGGGAGACACAGATTCGTAATATCTATGCCTATGTTACTGGCAATGTCAAATACGACAATATGATTTACGAAACGTTTAATGTACATTCAGCCTATGCTGCGGCAATTGAAGGGAAAGCGGTATGTCAGGGATATTCGTTGCTTTTGTATCGGCTTCTTCAGGAAATTGGGATAAAAAACCGGATGGTTCCCGGTGATGCCGGAGGCGTCGGTCATGTGTGGAATATTGTTGAGATGGACGGACGCTGGTATAATCTCGATGCAACGTGGGACTGGGGAACTTCGGATAATTTTTCCTGGTTTTTGAAAGGTTCGGAATCTTTTGATAACACGCATCGCCGAAGTTCGGAATATTTGACGGAGGCATTTTGCCAGCGCTATGTGATGTCAGAGAAAGATTATGGTTACGTTCCGGTGAAAGTCAACGGTGTACAGTTAAATACGAATATTTTGGAACTTGATGGAAAGGGGGAGGCCGGGCAGCTTACAGCCATAATAAATCCGGAAAATGCGGATAATCAAAAAGTGATTTGGACAAGTTCGGATAAGGATATTGTTACCGTGGATTCCAACGGTGGAATCATGGCTGTGAATGCCGGAACAGCGGTAATCACGGTTCAGACAGAGGATGGCGGATATACGGCGAGATGTACGGTAAGGATTCTTTCAGAGGAAGAATTAGCATATAAGCATATCGAAGCTTTTGTTTCAAGATTATATAAGGAAATCCTCGGAAGGGATGCCGACCCATCCGGCTTGAAGGCCTGGGCAGACGTCCTGAAATCCGGTAAAGAACAGGGGGCAAAAGTCGCTCAGGGCTTTATTGGCAGTGAGGAGCTAAAAAAACGGAATCTGTCGGACGATGCTTATATCCGTGCATTATACCGGACATTTTTTGACCGGGAGGCGGATGGCGGAGGACTTGCAGCCTGGCAGAAAGTTCTGGACAGTGGCCTTTCACGGATGCATGTATTCAGAGGCTTTGCCGAATCCGATGAATTCACAAAAATTTGCGATTCTTATGGTATTATCCGGGGATATGCGGATCTGACAGCGCCGATGGACCAGAATGAAGGGGTGACGAAGTTTATCGTCCGCAGTTATCGTCTCTGTCTGAATCGGGAAGCGGATGCAGGTGGTCTGAACGGATGGTGTGATGCCATTCTTTCCGGCAAAAACACGGCGAAGGAAGCCGCCTATGGATTTGTTTTCTCAAATGAATTTATAAAAAAGGATCTTTCTGATAGAGAATATGTTAAGGTGCTTTATCGGGTATTTATGGACCGCGAAGCGGACGGCGGCGGTCTGTCATCCTGGGAAAAGGTTCTAAAAGAAGGAAAGAGCCGCGAGCATGTATTTAACGGATTCGCAGATTCGGCAGAATTTCGGAAAATCTGCCAAAGTTATGGTATTAAGTGAGAAGCACGGTTAAAAAATGAATAAAAAGTCTTTAAGCAAAGGTGGGAGAGCACGTTGTTTAAAGGCTTTTTTCATACTTGGATTGCAAAAAAAATTGCATATGGTATGATAGAATTATCAATTATATACGAGGAGAAATGTTATGAAAAAATTGAACAGACCGATGGTATTTATACTGTCCGCTGCCATGGCTGGAACATTGATGCATGTTCCGGTTTATGCAGAGGAAAGCATGACATCAGAAGAAACTTTGCGGGTTACTGAAGAAACGAATGATGAACAGACAGAAACGACGGTTACTGTGGAGACAACGGAAACGACGGCAGAATCTGTTGAGGATGCGAGTGCCATTGAGACGGCAGTTAAATCTGAAACGGAAACAGAGAAAATTCAGGAAGAGACAGTGGATGAAGAAACGCTTAAGGAAGCGGGAGATCCGGTAGAAGCCTTTGTTTCACGGCTGTATAGTGTGATCCTTAACCGAAATCCGGATTCTGCAGGACTTAAGGCGTGGGCCGAGGTACTGAAATCTGGCAGGGAGCAGGGGGCAAAAGTTGCACAGGGATTTGTAGACAGTCCGGAGATGAAGGCACGAAATCTTTCGGATGATGCATATATCCGGGCTCTGTATCGGGCATTTTTCGACAGGGAAGCCGATGCCGGCGGTTTAGAAGCCTGGAAAAGCGTTTTAAACAGTGGATTATCCCGACTGCATGTCTTTAAGGGATTTGCGGAATCTAATGAATTTACGGGAATATGTTCAAAATACGGAATTGTTCGGGGATATGCGAACCTGACAGAGCCAAGGGATCAGAATGAGGGAATAACAAAGTTTATTTATCGCTGTTATGATAAATTTCTTGGAAGAAAGGCGGATGTTACCGGGTTAAATGCCTGGGCCGAGGAACTGTTAAGCGGCCGGAGCAACGCTAAAGAGGTTGCTTATGGATTTGTAATGAGTAATGAATTTCAGAAAAAAGGGTTAGGCCATTCGGATTATGTCAGAACTTTGTATCAGGGATTATTTAACCGCAATGCGGATAGTGTTGGTCTCGCTCAGTGGGTGGAAAAATTGAATCTTGGCAACACTCGTGAAAGCATTTTCTACGGATTTGCAGATTCTCAGGAATTCCGTTCTCTGGCAAGGAGCTTTGGCCTGGATGGGGGCTGGCAGGGAACACCTGTGGATTATATTGGCGAAGCCGCTCCGGGCTGGCATACAGAGTCTTTATCCGGCGATGCATCGAAATACATAACGCTGTATATTCCGGATTCCTGGAATGGAAAGTATGTCATAAAACAGTCGACAAATGCGGATGGTGAAATGTATATTTCAATTCACAGTAAATTAAATTATGACCGGGGATATGACGGGGAATTGACGACGATTTGTATTTCAAAGCAGTCTATACTGGACTGGGAAGGTGATTGGCCATATGCCTATATTGGTACAAGCGGTTTGGGAGTTGTTTATTCCATAGAAGTATCAGATGTTCGTTTTGACGGTTCAAATCAGGCTTGCATGGATGAGTACATGTTTTTGGAAAATGATATTGATACGGTATTGAATTCTATTAAGTGCAGATAGTATACTGAACATTCAAAAATTTATCAAGGAGGGACGTTATGAAAATAAAGTGGCGCATATTAAGTTGTATTTTGGCAGTGACCATGATGATATATCCGGTATCGGCATATGCTGAAGAGGTGCCGGTTACAGCTGTGGCTGCGGATGAAATACAGGAAGAGACTACAGCTGAGGAGACTATAACCGAAGAAACTGTGGATGAATCAGAGTTTGAAACAGAATATGAAACACGGGAAAGCTGGCTTGAGACAGAGACAACGACTGTTGAAACAGTTAAAGAAACTGAAACAGAAGCAGTATTAGAATCGGAAATTGTTGAAGAACCGGATTTCTATGCACCAAGTCCCGGATGCATTGAAACTCCTGTCAGTGGGACCCGGCATTATGATTATGCATACAGAGCACTGGAACTAATGAATGAACTGCGGGCGGACTATGGCTATGAACCTTTGGTCATGGATGAAAGTTTATTGGAAAAACAGATGGTGCGTTCAGCGGAAATGACATTGCGTTTTTCTTTGAATCGTCCGAATGATACCTATGGATATTGTTCAGTTTGGTTGCGGCATGGTTCATGTGGATGGCTTAAGGAGAATTACGGGTGGATATATGAAAGCTACCATCCATTGAATATATTAGATCCGAATGTAAAGTCTGTTGGAATTGGATGTTTTGAGAATAATGGTATGTATTACTGGACAGATTACTTCAGTGAAGGAAAGGGAACGTCGGTAGTAAAAAGTGGTTCTGAATTTGTAGATGAGAATATCGATATAAAAGCGGAGCGATTGAAATATGCTTCCGCCGAAGAGGAGCGACTGTCTCTTGCACCGGGAGAAACGCTGAATCTGAGTGTCTATCAATATTACGCTGAAGATGGAACGATACCGGAATACAAGTCTTTGATGCGTCCAGGGCTTTTACAGTGGTCAAGCAGTAATTCGAAAGTAGCTACCGTAGATCAGTCGGGCGGCTTAAAGGCAGTTTCAAAAGGAACGGCAGTTATCAGTGCCAAATATAATAATGCTGTAGTATACCAATGGAATGTGTCTGTCAATGAAAAGATTCAGGTAGTGAATCCGCAGATAGTTTATAGTGGTTCAAAGGTGTATCAGGGAATGGAGCCTTGTACAGATGAGTATAAAAAATGGTTTACAATTACATATAATGGCACAACATTAACGGATGACGATTACCATATAGTGAGTTATACGACGGGACCAAATGCTGTTTTCGTAAGTTTTGAGTTGGAATTTTGTGGAAATTATTCTGGAACCTATGAATATGTCCTGCCGATAGCAGTAAATGGTATCCGATTGAACAGCAGCTTTTTGGAATTACAGGGGAAAGGTGCCGGAGGCCAGTTGGTAGCAACCGTTCTGCCTGAAAATGCAGCCAATAAAAAGGTCAACTGGAGCAGTTCAAACACAAATGTAGTTACGGTAAGCAGCAATGGTGTTTTTGTCGCTGCAGGAGAAGGAACGGCAACAATTATGGCCCGGACGGAGGACGGTGGTTATATTGCGGAATGTGATATTAAGGTCGTTGATCCGGGAGCAGATTATGAAAAGATAAAGACCTTTGTCGAACGTCTATACAACGAAATACTGGGAAGAAGTGCGGATCCGGCAGGTTTAAGTGCCTGGACGGACGTATTATATTCCGGTAAAGAGCAGGGAGCCAAAGTTGCCCAGGGATTTATAGGCAGCGATGAACTGAAAAAACGTAATTTATCAGATGAAGCATACATTCGGGCACTGTACCGTACATTCTTTAACCGTGATGCAGACAGCGGTGGCCTTGCAGCCTGGAAAAAAGTCCTGGACAGCGGGCTTTCGAGGATGCATGTATTTAAAGGATTTGCGGAATCTGATGAATTTACAAAGATTTGTGATTCTTATGGTATTATCCGGGGATATGCCGAACTGACAGCGCCGATGGATCAGAATGAAGGTGTGACGAAGTTTATCGTCCGCAGTTACCGTCTCTGCCTGAATCGTGAAGCGGATGCAAGTGGCCTGAACGGTTGGTGTGATGCCATTTTGTCCGGAAGGAATACAGCAAAAGAAGCGGCGCATGGATTTGTTTTCTCAAATGAATTTTTAAAGAAAAATCTTTCTGACAGAGAATATATCAAGGTATTGTATAGAGTATTTATGGATAGGGAAGCGGATGGCGGCGGTCTTGCTGCCTGGGAAAAGGTTCTGAGAGAAGGGAAGAGCAGAGAACATGTTTTTAATGGCTTTGCAGATTCATCGGAGTTTCGGAAAATCTGCCAAAGTTATGGTATTAAGTGAGAAGCACGGTTAAAAAATGAATAAAAAGTCTTTAAGCAAAGGTGGGAGAGCACGTTGTTTAAAGGCTTTTTTCATACTTGGATTGCAAAAAAAATTGCATATGGTATGATAGAATTATCAATTATATACGAGGAGAAATGTTATGAAAAAATTGAACAGACCGATGGTATTTATACTGTCCGCTGCCATGGCTGGAACATTGATGCATGTTCCGGTTTATGCAGAGGAAAGCATGACATCAGAAGAAACTTTGCGGGTTACTGAAGAAACGAATGATGAACAGACAGAAACGACGGTTACTGTGGAGACAACGGAAACGACGGCAGAATCTGTTGAGGATGCGAGTGCCATTGAGACGGCAGTTAAATCTGAAACGGAAACAGAGAAAATTCAGGAAGAGACAGTGGATGAAGAAACGCTCAAGGAAGCGGGAGATCCGGTAGAAGCTTTTGTTTCCAGATTGTATGAGGTTATTTTGGGCCGTAATGCGGATCCAGCCGGATTAAAAGCATGGACAGATGTGCTGAAGTCTGGCAGAGAACAGGGAGCGAAGGTTGCCCAGGGGTTTGTGGACAGCCCGGAGATGAAGGCGCGAAATCTTTCCGATGATGCCTATGTCCGGGCATTGTATAGGGCATTTTTTGACAGAGAGGCGGATGCGGCTGGCCTGGACGCCTGGAAGAATGTGTTAAATAGCGGGTTATCGCGATTGCATGTATTCCGCGGATTTGCAGAATCGGATGAGTTTACAAAGATATGTCAGCGTTATGGTATTGTCAGAGGGTATGCAGAGCTGACAGCACCGAGAGATCAGAATGAAGGGATAACAAAGTTTATTTACCGTTGTTATCAGAAGTTCCTTGGAAGAAAGGCAGATGAATCCGGACTGAATAGCTGGGCAGAAGCTTTATTGGCCGGTCGGAACAATGCCAAGGAAGTGGCTTATGGATTTGTTATGAGCAGCGAATTTCAGGGGATGTCTTTGAGCAATACGGATTACGTAAGGAATCTGTACCAAGGGTTGTTTAATCGTGATGCGGATGAAGGTGGCTTGGCTGCCTGGGCTGAAAAACTTGACAGTGGCAACTCGCGAGAGTCCGTTTTCTATGGTTTTGCAGATTCTCAGGAATTCCGGAAACTGGCCCAGAGCTTTGGATTGAGTGGTGACTGGAAGGGAACTCCGGTCACTTATAAGATAAGTAAAGAGGCATTTATTCAGTGTTTAATGGATAATCGCAGCGTCTGGGAAATGAGTAAATACGATGCAACGAATTATTCTGGTTATTTTGAACCGGGATATTCAATTATTGATTTGGATTTGGATGGACAACCAGAGTTGGTTGTAACGATGGCAGGCGGTACCATGCATAATGCACCGACGAATATTTATAAAGTGCAGGATGGCAAAGTGGTATTAATAAGTTCTGCAGACGCAGGAAGCGGAGAAATCCAGGATTTGACATTGTATTATAACAATGCAGAAGGCCGATATGTATATGTAGACAAGCAGATTCATCGATCAGGAATATACTTTGTTGGGGAAACAATTATGGAAATGGACTGTTCTGGAAATAGCGTTTCGGGAACAGCGAAATTTGAACATGCCAAAGAACGGCCAAGCAGTAGTAGTGAATATACACATACCTATTTCATTGGAAATAATAAGGTCAGTGAATCACAGTATACGAGTACATATAATGCGTATTTTGGCAATATGAGAAATACGAATATGCAGAAGGGATTTGTTGCTTATAAAAACTGGAAAGGCTATTCTGTCACCAGTAAAAAAACAGAGCTGGCCAGGTTGTATGACGCATTTTCGTATCAGAAATAAATGGGGAGAGGTAAGTTATGAAAAAATGGAAATTATTTATATGCACAGCAGTTTCGGCATCGATGCTGTTTTGTGTGCCGGTATCCGCAGAGGAGTCGGTGACGGTACAGATTTCTGAAGAAACATCGGTGGAAGGAACAGAGGCAGATTTAAAAGAAACAATGCCTGAAACAGGCGGGGAAAGTTCGAATGACCAGACAGAAAGCATTGAAACGGAAAGCATGATGTCATCGGAGCCGGAGGCAGAGACTGAAGAAGAGGAAACAGCCACGGAAGAGGCTATTGAGAGCGAAAAAGAAATACAGGACGAGTTGAATAGCGATGATCCGGTGAAAGCCTTTGTTGAACGATTTTATCTTTATATTTTGGGACGTAAAGCAGACCCGGCAGGACTTGAGGCCTGGACAAGCAATTTGAAGAGTGGAAAAGAGGACGGAGTGGCTGTAGGAGCAGGATTTATTGAGAGCCCTGAGTTTAAAAATCGGAATCTGGATGATGAAGCATATATCAGAGTTTTATACAAGGCATTTTTTAATCGGGAGGCAGACCCAGCAGGACTTGAAAGCTGGAAGAGGGTTCTTGATGAAGGGTTAACGCGTCGTCAGGTTTATCGTGGATTTGCAGAATCTCAGGAATTTGCAAAAATCTGCAGTCAGTATCACATTAATCAGGGAAAAGTTGTAATGTCCGCTTATAAAGATCAAAACGAGGGTGTGACGAAATTTGTTTATCGTTGCTATAGTCTTTGCCTGGGACGAGAAGCGGATGAAGGCGGACTCGAAGGTTGGTGTAAGGCAATTATTACAGGAAGTAACACGGCAAAACAGGCAGCTTATGGTTTTGTGTATTCGGATGAATTCAAAAATCGAAATTTTTCGGATGAAGAATATGTGAGAATTTTATACAGAGTCTTTATGGGACGTGAAGCGGATGGCGCAGGATTAAATGCATGGATGAATGTGCTTCAGGAACGAAGCCGTCTGCATGTATTTAATGGCTTTGCAGATTCTAAGGAATTCCGGGAGTTATGTGCCGGTTACGGTATTAATCCGGGTGAAGTCAATCAGTCTGTAGCGACAACACAGGTTGTAAAGAGCAGCCGTATCGGATCATATAACGGAGAGATGTATACTTGTAACAGATCCGTTGAAGGAATGCGGAAACTTTCAGTTTCTGCGGCAAAGTATGACTATATCAGTACCTTTGCTTTTTATAATGGCCGCCTTTATTATTGTTGCAAGGAAAGCGGAACATCGGGATATGGTATGGCGCTTGTTTCGTGCAATCCAGATGGTTCGGATGTAAAAATTCTCTGTGACAGCCCGTTTGTATCTTACACGAACTCGCAGATTAATTGTCAGACATTTGCCATTGCAAATGAAAATATCTATTATGGTTCAAGCTATTCCGGCAAAACAATGCGGTGTACAAACGTGAATACCGGTGCAACATCAGAGGTCAGCAAAAGTTCGCTGGGAAGTGAGATAACAGATAATGTTGTTTACAGTGAAGAAGAAGGCTACTACGTAAAAAGTAAATCATTATATCGCGTTGTCAGCGGCATTGGTACAGTTCGGGTTTATTCGGGCTCGAATTATCTGAGCAAGGTTCAGGCAGTTGTCGGAGATAATGTTTACTTTACCGGGTATCATTCCCAATATGGTGATTTATACTGCTATAATATGTCAACCGGGACAACACAAATGATTGCATCGCATCGGACAGCCGGGGGTGGAGATCCGTTCTTTAATGAATAAATTTGATGAGGATAGTATATATGAAAAAATGGAAATTATTTATATGCACAGCAGTTTCGGCATCGATGCTGTTTTGTGTGCCGGTATCCGCAGAGGAGTCGGTGACGGTACAGATTTCTGAAGAAACATCGGTGGAAGGAACAGAGGCAGATTTAAAAGAAACAATGCCTGAAACAGGCGGGGAAAGTTCGAATGACCAGACAGAAAGCATTGAAATGGAAAGTGCTGAAACGGAAAGCATGATGTCATCGGAGCCGGAGACAGAGAATGAAGAAGAAGAACTGATTACGGAAGAAACGGTTGAGAATGAGCTTCTGGAAGCTTCCGGTGTTGAGGGGTTTGTTGAGCGGCTGTACACACAGATTCTTGGACGTCAGGCGGATACGGCAGGACTGAAGGCCTGGGCCGACGTTTTGAAATCAGGTAAAGAACAGGGAGCTAAAGTTGCTCAGGGATTTATAGAGAGTGAAGAATTCAGGAATCGTTCATTATCCAATGATGCGTATCTGAGGATACTCTATAAAACATTTTTAAACCGGAAACCGGACAGAGGTGGTATGGATGCATGGATGAGCGAAATGAATGCAGGATTATCGAGGATGCACATTTTCAGAGGCTTTGCAGAGTCTCCGGAATTTACGGAAATTTGTCAGAATTTTGGAATTACCCGGGGAAGTGTACAGATTCGTGAAGCGCGCGATGAAAATGCGGGCATAACAAAATTTATCGTTCGATGTTATCGACTGTGTCTGGAAAGAGAACCGGATGCAGGGGGATTAAATAGTTGGTGTGAAGCAATTCTGAATGGCAGCGAAACAGCCAAAGGCGCTGCGTATGGTTTTGTTTTTTCCAATGAATTTAAGGCTCGGAATCTTTCAGACTCCGAATATATCAGGATACTGTACCGGGTATTTATGGACAGAGAGGCAGATGACTCCGGGCTGAACAGTTGGCTGAAAGTTATAGATAACGGAAAGTCATTATTCCACGTATTTAACGGTTTTGCGGATTCCAGGGAATTTGCAGGAATATGCGCGTCTTTTGGCATCGACCCGGGACCGAGTCTGGGGGCAAAAGAGGTCTTTGACTTTAATTATTTTGCCAATGCTTACAGAGAGGCCGGAAGATTTTACTGGGAATGGTTTATTGATTCGGCGCATATTGATGAAACAGACTGGATTACAGGTACTTATACAACAATGTATGAAACATATGATGAATGGCCATATTATGCAGTAGATTATGAAGGTATCCATTCCGTTGCAGATTTGCGGGCATTAGCGCATCAGCATTTTAATAATTCCGCAATTGATGAAATGATAAAGAATAAAGATTTTATTGAACGCAATGGAAAGCTTTATATAAGCGGTGCAGAAGAACTTGGTGGTGGATTTTCAGCGATTGTATTTCTTGGCTGGAAAAAACTGAGCGATGGGGATTATGAATTTTACATTGTTGAAGAACCTGAAGGAACATATTATGGATATACAACGGTATTACATTATCGTTATGAGAATGGTGAGTGGGGATTTGATACACCATTTTTAGATAGTTCTACGGAGATTCATGATCTGGTTGAACGAAATTAGTTAAACTCACAAAAATCCTCCATAGCTGCAAGTGTATATCACAGTGCAGCTATGGAGGATTTATTTATTTTATTCCGTAACTTTCGCAAATTTTTTTGAATTCCTTGGAATCTGCAAAACCGTTAAAAACATGTTCGCGGCTTTTGCCATCGCTGAGAACCTGCTGCCATTCCTGCATACCGATTTCATCGGCTTCACGGTCCATAAATACATTATACATAGTTTTTATAAAATCTTCATCGGACAGTTCTTTTTTCTCAAATTCCCTGGAGAACACAAAACCGGCGGCGGCCTCTTTCGCTGTGTTTTGTCCGGAGCGAATGGCTTCGCACCATTCGTTCAGTCCTTTTTTGTCGGCTTCGCGGCCAAGGCAGAGACGGTAGTTTCGAACCAGAAATTTTGTGATTTCCGGATATTGGTCTGCGATTCTTGATAAATTTACAGATCCTCTGAGTATGCCATACTGCTTACAAAGGTCACTGAATTCTTTCGATTCAACAAAGCCGTGGATGATATATTCACGGGAAAGTCCCTGATCTAAAGATTCCAGCCAATCTGCTTTGCCTTCAGAATCGGAGGCTCTATCGAGAAAGGTATGATACATGATTTCAACGAATTCTTCATTGGATGTTTGTTTTTCTGCAAATTCTTTACTAAATATAAAGCCGCAGGCGACATCGGATCCCGTGTTTTGATGATGGATCAGAACCTGTTCCCAGGCTTCCAAACCGGCTGAGTCGGCTTCCCGACCTAAAACATTCTTATAAAGACGGGTGACAAAACCTTCAACCTGCTGTTTTTTTGTATTCTGGATAAATTCATAATCCATAGTGAAGTTTAAGTCTACAGGACAGTTGATTCCATCCACGGTGCCTGTAAATGTGCATTGCCACATTGAGTAGGGCTTTTCATATGCACAATATCCGGAATAAATATCTGCGACCCATTTATCCCAACGATCGAATCTGGGATCTGTCAAGCGATTCTGAAACCAGTCGAGGTTGGCGTAAACAGTGACATCATAGCCGGCGGCTTCAATCGTATTACAATAAACTTCGGCAATATCTGCAATTTCTTTATTTGATAATCTTCCGGTATATACTTCATCTTCCAAGTCCAGATAGATAGGAAATGAAAGATTGTAGTCTTTGACGAGGCGGAGTGTATGATAGGCTTCGCTTAACGCCTGTTCTGTGTTTAATGCATAGGAGTACATATATACGCCAAATGGAATTCCAAGGCGTGTACATTCATTTGCATTATACTCCCACCATGCATCATCCTGACTTTCATAATCATCGCCATAACCGCAGCGTATGATTGCAAAGCTGACGTCGGATGCAGCGACTTTTTCCCAGTCAATTTTCTTCTGTATGTGAAACATCAATTCCTTTTTGGACAGCGCCTAAAATCGGCTGTCCGTAAGCATCCGTCCAACTGCCGTTGGTAAATGTCCAGGGGGCAATGCCATTTAGAGGGGCAGCCTGTTCAAATATGGATAAAACGCCGTCTGTATAACGAAAACTATTTTCAGTCAAGCTTTTTTCAATTTCTAATTCACTTTCGGATTCCATATGGATTTCAGAATCTGATGTGGTTTCAGGAAAAATTTGTGTTTCAATAATGCTTTCGCTTTCTATTTCAGAGGTGTTTTGTGTTTCAATAGCACTTTCATTTTCTGTTTCAGTGGATTTTTCAGTTTCATGAATCGACGTTTCCGGTAATTTTGTTTCCAGAGCGGATACTGGCATTGAAAGTATCGATGCCGATATAAATAACATTAATGTTAAGAGGACGAATAGGTGTTTTGACTTTTTCATTTCTCGATGATCCCTCCTGATAAATTGCATTCTGACATTCAAAGCATTGATTTCAGGTATAAAGACGGAGCTGCCTGCTCAGTAGTTTAATATCTACTTTTGCAGCAGCTCCATTGTAAAATACTTATTTTAATGACAACCGTATTGCTGGCAAAGATAAGCAGCCGTTGGATCTGTTGGGTCCCAGGTATGCCAGGATGGCAGTGGTTCAAAGGCAGGCTTGTCAAACGGACCGGAATTCGTATACGGGTCGATATTAACGTGTGTGCCTAATGAGCAGTTGTCATAAATCCATTTGGCATCACCGGCCTGAAGACGGATGCAGCCGAGTGACTGGGTTGTACCAAGGAAATTATACATAAGGTCTGTGTATAAGGTGGAATTATCAGCAATTCGGTATGGTACAGAGTGGAAAAGATAACTTCCGATAATCTGGGTACACCATTGGGCTTTAGAGCCGCCAACCATAGTCAGCCAGCGGAAATTATTCGGAGTCCAGTAATCACCTTCCGGTGTATTATTGCCGCAGGAGCAAATCATCGCTTTAACCGGAATGGTGTAACCGTTGTTTCCATCCGGGGCAAAGATAATGACATAATTGGCCCATTTATATACTTTGATAAAATAGGAATCCTGAGGCCCGATAAGGTAGTCGACATCCTGGACAAGCTGTCCATCATTATTGAAGTAAAGCTTATAGCCGTCCACATATTCCCAGCCGATTTCCTTGGCACCGTTTTTGGATGGATTCAAATAATATTTCTGTCCTTCATAGGTAAACCAGCCGGATTTTCTCCGACCGTTTTCGTAGTAATAGGTTTCGCTGCCTTCCTGAATCCAGCCGTCACGAACGATGAGAATACCCAGCTCTGTAAATAGTTTTCGGCCTTCAGAGGACATCAGTAATTGCTCAAGAACGTAGTCGCGGGAGTTGGTTTTAAGGATATTGATCCAGTTGGAAATTTCCTGACTGCCCGGCTCACGGTGTAAAAGGGCCAGATAGAGATCTGTTATATAAGTTTCGTCATTTGCATTTTTATTAGCATAAGTATCTGATGTAAAGAAAGCAGAAGCAAGTTCTTTTGCGATAACCCGATGGGTTAATAAATCGTCTGCCCAGGCATTTAATTCATCCGGGGAAGGAATACGTTCAAGACAGGTTGAATATAAGTGGGTGATGTAGGCAGAAAGTTCACGGCTTTGATCTCTTGCTTCATCCAGTGTTATATTTCCACGGGTAATTCCATATGTACGGCATAAATCGTTAAATTCTTTAGAATTAATAAATCCGTAGAGGATATAATGCCTGGATACGCCATCGCTTATACATTTAAGCCAGCTTTCTTTTCCTGATGCATCAGCAGTACGGCCCAAAATGGTTTTGTATAAGACATCGATAAAATCACTGTCGCTTAAGTTGTTATTTCTGAATTCATCGCTGAAGATAAAACCGGAAGCAATATAAGCACCGTCAAAACGGTGTTCCAGCAGGCCGCCTGTCCAGTCATTCAAACCTTCAGGATCGCCATTTCGGCCCAGACAATATTTGTAAAAGTGGCTTACAAAACGGGTAACATCTAAATTCTGGTCGCGGGATTCAGATAATGTTAATGAACCTGGTGTAATTCCGTAAGAAGCACACATTTTTCGATATTCATCAGAACCGAGAAAACCGCTGCACACAAAACGGCGGCTGACACCGTCATCAAAAGCAGTCATCCAGGTATTCATACCTTCGCTATCTGCTTCACGTCCGAAGAGTGCGCGGTATAATCGAAGAATATATTCTTCGTTATTATAGTTTTTTGATTGAAATTCGCTGCTGAAAAAGAAACCGTTCATAATATCGGCGCCGGTGTTGGTTCCTGCAGTTAAAGTATCATACCACTCTTTGAGGCCCTGACCATCAGGTTCGCGTTCAAGAACAATTTCATACATCCGTTTCACAAATTCGAAGACCTGCTTATTATCATAGATGGCTTCATCTAATAAATCCTTAGCAGAAGATTCTTTGAGTTCTTCCAGAGATTCAGATTCGGATTCAATCTGGGATTCAGACTCAGATTCAATCTGAGACTCGGACTGAGATTCAGACCCGGATTCAATCTGAGACTCGGACTGAGATTCAGACCCGGATTCAATCTGAGACTCAGAAGGAGATTCAGATTCGGATTGAATATCGGTCTTTGTGATGGTTTCAGCGGCATCTGCAGCGTGAGCTGTAATGCCGGAGGATGCTGCAAGGGATACGCACAAGGCGAACGTCAGCAATTTATGTTTTTTCATAGAGCATTTTCCCTCCAATAATTTAATGTTTCAAGTAATGTTTGGTTTAATGAAATTTCAGGCTTCCAGGCAGTGAGCTGCTGGATTTTCTGAATATCTGCTTCAATCACAGGGATGTCTGCCGGACGCAGCCGTGCAGTATCGAGTTCCACAGAGATATTTTTTTCGGATAATGATAAAATCTTATCTAAAAGCTCCTGAATGGCGATGGCGTGGCCGCTTCCGATATTATAGGTTTCACCGGCCTGGCCTTTTTGAATCAGGAGGCCATAGGCGCGGACGACATCACGGACATCGGTAAAGTCCCGTTTGGCCTGAAGGTTTCCGACACGCATGACCGATGGCTTTATACCGGCTTCGATTTCAGCAACCTGTTTGCAAAAATCAGAAACAACAAAAATCGGCGCCTGATTCGGCCCGATATGGTTAAATGCACGGACCATGATGAGATGAAGACCGTAGGCCCTGCTGTAAATACTGCCGAGCATATTCTGGCAGGCTTTGGTTGCGGCATAAATGTTTCCTGGCCGCGGTATTACCTGTTCGTTAATCGGCGTTTCGTCCGGTAGGATATAGCCGTATTCTTCGCCGGAACCAATCAAAAGGATTTTGGGTGAATAGCCCGGAATATTACGGATAGTATCCAGAATATTCAGTGTTCCTTTAATATTGATATCCACGGTCAACGCCGGATTTTTCCAGGAAAGAGCCACGGAACTTTGAGCAGCCAGATGAAAAATGTAGTCGGGCCGCAGCTTTTTTAGGAGTATTTCAATTTCAACTGTGTTCATAATATCCAGGTCATGAATACGGATATCCGAAGCATCAAATGTTTCGGAGGAAAGCTTTGTTGCATGAATCTCCCAGTCATAGGTGTCAGATAAGTGTTGTATAAGATAGCTGCCGACAAAGCCGGCAGCCCCAATAATTAATGCTTTCATTGCATTACCTCACGAATTGAATTATAAATTATTATATTCAATTTCTTTTTTTACTAATTCAAGGTCGTTTTTCACCATGCGTTCAACCAGTTCAGAGAAAGGAATTTCGCGAACCCAGCCCAAAGTGTTGTCTGCTTTTGCAGGATTGCCAATAAGTAGCTCAACTTCAGCCGGACGGAAGAAGTCCGGATTGACCTTGACAAGGGTTTTTCCGGTCGCTTTGTCTTTTCCGATTTCATTAACGCCTTCACCGGACCACTCGATTTCAATATCTACATGTTTGAATGCCGTTTCAACAAATTCACGTACAGTTCGTGTTTCATTGGTGGCAATAACGTAATCATCCGGAGTATCCTGCTGAAGCATGAGCCACATGGCTCTGACATAGTCTTTGGAGTGGCCCCAGTCACGTTTTGCGTCCATGTTTCCAAGTTCCAGATGATCCTGAACACCAAGCTTGATGCGTGCAACAGCATCGGTAATCTTACGTGTGACAAATTCTTTACCGCGGCGTTCGCTTTCGTGGTTGAAAAGGATACCACTGCATGCGAATAAGTTATAGCTTTCACGATAGTTCTTTGTAATCCAGTGTCCATAGAGTTTGGCAACGCCATATGGGCTTCTTGGATAGAATGGTGTTTTTTCTGTCTGTGGAATTTCCTGAACGAGACCGAACATTTCGGAGGTAGAAGCCTGATAGAAGCGGGCTTCCGGTTTTACAGTACGGATAGCTTCCAGCATATTTGTAACACCGACAGCATCAATCTGAGCTGTAGCCAGAGGCTGTTCCCAGCTTGTGGCAACAAAGGACTGTGCGGCAAGGTTATAAACCTCATCGGCTTGAGAGATACGCATAGCGTTGATTAAAGATACAACGTCAGTCATATCTGCATAGATAAAATGAAGTTTGTCTTTGATGTGGTCAACATTACCATAGTCAACAACACTTTTACGACGCATAATACCGTACACTTCATAGCCTTTTTCTAAAAGTAATTCTGCAAGATAAGAGCCGTCCTGGCCATTGATTCCTGTAATTAATGCATGTTTCATTTTAAAATCCTCATTTCTAAAATATTTTATAAATAACTTTCTTTTTCTTTTTCGCGTAACGATGCGAGCAGTTTCTTAATATCGCCGGCAGCGTTTTTATCTGCAACGAGCAGAGCATCTTCGGTATCGACAATGATTAAATCTTTCAGACCGACAGTGCCGATCAGACGGTCATGTCCTTCGATGGTACAGTTGGAAGTGTCAACAGTAACAACGTTACCGCTGAGGGTGTTTCCGAGGGAATCCGTTCCCCTTACCCGTTCCACAGCCAGCCAGGAACCGACGTCGTCCCAGCCAAAATTCCCGGGGATCAGATAAATGTCAGAGGCCTTTTCCATGATACCATAATCGATGGAATCGGATACGAAATTCGGAAAAACATTTTCTAAAACGTTGTTTTCGTCAGGGGTTCCAATGGCAGCCTGGATTTTTAACAAGCCGTTAAAAGTATCTGTCATAAATGCCTGCATATTGGACAGAACGCTGGATAATTTCCAGATGAACATACCGCTGTTCCAGTAGTAGTCACCGCTTTCAACATAAGTTTTTGCCAGATCATAGTCGGGTTTTTCAACAAAACGTTCAACGGAAAAAGATTTTTTCAGGGGTCTGTCTTTGTCTGCTTTAATGTAGCCGTAGCCGGTTTCAGGGTAATTCGGGGTAATACCGATGGTTACCAGGTTTTTTCCGGACTCGGCGATATTGCAGGCGTTACACAGGGTTTCTGTGAAAATATCATTATATTTAATCAGATGGTCGGAAGGAAGGACCATCATTACGGCATCTTCATATTTATGCTGGATGTGGATGGCGCCAAGACCGATACATGGCGCAGTATTTCTTCCAACAGGTTCACATAAAATATTTTCTTCGGGAAGTCCCGGAAGCTGCTCCAGAACAAGATGTTTGTAGCTGGCGTTGGTGGCAATATAGATATCGTCCAGATTGACAATCGGAAGGATGCGCTCAACGGTGAGCTGAATCATTGTTTTACCGTCATTTGTCAGGGAAAGGAACTGTTTCGGCAGTGTCTGACGGCTTTTTGGCCAGAACCGTTCACCTTTTCCACCTGCCATAATTAATGCTGTTTTCTTCATGAATACTCTCCTTAATTATTAATGAAGTCAATATAATAAAAGGATACACTATCTGTGGGAAAAGTACAAGTTTTTTAGGTTGTAGTTTACAGAAAAATTGCTTATAATAGTCCTAGAATAATTTGCAGAAAATCAGGAGTTGTATATATGAAGTGTATTATTTTGGCGGGGGGTATGGGAAACAGCCTGTGGCCTTTGTCCAGAGAAAATTATCCGAAGCAGTTTATGGATATAAAAATGAACCGTTCTCTTTTTCAGGAGAGCATTGCGAGAAATATACCGTTTTGCGATGAATTCATTATTTCTACGAACGAGGCGTATTCATTTATCGTGGAAAATCAGATGAAAGATTTTCAGGGGCTGAGATATCGTTGTTTTCTTGAAGAAGAACGGAAGAAAACAGCACCGGCGATTGCCAGAATCTGTATGTGTCTGAATCCGTCGGAGCTGGTTTTTGTGGTATCATCGGATCAGATTATTGAAGGGGAAAATTATAAAGATACGATTATATATGCCCAGAGACTGGCTCAGGAAGGTGCGATCGTTACTTTTGGCATGAATCCGGAAGGGCCTCGGACAGATTACGGTTATATTCAGTATGCCGGGGACCAGGTTCTTGCTTTTAAAGAAAAGCCCGGATTTCAGGAAGCGGAAGGCTATATTAAAGATGGCAGATATTTATGGAACAGCGGTAATTTTTTGTTCCGGGCGGGGGATTTCCTTCAGGAGCTTAAACGGCTGACACCGGAAGTTTACCATCAATGTTATGAGAGTATGCGCCATGTGGATGTATCTAACCAGAATGTACATTTATATCGCTATCTGACAAAGGATATTCCGGCCATTAGTGTTGAACATGCCGTTTTAGAAAAATCATCATTGGTTCGTGTTGTGAAATCAGATGTCCTCTGGTATGATGTGGGCGATCTGAAACGATTATCGGATTATGCAAAAACCGGAGATTCAGAAGGGGTTATTGAGGAATCCTGCAAGGATGTCACAGTGATTAACCGGACCGGTGACCGTCTGGTGGTTGTCAATGGTCTGGAGGATGCCGTGGTCATTAATACAGAGGATGCTGTTTATGTTGGGATAAAATCTGCGGAATCCGATATTAAAGATATTGTCAGCGCTTATCATGATCGGTATGGTAAGTATTTTGAAAACCATCATATTTACTATCGTCGATGGGGAACACATGAAATATTGGAAGAAACGCCCTATTGTAAGGTACGCAAAGTAACTTTATATCCGGGGAAGACCCACCAGCTTCACAAGCATGATCTGCGCAGTGAGCAGTGGACGGTTGTTCATGGAACAGCGACAATAACTCTTGGAAAAGAGACAAAAGAATATCGGACAAAGGACTCGGTGTATATTCCAATTGGTGTTGAACATTCCGTATCTAATTATGAAGATGAAGATTTGGTCATTATTGAAGTCGCGATCGGAGAGATTGTCAGTGAAGATGACAGTGTAACCATTGCGGCAAAGAATCGGCCGATATGGGCAGAGTCTTCGATTATAAAGTTGGAACCGGCTTTTAAAGACTATTTATGGGGCGGCACAAAACTGAAGGATATTTATCATAAGAATTGTGATTATGATATTGTGGCTGAAAGCTGGGAACTATCCGCCCATAAAGACGGGCAGAGTACGGTAGCCAGCGGACGTTTTAAGGGAATGCTTTTTGGCGAGTATTTAAAACGTATTGGTGCGGATGGCCTTGGTTGGAAAAGTCAGGCCTTTGAACGTTTCCCTATTTTAGTGAAGATTATTGATGCCAAACAGTCGTTGTCCATTCAGGTTCATCCGGATGATGCTTTTGCACTTCGGGAGGAAAACGAATATGGCAAAAACGAGATGTGGCATATTATGGATTGTGAAGAAGGCGCATTTATTTATTATGGCGTCAATCAGCCGCTGACAAAAGAAGAACTTCAAAAACGGGTGGAAAACAATACAGTTCTGGAAGTGCTGAATAAAATCGAAGTTCATAAGGGAGATACGTTTTTTGTGGATGCCGGTACAATTCATGCTATTGGGGCAGGAATTTTACTGTGTGAGATTCAGCAGAATTCAAACTGTACATATCGTCTTTATGATTATGACCGTCGGGATAAATACGGACATCCGCGAGAATTGCATCTTGAAAAGGCAAGAGAAGTTTCTACGCTGGAAACAAAGGATATCTCTGATATGAGCTCCCGACATCAGGTGACGGTGTGCAACGGCTATGAGGTGGAGCTTCTGGGAAGCTGTAAGTATTTTGAGAGTAAGAAATATCAGGTATATACGGAAGTGGAATTTAATATGAACGATGCTTCATTCTGTTCGATTATGATTATTGAAGGCGAAGGTATGATCCGGTGCGATAATGAAAGCTTTAAATTTAATGCGGCAGACAGCTTCTTTATTCCGGCAGGCCAGAGAAAGGTTCTGGTTCGTGGCAAATGTTCATTTATAAAGACCCATGTGTAAGAGGAAAAGAGGAAAGATTATGTGTTATATGGAAACCTATGAAAGCTGGCTGGCCAGCGAATATATTGATAGTGAGACAAAAGAAGAATTAAGGCAGATTGCGGGAAATGAGAAAGAAATTGAGGATCGGTTTTATAAAGATCTGGAATTTGGAACCGGAGGGCTCCGTGGCGTCATTGGCGCCGGAACAAACCGTCTGAATATTTATACGGTACGTAAGGCAACCCAGGGACTGGCGAATTTTATTATTTCTGAAAAAGGCCAGAATAAGGGTGTGGCGATTGCCTACGATTCCCGACATATGTCACCGGAATTTTCCAAGGAAGCAGCACTGTGTCTGAATGCGAATGGCATTAAAACGTATCGGTTTGATACATTGCGTCCGACACCGGAATTGTCTTTCGCACTTCGGGAACTGGGATGTATTGCAGGAATTGTAATTACAGCAAGTCATAACCCGCCGGAGTACAACGGCTATAAAGTTTACTGGGAAGATGGCGCTCAGATTACAGCGCCGAAGGATAAACAGATTATTACAGAGGTAAATAATGTGACAGATCTGGGGCAGGTGAAAACAATGGATGAAGCGGCAGCGGTCTCAGAGGGATTGTATCATACCATTGGACAGGAAATCGATGATAAATATATGGCTGCTTTGAAAGCCCAGATTATCCATCCCGAGTACATTCAAAAAGCAGCGGATGCAATTAAAATTGTTTATACACCGCTGCATGGTACGGGAAATATTCCGGTACGTCGGGTTTTGAAAGAACTTGGATTTAAAAATGTTTATGTGGTTCCACAGCAGGAATTGCCGGATGGTGATTTCCCGACAGTCAGTTACCCGAATCCGGAGGATCCGAAAGCTTTTGAACTGGCCCTGAATCTGGCAGAAGAAGTTGATGCGGATATTGTGCTGGCAACAGACCCGGATGCAGATCGTCTGGGGGTTTATGCAAAGGATACATCGACAGGAAAATATATTAGTTTTACAGGAAATATGTCGGGAATGTTGATTGCCCATTATATTCTGAGCCAGAGAAAGGCAGCAGGTACGCTTCCGAAAAATGGCGCGCTCGTGAAAACAATTGTTACAACAAATATGGCAGATGTTCTGGCGGCAGATTATCAGGTGAAATTGATCGAAGTGCTCACGGGATTCAAATATATTGGTGAACAGATAAAGTTTTTTGAGCAGAACCATGATTATCAATATGTATTCGGTCTTGAAGAAAGCTATGGCTGCCTTGTAGGAACCCATGCCAGAGATAAGGATGCGGTGGTTGCTGTGATGGCATTATGCGAAGTGGCAGCTTACTGTAAATTAAACCGGAAAACCCTTTGGGATCAGATGATTGAAATTTATGAAACTTATGGATATTATAAAGAAGATTTGAAATCAATAACCTTAAAAGGCATCGATGGCGTGGAAAAGATTCAGTCAATAATGAACGGACTGAGAAATGAGCCTGTGAAAGCTTTTGGAACTTTCAAAGTCCTCAGAATGCGTGATTATAAAGCGGATAAGGTGCTGGATATGTCTGATGGGACAGAAACAAAAACAGGTCTTCCGAATTCCAATGTGCTTTATTACGAGTTGGAAAATGATGCCTGGTGCTGCGCGCGGCCATCAGGTACGGAGCCGAAAATTAAATTTTATATCGGTGTCAAAGGAAAAACGCTGTCCGATGCGGAAGAAAAGCTGAAATTATTAACCGATGCAGTTATGGGCCAGATCCAATAACTTTCCAACCAAAAAAGAGGTACACGCCCCCCGCGTTTACCTCTTTTATCTTTACATTCATATCTTAATTTTCTATATATCTGTATTTTCTTCAGCGCCGGAGTCCGAGTTCCTTTTCGACTTCATCTGCAAAGAGTTCGATCAGTTCTCTGAGATAAGGCCGGTCATGGAGAATGACGCCGGAACGTTCTTTGAAGAAGTCGCAGCAGTTGCTTTGCCAGAAAACATCGCGGATGGTCCGGAGGTTTTTTTCGACGGCAGAAGCGGTAGTGCCGTAGTATTCGCCGACTTTGGCATAGACCTCATTAAAAATGTGGCACAGACGGCGTTCATCTTCAATGACGAGATAGATGGCGTGTTCCAGATAAGGATAGCCTTTATAGGCTTTCGAAATTCTTGCGTCAAACAGGACTTCACGTATCGTTTGTTTGATTTTTTCCATTTTATCGATACAGACAGATAGGCACTTCTATTGTATAACGAAATTTTAGATTAGAAAATAGGTTTTTATAAAATTCATTGTATTTTATGGTATACTATGTAAAATAAAATGCAAAGAAAGGTTAAGAAAAGATAAAGGAACAGAGGATGAGGAATAAAAGAGGAAAAGGCTATTGGATCGGCTACGGTGTTGTACAGTGCGTGGTACTTATTTTATTAATATTGACGTTCAGTTTAATGTGGGCGAAGAAAAACTATGGAAGCATTGGCATGGCGGAAATTCTTTTTACGTTGAATATGCCTTTGAAGGGAACTTCGGACAGCTTTTTGAAAAGCTATGCCGCGGAGGCTTTATTGCCGGTGCTCGGCGTTTTTGCGGTGGACCTGATGTTTACTTTTCCGGGTAAAGGGAAGCTGAAGAAATCTTCGTTATGGCTGAGGGGAACAGCGTCCCTTCTGATTCTTGCCGTCTGGGCGAATATCTTGATCCAGGAGGCCGATAAGGCCTTTGGAATGATTGATTTTTTGAGAAATCAGGTGGAACGGTCGGAATTCATCGAAAATGAATATGTGGATGCCGGTGACGTTGAACTGACATTTCCACTGAAAAAGAGAAATATTATTCTTATTTATGTGGAATCCGGGGAGAGTTCAAATCAGGATGTAAGCAGCGGCGGGTATTTTGATACGAACTATATTCCGGAAATGACGGAAATCGCCCGGGAGAATGTCAGCTTTTCCCAGTCCCATTTGATCGAAGGCGCCGTGGTTGCCCCGGCCTGCGGGTGGACGATGGCGGGGCTGGTGGCCAATACGGCCGGATTGCCGCTGAAGCTTTTTAAGTATGACGATAAAAATGATTTTGATAATTCCATGGGGAATTATGCGTCCTTTCTGCCGGGGGTGACGACCCTCGGGGACATTTTAAAAGAAGCGGGCTATACCAATTATTTTATGGCCGGATCGGATTTCGAGTTTGGCGGAAGAGAGAGCTATTTTACGCAGCACGGCGATTATCAGATCTGGGATTATAATACGGCCATGGATGAAGGCCGGATTGATAAAGATTATTATGTCTGGTGGGGCTTTGAAGATATGAAGCTTTACGAATATGCGAAGGAGGAATTGCTGGAAATCGCAGGAAAGGGAGAGCCTTTTAATTTTTCAATGCTGACGGCGGACACCCATCATGTGGCCGGATACCGGTGTGAACTGTGTCCGGAGGATTATGAAGACCAGTATGCCAATGTCTGGGCCTGTGCGTCACGCCAGTTGAACGATTTTGTGGAATGGGTGAAGCAGCAGGATTTTTACGAAAATACGACGATTGTGATCGCAGGGGATCACTGCAGTATGGATCCGAATTTTTATGGGGATCTGTCCTATGATAAACATCACGGCGAAGTGGAGCGGAAAATTTACAACGCCATCATCCATCCGGCGGTAAGGCCGTACCGGGAAAAGTACCGGAAGTTTACGACGATGGATATGTTTCCGACGGCGCTGGCAGCCATGGGCGTAAAAATTGAAGGTGATCGGCTGGGCCTTGGAACAAACCTTTTTTCAAGGGAAGAAACGCTGGCTGAGAAATACGGCTATGAGGTGCTTTTTGATGAGCTTGACAGAAAGTCAGCATTTTATAATAAAGAGCTTTTGTATGTGAAATAAATTTTTTAGGAAAAAAGAGGGATTCAGGAAGATGGCTGTGGGAGAGGTTCTTTTTATATGTCTGGAATTTATAGGAACGGTGTCCTTTGCCGTATCCGGAGCCATGGCGGCGCTGGAAAAACGGGTGGACCTGTTCGGCGTTATTTTCCTCGGGATTACGACGGCTCTTGCCGGAGGCATTCTGAGGGATGTGATTATTGGCCGGGTGCCGCCGAGCGCTTTTGCGGACAGCCGGTATATGATTGTGGCGGGGGTGACCTCGGCGGTCGTGTTCCTCGCGGCGCTTCTGGCAAAGGATTATTATAAAAATAATGTGGATACGGTAAATGCGGTGAACAATGTGTTCGATGCGGCCGGACTTGGTGTTTTTACCATTACCGGAGCGAAGGTGGCTATTTACACCGGACACCCGGAAAACGGATTTTTTGTGATTTTCCTCGGAATGGTGACGGGAATCGGCGGCGGTGTGCTCCGGGATCTGATGATCGGTGAGATACCGCTGGTGCTTCGGAAACGGATCTATGCGGTGGCATCGATTCTCGGAGGGATCGTTTATTATCAGATGTTTTCCCATCAGTTCAATGATACGGCGGCTATTTTTGCCGGGGCCGGAGTGACTTTCGGGATGCGGATGCTGGCCACGATCTTCAAGTGGAATCTGCCGAAAGCCTTCGAATAAGGCGCGGGAAAAATGTGTTGAAAATGTGATAAATTCGCTTAAACATTGCATTTTACAGGCGTCTGTAATATAATGATTGGGATATTATGGTGAGTTATGGAGAAAATTATACAGAGGTGAATTATGGGAAATACGAATACAAGAAGAAAAAGAAAACGCAATAAACACACCATCGGAAAGATTCTGGCAGTCATTCAGATTATTTTATCGGTGGTATTCATGGCGGTTCTCCTGGTGATGAATGTGCTGCCGATGAAGTACGTGCTGGTGATTTTCGGCGTGCTGATGTTCCTCTGCGTCTTTGCATTTGGTTCGCAGTTTACGCGGAGCGCGCATATTATCGGTAAGATCGACTGTGTGCTGATGTGCTTTTTACTGGTTTTCGGTAATGTTTATCTGATCCGTACCAATGCGACGCTGTTCAGTATTACGAGCAGTAACTATAAGATTGACCGGATCGCCATCGCCGTATTGAAGGACGATGCGGCCCAGACGCTGGAAGATGCGGTGGATTACAGCTTTGGCGCCCAGTCCATCAGCGGAAGCGATAAGGTGGAGCAGGCGATTTCCGAAGCCTCAGAGGATATCGGTCAGGATTTAAGCTACGATTACTATGAGGACCCATACGGTCTTGTCAAAGATTTATATGATGGGGACATTGATGCGATTATTTACAATACGGCATACAATTCTTCACTGACGGAGCATTACCCGACCTTTGAGCAGGATATCCGCGAACTGAAGCAGATTGAGATTAAGACAAAAGTAGATAAAGTTTCCGGAGATAATAAGAACGTTACGAAAGATGCCTTTACGGTATTTGTCAGCGGTATTGATACGGAAGGAAGTATTGATACGACCAGCCGAAGCGATGTCAATATGCTTGTGACGGTGAATCCGAAGACAAAACAGGTGCTGATGACATCCATCCCGCGAGATTATTATGTACAGCTTCCGGGAGTTTCCGGTGAATCCTACGATAAGCTGACCCATGCCGGCCTTTACGGCGCTCAGTGCTCCATGGATACATTATCCCAGCTCTTTGGCGTGGATGTGGATTACTATGCGAAGGTCAACTTCACGACATTGAGAGATATGGTCAATGCCCTCGGCGGTGTGGATCTGGATTCCAGATATGAATTTACGACCATCAGCGGTGAATATTTTGTTCAGGGAATGAACTACGATGTGGATGGTTCTTCGGCTCTGGCTTTTGCCCGGGAACGTTATAACCTGCCGAATGGAGATAATGACCGTGTGCTGAACCAGCAGATTGTTATGAAAGCGATTTTGAATAAATGCATGTCTCCGGCGATTCTGACCGGTTACATGGGCATTATGGAAAGTCTGTCGGACAGCTTTGAAACAAGCCTCAGCCAGCAGCAGATTTCCAGTCTGGTGCGTATGCAGCTTGACAGCGGCGCCGGATGGGATATTTTATCCTCTGCGGTTGTCGGAAGCGGTTCGGAATCGACCTGTTATTCCTCCGGTGATAATATGCTTTATGTCATGATCCCGGATGAAAACAGTGTGCAGACGGCTGCCGGATTTATGAATCAGATTAAGAGTGGCGAAGTTATTTCTCAGGAAGAAATTTCCGGGGCCCTCGCCAACTAAAAAATGGCCCGAAGGAAGGGATTAACCGATGAATTCCTTAAAAAAAGAAAAGCAGTCTATCATAAATAAAGTGTTGTTGCTCCTGGTTGACGGTTTCAGTGTGGCCCTGTGTTCCTTTTTGGGACTGCTCATGCGGTTTGACATGAATGTGGCCCACATACCGGCGCCGTATATGCGGGCCGTGGAACGGATGATTCCGGCGTTTATCCTGGTGACCCTGGTTATTTTCTGGGTGGCGAAGCTCTACCATACGTTGTGGCGGTTCGCCAACTCCAGGGAACTGATCGGGATTGTAGCGGCGGCGGCGGCTTCGACCGTGTTTACGATTATTTACAGCTATTTTACCTATAATGCGGTGCCGAGAAGCTTTTTTCCGTTTTATTTTATCTGCCTTCTTGCCTGTGTCTGCATCACCCGGTATTCGACGACGATTTTCAGAACGCTGGCAGCGAGCCGGAACCATGGAAAGCATGCCCGGAATACGATGATTATCGGCGCGGGTGAAGCCGGAAATATGGTGATGAAAGAGCTGATTATGAGCGACTATCTGGATGCCCGCATCAAGTGTTTTATCGACGATGATGTTCATAAGCACAACACCTATATCCACGGTGTGAAAGTCGTCGGCGGAAGGGATAAGATTCTGGAATCCGTGGAAAAATATGATATCAATGAAATTATTATTGCCATGCCGAGTATCGGCAAGAAGACGACGAAGGAGCTCGTGGATATCTGCAGGGATACCGACTGCGAACTGAAAATCCTTCCGGGAATGTATCAGTTCGTTACCGGAGATCTGGATCTGTCCATGATCCGTAACGTTCAGATCGAGGACCTTCTCGGCCGGGAGACCGTGGATGTGGATGTGCAGTCGATTATGGGCTATGTATCGAAAAAATGCGTGCTTGTGACCGGCGGCGGCGGTTCCATCGGAAGCGAGCTGTGCCGTCAGATCGCGGCGAACCATCCGAGACGGCTCATTATTCTCGATATCTATGAAAATAATGCCTACGATATCCAGCAGGAGCTGAAACAGAAGTATCCGTATCTGGATCTGATCGTGCTGATCGGTTCGGTGCGTAATACAAACCGTGTGAATTCTATTTTCGACCAGTACCATCCGGACATTGTTTATCATGCGGCGGCCCATAAGCATGTACCGCTGATGGAAGACAGCCCGAATGAGGCGATTAAAAATAATGTGTTCGGCACTTATAAGGTGGCGGCGGCGGCCGACCGATACGGTGTCAGCCGTTTTGTGCTGATTTCCACCGATAAAGCGGTGAATCCGACCAATATCATGGGCGCCAGCAAGCGGATGTGCGAGATGATCGTTCAGGCCTTTAACAACCGTTCAAATACAGACTTTGTGGCGGTGCGTTTTGGCAATGTTCTGGGCAGCAACGGCAGCGTTATTCCGCTGTTTAAGAAACAGATTGAGGCCGGAGGCCCGGTGACGGTGACCCACCCGGATGTGGTGCGTTATTTTATGACCATTCCGGAGGCGGTGAGCCTGGTGCTGGAGGCCGGCGCGGTCGCGAAGGGCGGCGAGATTTTTGTCCTGGATATGGGAGATCCGGTAAAAATCGATGATCTGGCGCGGAATCTGATTCGTCTGTCCGGATATACGGTCGGTGAGGATATTGAGATTGAGTACACCGGATTAAGACCCGGTGAAAAATTATATGAAGAACTGCTCATGAATGAAGAGGGGCTGCAGGATACAGCGAATAAAATGATCCATATCGGCAAGCCGATTGATTTTGATGAGGATGAGTTTTTACAGAATCTGGAAAAGCTGTATACCTATGCCTACGATGAAACAGAGCAGATGAAGACGATGGTCGCGAAGATTGTACCGACCTATCATATTCGTCCCGAGGATAAAAAACGGGATGCCGGAAAACGGCACCATATGACACCGATCGGAGATTCGGAGGTCGGACAGTATGAACCTTTTAAACAGAGTATAATATTGAAATGAGATGAGGCTTTGTGAATATTCCTTTTTCACCGCCGGATATCGGCGAAGAAGAGATTAAAGAAGTTGTAGATACATTAAAAAGCGGATGGATTACCACCGGACCGAAAACAAAACTTTTTGAACAGAGAATCGCAGCGTATTGCCGGACGAGCCGGGCAGTCTGCCTGAATTCGGCGACAGCCTGTATGGAGACGACCCTGCGGATTCTCGGCGTTGGGCCGGGAGATGAAGTGATCACCAGCGCCTATACGTATACGGCAACCGCCAGTGTTGTCTGTCATGTGGGAGCGAAGCTGGTGCTGGTGGACACGGCGCCGGATTCTTTCCAGATGGATTACGGAAAGCTTGAGGCGGCGGTGAATGAACGGACAAAGGTCATCATCCCGGTAGAATTGGGCGGCGTGATTTGCGATTACGACCGTCTTTTTCAGATTGTGGAACATAAAAAATCCCTGTTCCATCCGGCAAATGAACTGCAGAAGCAGATTGGCCGGGTGATTTTAATGGCCGATGCAGCCCACGGCTTCGGAGCGCAAAGGGACGGAAAAATGTGCGGTGAGATTGCCGATTTCACCTGCTTTTCCTTTCATGCCGTCAAAAATCTGACCACCGCCGAAGGCGGTGCGGTGACCTGGAGGGATATGCCGGGAATCGATCAGGAAGCGCTGTATAAGCAGTACATGCTGATGTCGCTTCACGGACAGTCCAAGGATGCTCTGGCAAAGACGAAACTCGGCGCCTGGGAATATGATATCATTGCCCCTTATTATAAGTGCAATATGACGGACATTATGGCATCCATCGGCCTTGCCCAGTTAAAGCGTTATCCGGAAATATTAAAACGGCGTCGTCAGCTGATTGAGATGTATGATGCGGCGCTGGCAGACCTTCCGGTGACCCGGCTGGTTCATTTTGATGACAGGGGTGTGTCCAGCGGCCATCTTTATCTGGTGCGGCTGACGGGAAAAAGCCGTGAGTCTGTAAATCAGGTAATATCTAAAATGGCGGAAGCCGGTGTTGCGACGAATGTACATTACAAGCCGCTGCCGCTTTTGAGCGCCTACCGGAACATGGGCTTTGATATAAAGGATTATCCGAATGCCTTCCGGATGTTTGAAAATGAACTGACACTGCCTCTGCATACCTGTCTGACAGATGCACAGGCGGCTTATGTGACAGATACTTTTAAGAAAGTTTTGATGGAGTTATGTTAAGAAAATGGGAACAATTGCCGGAACGGATGCAGAACGCCGCGGTCCGGCCCTACTATGAACAATTACAGAAAAAGAAAATAAGTCTTTTTATGAAGCGGACGATGGACGTTGTATTATCATCGGTGCTGCTGGTTCTGTCTGCCCCGGCACTGCTGGTGCTGGCGGCTGCGGTTCGGCTGGATTCGCCGGGGCCGGCGCTGTTTCGGCAGGTCCGGGTGACCCAGTATGGAAGGCAGTTTCGGATTTTTAAATTTCGCACCATGGTCAATCATGCGGACCGGATGGGAACCCAGGTGACAGCCAGCGGCGATGCCCGGATTACCCGGCTTGGAAAAAAGATGCGTCAGTACCGTCTGGATGAGCTTCCGCAGCTTCTGAATATTCTTCTGGGCGATATGTCCTTTGTAGGAACACGGCCGGAAGTGGTGAAATATGTCCGGGAATATACGGATGAGATGACGGCGACTCTGCTGCTTCCGGCCGGCGTGACATCGGAGGCCTCCATCCGCTATAAGGATGAGGAAAAGCTTCTGGAAGGTGTTTCGGATGTGGATGATGCCTATATCCACATGGTTCTGCCTGAAAAGATGGCATATAATCTGAGAAGTCTCCGGGAATTTGGATTTTTCCGGGAATTAAAAATTATGATGGATACGGTGGCTGCCGTATTCCGATAGAGGTGTGAAGCGGTTATGAAAATATCACTCTGCACAATTGCATATAACGAAGAAAAAAACCTTCCGGCGCTGCTGGCGGATATCGAGCATCAGGACTACCCCCATTCAGAGCTGGAAATCGTTCTGGTGGACAGTATGTCTGAAGATCATACCCGGAAAATAATGCTGGATTTCTGCCGGAAGGCGTCCGGCTTTGCGGCGGTCAAGGTGATAGAAAACCGGGGCGGCAATCAGGCTTCCGGCTGGAATCAGGCGATTATGGCGGCAGCGGGCGACGCCATCATCCGGGTGGACAGCCATGCATCGATTCCTGCGGATTTTGTCCGGAAAAATGCCGAGGTTCTGGAAAGCGGCGAAGATGTTGCCGGCGGCCCGCGGCCGAATATGGTGTCGGATCCGACGCCATGGAAGGAAACGCTGCTGCTGGCGGAAAGTTCCATGTTTGGAAGCAGCATTGCGTCCTACCGGCGTGAAGGAAAGAAAAGCTATGTAAAATCCGTGTTCCACGGCGCCTATCGGCGAAAGGTTTTCGAGGATGTGGGCGGTTTTAATGAAGCGCTGGGACGGACCGAGGACAATGAGCTCCATTACCGGATTCGCCGGAAGGGATATAAGATATGCTTCCATCCGGGGATCCACTCCCGGCAGCATGTCCGGAGCAGCCTGAAAGAAATGGTGCGCCAGAAGTACAGCAACGGTTATTGGATCGGCCTGACGGCAGGCGTCTGCCCGAAATGCCTGTCCCTGTATCATTTTGTTCCGTTTGGGTTCGTCTGTGCCATCATCGGCAGCGGGATTCTGGCCCTCAGAAAGCATAAGCTTCCGGCAAAACTGCTGTGGGGCGCCTACGGGACAGCGGCATCTCTCATGGCGCTTTTATCTGTGAAAAATGTAAAGAAGCATGTGAGCCAGGCGGCCCTGCCGGTTCTGTTTTTCATACTCCATGTGAGCTATGGTATCGGAACGCTGCTGGGATTGGTAAGGATGCCTTTCTGGCGGAAAACCCATGGCCATTCGGCTTCTGCGGAAGAAGTGAAGGCCCTTTTGAATGCCCGGCGGGAGGGGAGTAAAATATGATATTTGGAGTCATTGTGGCCGGCGGCGTCGGTTCACGGATGGGAGCGGACAGGCCAAAACAGTTTCTGGATCTGGCGGGATGTCCGATTATTATTTATACGTTAAAGGCCTTTCTGGAGTGTCAGAGGCTGGAACATATTTATATGGGCGTGCATCCGGAGTGGGTGGCGCATATGGAAGGCCTTATTGAAACCTACATTCCGGAAGAATCCCGGCAGCGGGTACATCTGGCGGCCGGAGGCGGTGAGCGCAACGATACGATCATGAATGTTATCGCCCGGATCGAAGCGGATTTCGGAACGGCGGAAACCCATTACATTATTACCCAGGACGGGGTCCGTCCCTTTGTATCCCGGCGTCTGATCGAAGCCCATGTGGATGCGGTAGTGGAATATGACGCGGTGGATACGGCAATTCCGGCAGTGGATACGATCATTGTTTCCGATGACGGACAGTTTATTGATGATATTCCTGAGCGGAAATATTTATATCAGAGTCAGACCCCTCAGAGCTTTCGGATGGATCTGCTGAAAAAGCTTTATGAAGGGCTGACGCCGGAGAAAAAATCCATTTTAACGGATGCCTGTAAGATATGCACCGTGGGTCAGGTTCCGGTACATATTGTGCCCGGCGAGGTTTCAAACATGAAGATTACAACGGCTATGGACTATAAAATTGCGGTCATGATGGCCAAAAACCGTCTATTTGACATAGAAAATTCATGAATTTGAGGCATGTTGACTATTGTCCGGGCATTTTACTTCGTGTATAATTGTCAGGAGAAATTTGGAAGGAATTAGAAATATGCAGAGAAAAAGTAGTTTTGAGGACTTTGAAGAACTGATGAATAAAGCTTCTGAAACGGAGAAAACACGGGAAGAACTGGAATTTAATCCCGAAACGGCCCGGCGGCAGCCGGAACCAAAGATCCCCGCGGTAGGTTCTGAGATGTTCGATGAAGGAGAGGATGACGCTGAGGCACGTTACCGCCGCAGGGAAGAACGGCTTCGGAAAAAGGCGGAAAAACGCCGGAGAAGCAAACACTGGGGCGGCCGGATTCTGGCCATTATTCAGTTGATTCTCTCAGTTATTTTTATGGGCGCATTATTTGTTCTGGATGTGCTGCCTCTGAAATACTTTGTGATAATCAGCATTGTCTTTGTTCTTCTGGCTCTGATATGCTTTGGGCTTCAGTTTGGCCGGAAAATCCACTGGATCGGAAAAGTGATTTCGATTCTGATGTGTCTGGTGCTGATTCTCGGAAGCGTTTATGTGATTAAAACGAAATATACCCTGGACACGGTGACAAAAACAAAGATGTATCAGACGGATAAAATCGTGATCGCGGTCATGGCGGAGGATGAGGCCCAGTCTGTTGAAGATGCAAAGGACTATGAATTCGGAATTATGTCGGCTCTGGACCGGTCGAAAGTCGATCAGGCGATTGAGCAGATCAACGGAAACCTGAAATCGGAAATCGATACCAGCGAGTTTGATTCTTATTCGGAACTGGTTCAGGCGCTGTATAAAGGGAAAGTTGATGCGATGATTTATAATCAGGCGCTGGATGAGCTCATTGAAGAAAATAATCCGGGATTTCTCGAGAAGATCCGGATTATCGATAACTTTAATGTAGAGACCCAGGTGCTTATGGAGGACGTTCCGGATCTTCCGATCACAAAGCAGCCGTTTATTGTTTATCTGAGCGGTATGGACGTTTACGGGGAACTGGAGCAGACCAGCCGGAGCGATGTGAATATCATGGCCTGTGTCAATCCGGCGACGAAGCAGGTGCTTCTCGTCAGTGTGCCAAGAGACGCCTACGTGGAAATACCGGGAATTACCAGCGGTGAAAAGGATAAGCTGACCCATGCGGGAATGTACGGTGTCCGGTATTCGATGGCGGCTATGGAAGAAATTTTTGATGTGGATATCAGCTATTATGTCCGGGTCAACTTTACATCGCTGATTATGATGGTGGATGCCCTGGGCGGTGTGGATGTGGAATCCGAATATGCCTTTTCCACGTATTATAAGCAGTATGACGAAGCAACAGACACCTGGAGCTATTACGAATATGACAAGGGTATGAACCATCTGAGTGGTAAATATGCCCTGGCATTTGCGCGGGAGCGTATGAATGCGGCCGGCGGAGATTACCAGCGGGCGAAAAATCAGCAGAAGGTGATCGCGGCCCTTCTGGAGAAATTAAAATCTCCGGCCATTCTTACCGGATATACGGGACTGCTTTCGAGCCTGGAAGGAAAGATGGATACAAACCTTTCGGCCCAGCAGATTGCCAGCCTTGTAAAAATGCAGTTGAACGATGCGGCGGAATGGAATATTGTTTCGGCCAATGTTTATGGTATAAGCTCTAAAGAATATTGTGCATCCTATGCGGAGGCGCCACTGGCGGTTGAAGTGCTTGACGACGATTCGGTCGAAGCGGTTCAGGAGGTTATCGAAAAGCTGATGGCCGGTGAAGTGATTTCCGAACCACGGAAGACGGAGCTTCAGGAGATTTATGAAGTGGATGACGCCGATGATGGTGAATATCTGGATAATCATGCTTCCGATGATGAATACGATGATTTTTACTGGGAAAACGGCGGGTATGAGAGCGATAAGACGTCAAAAGCACAGTCTTCAGCCTCAGATGCCGCAGCTTTGGACAGTACGTCGGATGAAACCGACGATACCTATTGATGAAAAGGGAAACCGTCAGAAGTTTTTGACGGTTTCCCTTTTTTGGGAATTTCCACGGAATATCGGGCAGAGAAGGTCAACTCAGAAGAAAATCATGGTAAAAGTGCATAATTTCAAAATAATAATTTATGCAAAAGAGATAAAAAGAAAAAATATTTAAAAATTCGGTCACAAATAGCAGGAGTACACGGATGAATAATTAGAGAAGAACCAGGAGGCACATAGAATTTTGGAAAAAAAGGAGGCTGATTACAGAAGATAGGCAGTCGAAAACCCATATGTCCTCCTGGAAGATCATTCTTATGGGAACATTTTTATTTAGTCAACAAGTCAAGATTTATTAAGAATAACCTTTGTATGTCGCTGTTACCAGATGAAACAGTGAAAATGAGCAAATGGCGGTGCCGGATGCGATTCGTCCGGCACCGATTTGAAAAGAGAAGGTCGGATGAAGGGATGGATTTACTGAATTTGATTTTTCCTCCGAGATGTCCGCTATGCGGTGAAATACTGACATTGGAGGAAGGAAAGGTGCACAGGTCATGCTATGAAAAGCTGCCGTGGATCCGTGAGCCGAGATGCAGGCGGTGCGGAAAGCCCATAGCGGATGCCGCCGGAGAATTCTGTCTGGATTGTTTCCGGAACAGATCGGATCACGGAAAAAGCTTTGACAGCGGAAGGGCTCTATGGCTTTATGGCGGGAATATACGTAAATCCGTGCTGGATTATAAATACCAGGGTATGAAAAGCTATACGGATTTCTATGCGGAAGAAGTGGTCCGAAACCTGGGCGGATGGATCCGACGGAAGCGGCCGGAGGCTTTGATTCCTGTACCCCTTCACTCGCGGAAAAAGCGGATGCGGGGATTTAATCAGGCGGAGCTGCTGGCCAGGGCTGTGGGGAAACGGATGGGAATACCGGAAAATGGCCGGATATTATACCGGAATCGCTGGACAGAGCCTCAGAAGGGCATTTCCGGCCGTGAGCGTCGACATAATCTGGCAAAATCCATGGAAATCCGACAATTTCCTGAGGACCTTCGGCGGGTCATGCTGGTCGACGATATTTATACAACAGGGAGTACGATGGAAGTCTGCGGTCAGATTTTGAAGGAAGCCGGTGCGGAAGAAGTGTATTTTTTTACTTTATGCACAGGTTATGGCGATGGATAAGGCGGATTTTCAGCATAAAAACAGGAAAAAACTACAAAAATAGAGTTGACGGCGAATATAGTCTTGTTGTATAATGAATGGGCTATGGAAGCGGTCTTTTTTTTATGCCTAAAATTAAAGACCATCAAAATAAATTTAAGTGGAGGTGGAAGTTGTGCGCGTTAAGATCACATTGGCATGTACTGAATGCAAACAGCGTAATTACAACCTGACGAAAGAGAAAAAAGCTCATCCGGACAGAATGGAAACAAAGAAATACTGCAGATTCTGTAAAAAACACACATTACACAAAGAAACCAAGTAATTAGCGATGGCAGGGAGTGAATCATATGGGCGATACAGAAAGAACAAGCAAGCCTGGGAAACTCAGCCAGATTAAGGCCGAATTTAAAAAGGTTATCTGGCCGGATAAAACAACCGTCCGCAAGGAAACAACGGCTGTGGTTGTCGTATCCGTGTTATTGGGTGTGTTAATCGCATTACTTGACATCGTTCTCCGTTACGGAGTCGATTTTATTATTTCGCTGTAGGAAAGGTGAAATTATGGCAGAAGCAAAATGGTATGTAGTTCATACCTATTCAGGCTATGAAAACAAAGTGAAGGCGAATATCGAAAAATCCATCCAGAATTTACATCTGGAAGACCAGATTTTAGACGTTCAGGTGCCGATGCAGAATGTTATGGAAGTAAAGAACGGTCAGAAAAAGAGCGTTCAGAAAAAACTCTTCCCGGGATATGTTCTGCTCCACATGATTATGAACGATGAAACATGGTACGTTGTACGTAATACCAGAGGTGTTACCGGATTTGTCGGACCGGAGTCAAAACCTGTTCCTCTGACGGAGGCTGAGATGGCTCCTCTGGGAATCAGCAGCGAAAAAGTTCAGATTGATTATGAAGTCGGCGACGCCGTACGGGTTGTTTCCGGTGCCTGGGAAGAAACGGTGGGTATTATCCGCAGTATTAATCAGGCAAAACAGTCTGTAACCATCGGCGTTGAGATGTTCGGCAGAGAGACGGCTGTGGAAATCAGCGTCTTAGATATTCGAAGAATGTAACACAAAAGTCGTTCGCACAGGATGCGGACCGTGGGAGGGACATTCCCGAAATTACCACAATATTCAGGAGGTATGCTATTATGGCAAAGAAAGTCACAGGATATATTAAATTACAGATTCCTGCTGGTAAAGCAACACCAGCACCACCGGTTGGTCCTGCTTTAGGTCAGCATGGTGTAAATATCGTACAGTTTACAAAAGAATTTAATGCAAGAACTGCAGACAAGGGCGATTTAATCATCCCTGTTGTTATCACAGTTTACAATGACAGAAGCTTCAGCTTCATCACAAAAACTCCACCGGCAGCAGTTCTGTTAAAGAAAGCTTGTAGCCTGAAGTCTGGTTCTGCAGTACCGAACAAGACAAAAGTTGCTACAATTTCCAAAGAAGAAATTCAGAAAATCGCTGAAATGAAAATGCCTGACTTAAATGCAGCAAATCTTGATGCAGCAATCAGCATGATCGCTGGTACTGCACGAAGCATGGGCATTGTTGTTGAAGAGTAGAGCACTTGACAAGGGCGAGGCGTAGACGAAGGCCGAGCTTAGTGCGAACCTGTTCCTGAACCTTAACGAGGCAGCGCCGAGTTTAGTTGAAGGAACGTACCCGTTCGTTACAGTTGAGCGGACATACCCGTGATATTATTGAAATTATACAGACCGTGGGAGGGTAGCTCCCGATATTACCACAAGGAGGATTTTTAATCATGAAAAAAGGTAAGAGATATGTTGAGTCTGCAAAATTAGTAGACCGCGCAACTCTTTATGATGTTGATGAAGCAGTAAGTATTTTAAAGAAAACAGCTAACGCTAAATTTGATGAAACAATCGAAGCACACATTCGTCTGGGTGTTGACGGACGTCACGCTGACCAGCAGGTTCGTGGTGCTGTCGTTCTTCCACACGGAACCGGTAAAACTGTTCGTGTACTCGTATTTGCAAAAGGCGATAAAGTTGCAGAAGCAGAAGCAGCCGGAGCAGATTTCGTAGGCGGCGAAGAATTAGTACCAAGAATCCAGAAAGAAGGATGGTTAGACTTCGACGTTGTTGTTGCTACACCGGACATGATGGGTATCGTAGGTCGTCTGGGTCGTGTTCTCGGACCTAAAGGCTTAATGCCAAACCCTAAAGCTGGTACAGTTACTATGGACGTAACAAAAGCGATTAATGATATCAAAGCTGGTAAGATTGAATACAGACTTGATAAATCCAACATCATTCATGTGCCAATCGGAAAAGCTTCTTTCACAGAAGAAAAGTTAGCGGACAACTTCCATACATTAATCGGAGCAATCAATAAGGCAAAACCAGCCGCTGCTAAAGGTCAGTACTTAAAGAGCGTTGTTATCACTTCCACTATGGGACCTGGTATCAAGCTTAACCCTGTAAAATTAGCATAATTGTTGGTTTTTTGATTGACAACCACTTTAAAAGGTGATATATTATTAAAGCGAATGCTGCCAGAGACAGCAGGTACCGTAATGGTGTAAGTTATGAACGCCTGCCGAGGGAGAACTATACGCATCTGATTTTCAGATATGTTTGAATAGTTTATAAGACCTCTCTGTCCATGGATAGAGAGGTTTTTCTATGGCGGTACACTTAAAATCTACAAGGAGGTGCACCAACGTGGCAAAAGTTGAATTAAAACAGCCAGTCGTAGATGAAATCGCTGCATTACTTAAAGATGCAGAAGCATTAGTTGCTGTTGATTACCGTGGTCTTACAGTTGAAGAAGATACACAGCTTCGTAAATCTTTAAGAGAAGCAGGTGTAACTTATAAAGTTTATAAGAACACATTAATCAAACGTGCCGTAGAAGGAACAGAATGGGAAAAAATCGCAGCTGTTCTTGAAGGCCCGACAGCGATCGCTGTAAGCTCTGAGGATGCAACAGCACCAGCCAGAGTCTTAAACGAAGCAAGCAAAAAGATGCCAAACCTTGAATTCAAGGCAGGTATCGTAGCTGGCGAATACTACGACGAACAGATGATCAAAGTTATTGCAACAATTCCTTCCAAAGAAGTACTTCTTGGAAAATTACTTGGAAGTATCCAGTCTCCTATTGCAAACTTTGCTCGTGTTATTAAACAGATCGCAGAAAAAGATGAAACTGCAGCTTAATCTTTAGAGATTAAGAACGTAAAACCTATTAAAATTTAATTGGAGGTAAAAAATAATGGCAAAATTAACTACAGCTGAATTTATCGAAGCTATCAAAGAGTTATCCGTATTAGAATTAAATGAATTAGTAAAAGCATGTGAAGAAGAATTTGGTGTATCCGCAGCAGCAGGTGTTGTTGTAGCAGCAGCAGGCGCTGGCGAAGCAGCAGCAGAAGAAAAAACAGAATTTGATGTTGAATTAACAGAAGTTGGTCCTAACAAAGTTAAAGTCATCAAAGTTGTTCGTGAAGTTACAGGTCTTGGCTTAAAAGAAGCTAAAGAAGCTGTTGACAGCGCTCCAAAAATGGTTAAAGAAGGCGCAAGCAAAGAAGAAGCTGAAGAAATCAAAGCTAAATTCGAAGCTGAAGGTGCTAAAGTTACAATCAAATAATTTGGCATGTCTATATGAAAGGCGTATCGCTCCGGCGGTACGCCTTTTTGATTTATTCAGGGAAGTGTGTTATTATAGTGTCAAGTTAGCAAGACACTATTGGATCCGGTGTGCGGAATTTGTATAAATACACACCAGTTTATACGGCGGGAGGAAAACCGGAACTGATAGAAGGAGATGTTTTTCGGATTAATATTCCTGTTACTGGGGCAGCTGTTGAAGAAGTAATGGCAGCTTTAAATATTTCCAGAGCCACCGTTTTTAGGGAATATGCAAAGATACGAAAAAAATGCGGCTTCGCTTATGACAAGAAAACAGGCCTTTGGTTAGTCTCATAGTCTCAAGTGAGAAATGAGACTAATGAGACTGAGATGAGACTTTAGCACGAGAAAGCGAAGTGAGGATGATTCAATGCACTTATTTAACTCATTCAGTTCTTAAAACATAGTATTTCTTTAACTCGCTCTATCTGTTTTCAATCGAAAACATACGAAAACCCCGTAAAATCAATCAAAAATAAGAAAAATCTTTCGTGCATTTACTTGACATAAGAAGGCCTTCACAAAGGAGACACGTGCTGTGATTGGCCTGTCCACATGCGCCGAGTCTGCAACAAATGGTCGGGTTGTTTTGTTTGGACGTCTGGATAAGTCCGAGTGAGCGGAACAGGGAGGTGTACGCAGATACGATGAATCATAAAATGAGACCCTTTCAGCGGATCCGGATTTTCCTGCTGGGAATTGGGGCGCTGCTGCTGCCGATGCAGGTGCTTGCCGGGGCATACACCTGTACCGCAGAGATACCCGCAGAAGTGACGGTGACGGGCGAAGCCGTACCGTCCGGCGTGGATTCAAAGCTGGTGTTTGTTTCCGGACAGGAGGGAAATCCGATGCCGGAACTGGCGGAGATTGAGGTAAAGGACCATCAGACCGTGAATTTCGGCCCGATCACCTATACGGAACCGGGAGATTATACGTACCGTATTTATCAGGAAAAGGGCAGTGTGCATGAGGTTAGCTATGATGAAAGCGTTTATTCGGTGACCGTTCGGGTTGTCAATGATGAAAAGGACGGATTAAGGGCCGAAATATGGGCGGTCAGGGATGAGGACCGGAATAAGACGGATAAAATCCGGTTCACAAATCGTTATGAAGCGCCGCCAAAACCGGAACCGGAGGCCCAGAAAACCGGAGATTCGATGCAGCCGGTATTTTGGGGCGGCATCATGCTGCTTTCGCTGCTGGTAATGGCCGGGCTTCGAAGGAGAAAGGGCTGATGGCAGGGACCAGAGTGCTGAAGCCGAAACATATTCTGTGGGATAAGGACCGGGTGCGGTTTAAGGAGCGGTGTTTTACAAAAGCTGTGGAAATCCGTTATTCGGATATGATTGCGGCCTATATGGTCGTTTCGGACCGAAAAACAGGCGGGGAGCGCAGACTGCCTGTTTTGGAAGTCGGCGATGATCTGCCGGGGTATGCGGTGATCTATGACAGAAACCGGTCCGCGTATGAAATCCGGTTTGAGCATACGGTATTAACCGCCGGAGAATTTCTGGTATACTTATCACGACACAGTGCTTCGGTGTATATCGGTTATGATGACTGGGTGGCATCCATGCTTGATGAAAAGCATTTTAAAGAGCTGGTGCATATGGTTTCAGTGATGACGGAAAATTAAAAACAGGGAAAGACGTATTGTTTTGGAGAAAGCGCAGACTTCGGCCCGGACAATACGTCTTTTTTTGTGCAAAAATACCCCGGATTTTAAGGGGGAAGGGGATTGACACGCCCGGCGGGTCGTGTTAGAATATTATGATGCAATTAGTATGGAGTTTCAGGCCTTTCGGGCCTTGAAAACATATAGAATTGGAGCAACTTTTTAACTGTCGATTTGATTATTAAGGAGTGAAAAACCGTCAATGAACAGTATGAAGCGTATTAAGCCAGTGAAATCGGGCAGAGGCATTCGTATGAGCTACGCAAAACAGCGTGAAGTTCTGGACATGCCGAATCTCATTGAAGTACAGAAAAACTCATATCAGTGGTTCCTGGATACCGGTTTAAAAGAAGTGTTTGAAGACATTTCTCCGATTGCCGACTACAGCGGACACCTGAGTCTTGAATTCACCGACTTTACATTATGTAAAGACGATGTGAAATACAGCATTGATGAATGTAAGGAAAGAGATGCGACGTATGCAGCACCGTTAAAAGTCAGAGTGCGTCTCATTAATAAAGAAACAGATGAAATCAACGAACATGAAATTTTCATGGGCGATCTGCCATTGATGACAGAAACAGGAACTTTCGTTATTAACGGCGCTGAACGTGTTATCGTCAGCCAGTTAGTGCGTTCCCCTGGTATCTACTACGGCATCAGCCATGATAAGATCGGTAAAAAACTCTATTCCTGTACCGTGATTCCAAACCGTGGTGCATGGCTGGAATATGAAACCGATTCCAACGATGTTTTCAACGTACGTGTTGACCGTACCCGTAAAGTACCGGTAACCGTGCTGATCCGTTCCCTCGGTGTCGGAACAAATCAGGAAATCATCGATATGTTCGGTGAAGAACCAAAGATTCTTGCTAGTATCTCCAAGGATACCTCCGATAACTATCAGGATGGTCTTCTGGAATTATATAAGAAAATCCGTCCGGGCGAACCGCTGGCAGTGGACAGTGCAGAGAGCCTGATTAACGCCATGTTCTTTGATCCGAGACGTTACGACCTGGCGAAAGTTGGACGTTATAAGTTCAATAAGAAGCTGGCGCTGAAAAACCGGATTAAAAACTTCCCTCTGGCAGATGATGTGGTGGATACAACCACCGGTGAGATCATTGCCGAAGCAGGAACCATTGTTACGGAACAGATTGCAAATGATATCCAGAATGCAGCCGTTCCTTATGTCTTTGTACAGACAGAAGAAAGAACAGTAAAAGTTCTTTCCAATATGATGGTTGACCTGACAAATTGGGTGGATGTGGATCCGGAAGAAGTCGGCGTTGCTGAAAAGGTTTACTATCCGGCGCTGAGCGCAATCCTGGAACAGAATGAGGATATCGAGGATATTAAAGATGCGATCCGCAGAAATATCAGCGAGCTGATTCCAATGCACATTACAAAGGAAGATATTTTTGCTTCCATTAACTATAATATCCATCTGGAATACGGTATCGGAAACAGCGATGATATCGACCACTTAGGAAACCGTCGTATCCGTGCCGTTGGTGAACTGCTTCAGAACCAGTATCGTATCGGTCTTTCACGTATGGAACGTGTGGTTCGTGAACGTATGACAACACAGGATCTGGAAGGTATTTCTCCACAGTCTCTGATTAACATCAAACCGGTAACGGCAGCCGTGAAGGAATTCTTCGGAAGTTCCCAGTTGTCCCAGTTTATGGATCAGAACAACCCGCTGTCCGAGCTGACACACAAACGTCGTCTTTCCGCATTGGGACCAGGCGGTCTGTCCCGAGACAGAGCCGGATTCGAGGTCCGAGACGTTCACTATTCCCACTACGGAAGAATGTGTCCGATCGAAACGCCTGAAGGTCCGAACATCGGTCTGATCAACTCCCTGGCATCCTATGCACGGATCAACCAGTATGGATTTATCGAAGCGCCTTACCGCGTGCTCGACAAATCGGATCCGAAGAACCCTCGGGTTACCGATGAAGTTGTTTATCTGACAGCCGATGAAGAAGATAATTACACCGTTGCACAGGCCAATGAGCCGATCGATGAAAACGGTTATTTCCTGAATACAAACATTTCCGGTCGTTACCGTGAAGAAACTTCTGAGTTCCAGAAGTCTAAAGTGGATTTAATGGACGTATCCCCACGAATGGTATTCTCCGTGGCAACATCCATGATTCCATTCCTTCAGAACGATGATGCCAACCGTGCGCTGATGGGATCCAACATGCAGCGTCAGGCCGTGCCTCTGATGCTGACCGATTCTTCCATCGTCGGTACCGGTATGGAAAAGAAAGCAGCCGTTGACTCCGGTGTCTGCGTTGTCGCTAAACACGGCGGTGTGGTTGAACGTTCCGCTTCCAGCGAGATTATCGTAAAAACCGATGACGGACAGAGAGATGTTTACAAACTCCAGAAGTTTGTGGGCAGTAACCAGGGCGCCTGCTACAACCAGAGACCGATCGTATTCAAAAACGAACGTGTCGAAGCCGGTGAAGTTCTGGCGGATGGTCCGTCCACATCCAAGGGTGAAATCGGTCTCGGTAAGAACCCGCTGATCGGTTTCATGACATGGGAAGGTTACAACTTCGAGGATGCGGTTCTTCTGAGCGAACGTCTGGTTCAGGAAGACGTTTACACATCCATTCATATTGCAGAATATGAAGCCGAAGCCAGAGATACAAAACTGGGACCTGAAGAAATTACAAGAGACGTTCCGGGTGTCGGCGATGACGCGCTGAAAAACCTGGATGAAAGAGGTATTATCCGTGTGGGCGCTGAAGTCCGTGCCGGAGATATCCTTGTCGGTAAAGTAACACCGAAGGGTGAAACCGAACTGACGGCTGAAGAACGGCTGCTTCGTGCCATCTTCGGTGAAAAAGCCAGAGAAGTAAGGGATACATCCCTGAAAGTACCTCATGGTGATTACGGTATTATTATTGATGCCAAAGTATTTACAAGAGAAAACGGAGACGAGCTTCCACCGGGAGTGAATGAATCCGTTCGCGTATATATTGCTCAGAAACGTAAGATTTCCGTGGGTGATAAGATGGCCGGCCGTCATGGTAACAAGGGTGTCGTTTCCCGTATTTTACCGGTTGAAGATATGCCATTCCTTCCAAACGGACGTCCTCTGGACATCGTGCTGAACCCATTGGGCGTACCTTCCCGTATGAATATCGGACAGGTATTGGAAGTCCATCTGGGTCTGGCTGCCAAAGCCCTTGGTTTCAAGATTGAAACTCCGGTATTTAACGGCGCCGATGAAGAGGATATCATGCAGACTCTGGAACTTGCCAACGATTATGTGAATAAATCCTGGGAAGAATTTACAGAACTGTGGAAAGACAGACTTTCTGATGAAACTTATAAATATCTGGAAGACAATATGGATTACAGAGAAGAGTGGAAGGGTGTTCCGATCGACCGTACCGGTAAGGTAAGACTTCGTGACGGACGTACCGGCGAAGAATTTGACAGCCCGGTTACTGTCGGATACATGCATTATCTGAAGCTGCATCATCTGGTTGATGATAAGATCCACGCACGTTCCACCGGTCCTTACTCCCTCGTTACACAGCAGCCGCTGGGCGGTAAAGCTCAGTTCGGCGGTCAGCGTTTCGGTGAAATGGAAGTTTGGGCGCTGGAAGCTTACGGCGCATCTTACACACTTCAGGAAATCCTGACCTTCAAGTCCGATGATGTTACAGGCCGTGTGAAGACCTATGAAGCCATTATTAAAGGCGAAAACATCACGGAACCGGGTATTCCGGAATCCTTTAAGGTACTTCTTAAAGAACTTCAGTCTCTGGCTCTGGATGTTCGTGTCCTCAGAGATGACCAGACCGAAGTGGAAATCGGTGAAACCGTGGATTACACCGATGAAGAAGAGTATCGGAATTATATGAACAGCCAGAGAAATTATGTCGGTGACGAAGATTCCTTTGGTGAATATGGATATAGAGAACAGACTGTGGAGGGTGAAGAATTTGTCGACGTTGTCGATGAATCCGATAACAGCGAAGACTTTGACCTGTATGAAGACGAAGCAGACATGGATTAAAGAAAGGAGTGCCGTTAATGCCTGAGATGAATAGCAGTGAAGCATTTCAACCGATGACATTTGATGCCATTAAGATTGGCCTTGCTTCCCCTGAAAAAATTAGAAGCTGGTCCCATGGTGAAGTTAAAAAGCCGGAGACCATTAACTATAGAACATTAAAACCGGAAAAAGACGGTTTGTTCTGCGAACGAATTTTTGGACCTCAGAAAGACTGGGAATGTCATTGTGGTAAATACAAAAAAATTCGTTATAAAGGCGTTGTTTGTGACCGATGCGGCGTTGAAGTTACAAAATCCAACGTACGTAGAGAAAGAATGGGACATATTGAGCTGGCAGCTCCTGTGTCACATATCTGGTACTTCAAGGGTATCCCGAGCCGTCTCGGTTTAATCCTTGATATGTACCCGAGAAACCTTGAAAAAGTTCTTTACTTTGCATCCTACGTGGTACTTGACAAAGGCGAGACCGATTTACAGGTTCGCCAGGTGCTTTCCGAAAAGGAATACCGGGATGCCTATGAAAAATTCGGCAATACCTTCCGTGCAGGAATGGGCGCTGAATCCATCAAAGAACTTCTGGAAGCCATCGACCTTGAAAAAGAGGCCGATGAGCTGAAAAAGGATTTAAAGACTTCCACAGGCCAGAAACGTGCCCGTATCATTAAACGTCTGGAAGTTGTTGAAGCTTTCCGGACTTCCGGAAACCGTCCGGAATGGATGATTATGACCGTGATCCCGGTCATTCCTCCGGATATCCGTCCGATGGTACAGTTAGACGGCGGACGTTTTGCGACATCCGACCTCAACGACCTTTACCGTCGTATTATTAATAGAAATAACCGTTTAAAACGTCTCCTTGAACTGGGAGCACCGGACATCATCGTACGTAATGAAAAACGTATGCTTCAGGAAGCTGTCGATGCGCTGATCGACAACGGCCGCCGCGGACGTCCGGTTACCGGCCCGGGAAACCGTGCGCTGAAATCCCTTTCCGATATGCTGAAAGGTAAACAGGGGCGTTTCCGTCAGAACCTTCTCGGTAAACGTGTTGACTACTCCGGTCGTTCCGTTATCGTCGTTGGTCCTGAACTTAAGATTTATCAGTGCGGTCTGCCAAA
>ERZ1673697.625-NODE-625-length-52526-cov-11.202112_pt1 | contig 52526 bp, 33 predicted proteins | sample MGYA00580227_ERZ1673697 | MGnify/ENA primary metagenome ERZ1673697 (study PRJEB41218, sample SAMN15661759) | gut metagenome | host: Homo sapiens | place: Canada: London | collected 2015-08-20/2019-03-30 | study: EMG produced TPA metagenomics assembly of... | reverse complement strand
TCTCTTATTAATCAATCGATTAACACGACTTGGTACTAATAAGTATATTTTTCCCACTTACACGTTACTAATGCTTATGTTGAATAAGCCGTATGGTTTTTTACGGGGATGATAACGTGGTTCGTTTTCGTTTATCGGAGCCGTAAAATACGTCTTTATGTTTTTTAAATACATCTTGAGCTTTAAAAAATACATCTTCATCTTTTTTTTAAACAACTATACGTTTTTAAAATACGCCAGCATGTTCCGTGAACAAGCTTAGCCTGTTCCGAGTACAGACTTAGTCTGTTCAGTGAACAAGCCTAGCTTGTTCATCGTATTCCCCCTACTAAGTCGACATCCCCCTTTCTCCCGTCACCCTTTCATTTTATGCCATACACACAGACAATCAGCCGGTTAAAGCTGAAATCACTTCCCCTCACTCCCGTTTCAGCCCGTAAGCTTTTGTTCCCACACTCCTTTCACTAAAAATGGTTGACTTCAAGTGTGAAAGGAGGGAAGGAACAATCGGCTTTTATTGCTGTGGCATACAAAATGAAGATAATCCCGGCATCCCTACAGGTTCATGAACAGATAATCGTCTATGCATTGAATGCTGAATTATCATCGGAACGAAAGATTTATTTTAATAATTGCATGAACATTAGTTTTCATTCATGTGAAGCTGTGTGACAGTTCTGTCTGTGCTGCTTGGCTATTGATCTTTTTTCTGTACTGATAAAGCTTTACACATCAGCATGTGTCCATACTTCGGCAAGTTTTTATCGGAACTTTAAAGTGAGGCAGTAGAAATTTAGCGGTCGTTTCCATTGAAAAGGAAACCCGCCATTGATGTGAGGTTTATCAATGGCGGGCAACTTGTTGTTTGAGGATTTCACAGCGGACTCCCGTTCAATTACATCTTTATCGTTTTATTGCGTACTTGTCTGAGTACCTTTTGCAATTCAAAGACTTTTCCCGGATATTTTTCCGCTACATTTTCCTGTTCGTTCACTTTCCGCATGTCATATAGCTGGGGAACATTCAAGTTTCCGGTCTCAACCTTCTCCGCCTTCATAAAGGTAGTGGGGTCGTCATTCGGCTCTATGTATTTCCAGTCTTTGGTGCGGACAGATAAAGTATGGTTCATGGACTGTTCTATAATCCAGGGACGGTCTGTCTTGTCCGTTCCTGTCAGGTTGCCCGAACGGTCGTAGCTGTCCGGAGCGCTGCCTTTGGGCAGCCTGGCATTGATCAACGCTCCCAAGGAAGCCAGCCAGTCAATTTGTGACATTAATAGATCCGAGTCTCCTGTCTCTTTTATTTTCTGCGGCCAGCGGACGATGACCGGAACAGCGGTACCACCTTCGAAGGCACTATACTTGTTTCCCCTCCACGGGCCGGAAGGGGTATGCCCGTTCAATAATTCTTCCGCCTGGTCTTTATATCCGTCGTCGACTACCGGGCCGTTGTCACTGGACAGGATAATCAGGGTGTTTTCAGCTAATCCCAGTTGGTCCAATGTCTCCATAATCTGACCGACTGTCCAGTCAAACTGGACAATTGCATCACCGCGCAACCCCATGGGGTTCTTTCCACGAAAACGATCATGAGGAAAACGGGGGACATGAACATCATTCGTGGCAAAGTACATAAAGAATGGTTCGTCTTTATGCTGCTTGATGAAGTCAATGGCATGAACGGTAATGGAGTCGGCGATGTTCTCATCTTTCCAAAGCGCTTTTCCACCGCCTTTCATGAATCCGATGCGGCTGATACCGTTCACAATGGACATGTCGTGTCCGTTGCTGGGGTGTAAGTTATACAGTAGCTCGGGATTGTTTCTTCCGGTGGGTTCTCCCGGAAAGTTCTTGGTATAGCTCACTGCTATGGGGGAAGACGGGTCGTAGTTGGCCACCTGCCCGTTTTCTATAAATACACAAGGTACGCGGTCGGCTGTAGCGGCCATGATGTAATGGTAGTCAAAACCCAAGTCGCCCAAAGCGGCAGGCAGAGGGGCGTTCCAGTCTTGTCCGCCTGTCTTGTCTCCCAGTCCCAGGTGCCATTTGCCGATGGCGGCTGTAGCGTAACCGGCACTTTTAAACATGTCTGCCATGGTGAATTGTTCGGGACGGATAATCATCTTTGCATCGCCTGCGGCAATGTCTGTGTCCGGTCTGCGCCACGCATATTCCCCTGTCAGCAACGAGTACCGCGAAGGGGTGCTGGTGGCGGCTGTGGCATGGGCATTCGTGAAACGGATCCCTTCGGAAGCCAGTCTGTCCACGTTCGGAGTTTCTACATTCTTGGCTCCGTAGCATTTTAAATCTCCATATCCCAGGTCGTCTGCCAGGATGACGATCACATTCGGTTTCTCAGGATCTTGCGTGTGGTTCTTCTGAACACCCTCTGCCGCCACACTGTGGCAAGTGGCTAGTGTGGCAAGCAGGGAAAGGCCTGTATAATTTCTACTTCTCATTTTTATTTATTTAAGGCTTGATTGGATCTTATTTTACCGGCACCAAGGTGAAACCCCAATGGTATTCCTTATTGGCGGGCATCGTATGTTCCGGCAACGGACGGTCTCCCCAGCTGTCATAGCCGGCCACACCTTGTTGTTTCATGTCGATACATACTTCCACGAAGTTGCGCGGAGTGATATCGTTGACATGCGTCATGCGGCGTATCACGTTTTTCGCTTTTTCCTCATCGTGGTCGGCTACTTGCTCGGGGGTGAAGTTGCTCCATTGGCGGGGGCGGTTGATGGTTTCTTCCGAGTCAAAGTCCTCTACGGAGTTGCGCAGGGCGTTGAATCCGATGGTATGGTCGGCACGTATGAGCAGTCCTTTTCCGCCTTTACGGCTTAATTCTACCCAACGGGTGTCGGTACGATGTCCGTTTTCTTGCGGACGGACATAATTGCCGGTGTACATTTGGTCGGCTGTAGTGCGGTAGAGATCAACGAAGCTGCTTGCGTTACGGTCGATGTAGTTCTCACCCGGTCCGCGGCCAAAATATTCCACCTGGTTCATGTCGGACGGCAAACGGAAACGTACACCGATGCGTGGTACGTTCAGTTTGGAAGAGACCAGGCGCTGGGCGTCTTGTCCTGGTGTGAAAGTAGCCATTAAAGTAGCTTCGGACACTTCCGTGTCGGCGGCCTTCATGTCGGTGGAAGTAAAGGTGATGGCTGCATGAACCACACCGTCGGGATAGATGGTGTATTTCATGATGTACAGGTTACCTGCTGCCAGTAGGTAATTGGCTGTTAACACGGTCTTGTTGCCGTCTGCCTCTGTGGTGACATCCGCCACCTGGAAATTCTTGCTGGACTGTTTCCAGATTTGTTCACGCTTAGGTTCGCCGTTGCCATAGTCGTTGTCGGTCGGTGCGCGCCAGAAGTTGGGCTGGATGCCGAAGCCTTCGGCAAAGTATTCCGTACCGTTTACTTTGTAAGAGGTCACGAGACCGCTTTTCTTGTTGAAAACGAACTGCATACGTGGTGAGGATACGGTGATAACGTCGCCGTCCGTGCTGACGGCAGTCTTGCCGCTTGCTGTATGTCCGGCTACCGCCAATGGTTCGATGGGCAGGCGGAATTGTTCGGAAGCGATATCATGTCCTGCGGGGATCAAGGGTTCCGGTTCTGTGGTGGTCACTGTGAAGTCTACAAAGTATTCCGTTCCGGCTTTGGGCTTCAGTCCGTTGAGGTTGATGTCCAGTTCCTTGGAACCTTGCGGTTCGATATCCAATGATATTTTCCCACCTTTCACCGTTTTGCCGTTGGCCTTCACTGTATAGCTGATCATGTATTTCTTCAGGTTGGTGAAGTAGAAGCGGTTCTTGACCAGGAATTTGCCGGCGGCAGGGTCGATGGCCTCGAAGCCTACATTCTGGTGTGCATATTTCACTTCTGTCATAGCCGGATGCGGGGTGCGGTCCGGAGCCACGATGCCATTGCATAGGAAGTTCCCGTCGCTGGGAGCATTGACACCATAATCTCCTCCGTATGTCCAATAGTCACGTCCGTTTTCATCTTTTTCCAGAATACCTTGGTCTACCCAGTCCCAAATGTAGCCGCCTTGCAGGTTGGGATACTTGTAGATCGCTCTCCATTGTGCAGCCAGATTACCATTGGAATTTCCCATGGCGTGTGAATATTCGGAGGGCGCGATGGGACGGTCGCTGCCTTTCCGGCCTATTTCCTCCAGCCAGGCGGCACTGGGGTATTGGGGCACATACATGTCTGTGTTCCATTCCCAAAGGGCGCGCTCGTAGTTGACCGGGCGGTTCATGCCTTTCACCTCACGTTCTTTCAGCCACAGGTAGGTCTGGTAGAAGTTGTAGCCGTTGCCGGCCTCGTTGCCCAGCGACCAGAAAGCCACCGAGGGGTGGTTCTTGTTGCGCTCGTACATATTGATGGTGCGGTCCATGTGTGGTTTCAGCCATTCGGGGTTGTTGCCCAGAGATCCGCCCCGGCGGAGGTCGTAGTACATGCCGTGGCTTTCGATATTGGCTTCATCGTACACATAGATGCCGTATTCGTCGCACAATTCATAGAACTTGCGGTCTTGCGGATAGTGGCACAGGCGCACGCTGTTGATGTTGTTCTGCTTCATCAGGGTGAAGTCTTTGCGCATCAGCTCCTCGGGAACATAATGTCCGGTCTCGGGGTTGTGCTCGTGTATATTCACGCCTTTCAGTTTGATGGGTTGCCCGTTGATGAACAGGCAGACGTATGGCTGGCCGTTTCCGGCTGTCTGGTCGGTCGGCTTGATTTCGAAACGGCGGAAACCGACTGTGTAAGGAATGATTTCGGTTGTTTTTCCTCCGTCTTTCAGAGAGATCAGTAGCCGGTACAGGTTGGGATGTTCCGATGTCCATGTCCGGACATTGTTGAGGGCGGTCTCAAAAGAGATATTTTTCTGTCCGTCCGCTGTGACAGGGCAGGGGGCGTTTCCTGCTGCCACCACTTTCTTTGCGGCATCCAGCAATTCGTATGCTACGGTTACTTCTTTGCCGGTTGCTGTATGATTGGTTACGTCCACATTCAGTTTGAAGATACCGTTCTTGTAAGTGTCGTCCAGGGTGGACACCACATTGAAATCGCGGATATGGGTCTTGGGCTGTGCGAACAGGAATACATCCCGTTCAATGCCGCTTATGCGCCAAAAGTCTTGGCATTCCAGGTAAGAGCCGGTGCTCCAGCGGAATATCTTGAGAACCAGCGAATTCTTTCCAGGTTTCAGGTAGTTGTTGATTAAGAATTCAGCAGGATTCTTGGAGTCCTCGCTGTATCCCACCTCTTGTCCGTTGATATATACATATACGCCGGACTTTGCCCCTTCCAGGTGGAGGAATATGTCGCGTCCGTCCCAATTGGCGGGAATTTCGATGTCACGCTGATACACGCCGACCGGATTGGCTTCGGGCAGTTGTGGCGGTTGCGGGTTTCTGGGTTTGAATTCATACCCGTGATTGGTATAGATGGCCACTCCGTAGCCCTGTACTTCCCAGTTGCCGGGTACTTTGATTTCTTTCCAGGCTATATTGGCATCCGGTTGTACGATGTTGGCGGGCAGATCTTTGTAGGCATCTACATAATAAAAGTTCCATGTACCGTTTAATAGTTTGTAGTAAGGGCTGTTTTCATACTTGCCGGTCAGTGCCTGAGTCCGGTTGTCGTAAGTCATGAAAGCGGTGCGCGGATATTCTTTGTTGACGGCTACGGTCTGAATATCTTTCCAATAAGGTAGTTTTGTTTCTTCTGCATGAAGAGCTTGCGTTGAGAATGCGCATACAGCGGCGCCGATCAGGCATTTAAATAAGGTTGTCATTTTAGGTTTCATAGGTTCAAATAGAAAAATGAAGAGGAAAGGGCGCTAGCTAGAACCGGCGCCCTTTCCCTTAAGTCCTTTTATGTAAAATTGCAATTATTGAATTGCGTCTGCCAATTCAGCACCCGGTTTGAACTTGGCTGCTTTTTTAGCAGGAATAGTAATCGTTGCTTTGGTGGATGGGTTGATACCTGTTCTTGCGCTTCTTTCAGCAACAGAGAATGTTCCGAATCCGATTAATGATACTTTGTCCCCTTCCTGGAGGGCCTTTGTAACAGTTGAAACGAAAGCTTCAACCGCTTTTTTTGCATCGGCTTTGCTCAAGCCGGCTTCAGCGGCAATTGCGCTGACAAGATCTGCCTTATTCATAACGAAAATGATTAATTATTAAATGTAACACAAAAGTTTTACCGAAATCAGCGACAAATATATGCTTTCAAAATTAGAAATCAAATAGATAGCCTAAAAAAGATGCTCCAAAAATCAAAAAAACGTAAGAGAACTCTAGTTTTCTGTTATATAACAGAATAAAATTGTAAATTTGCGCACAATCAATGTTTTATAAGACGAAGAATATTTATGAATAGTATACCTACAGTAACCAAGAATTTATTGATAATAAACGTGTTGTGTTTCTTTGGAGGCGTGGTGGCCATGAAATATGGAATGAACTTGAACGACCTGCTGGGACTACACTTTTTTATGGCATCCGATTTTAATCCTGCCCAGTTGATCACTTATATGTTTATGCATGGCGGTTTCCAGCATCTCTTTTTTAACATGTTTGCTTTGTGGATGTTTGGCCGTACGCTTGAACAAGTGTGGGGGCCGAAACGTTTCTTGTCTTATTACATGATATGTGGCATAGGCGCAGGGCTGGTGCAGGAGTTGGTGCAATATATACAGTATGTGACTGAATTGTCTCAATATGACAGTGTGAATACGGGGATTGCCGTGATTCCGATGGCGGAATACTTGAATCTGATGACTACAGTCGGGGCTTCGGGTGCGATCTATGGTATCTTGCTGGCATTTGGTATGCTGTTTCCTAACAGCCAGATGTTTGTATTCCCTATTCCTGTTCCCATCAAGGCTAAATATTTTGTGATGGGATATGCCGCTTTGGAGCTATTCCTGGGATTCGGAGCTTCGGGCGATGGCGTTGCTCACTTTGCGCACTTGGGAGGGATGATTTTTGGCTTTATATTAATAATGTATTGGAGGAAAAAGAATGACAATGGGCAGTTTTATTACTGATTTGAAAAATAGCTTCAACAAGGGCAGCATATATATCCAGTTCATATATGTTAATGCAGGGGTGTTCATTGTCACTTCCTTGTTGGGGATTTTATGGATGCTGTTCAACCGGGATGGAGCATCTGTGCTTCAATACCTGGAATTGCCGGCCTGGACGGTCCGGTTTGTCAAGCAACCCTGGTCTTTGCTGACTTACATGTTCATGCATGCAGGCATTTTGCATTTGCTGTTTAATATGCTATGGCTTTATTGGTTCGGGCAGATGTTCCTGTCTCTTTTCTCGGCAAAGCATTTTCGCGGACTCTATCTGCTAGGAGGTGTTTGTGGCGGTTTGCTATATATGCTCGCTTACAATGTCTTTCCTTATTTCAGTGATTCGTTGTATTATTCTTATTTATTGGGAGCATCAGCTTCCGTACTTGCTATTGTAGTGGCCACTGCGGTACGTGCGCCGGAATATAGAGTGAACTTTATGTTTATCGGGACTGTCCGGTTGAAGTATGTGGCTCTGTTCATGGTTGTGACTGATTTGCTGTTTATGACATCGGGCAATGCCGGCGGTCATATCGCCCATTTGGGAGGTGCTTTGGCCGGATGGTGGTTTGCTTCCGGATTGTCACGCGGACATGATGCTACGGCATGGATCAACCGAGGCTTGGACTGGTTTTCGGGAGGCCTGTCGTTCCGTCGTCGGTCGAAAAAGCCTAAGATGGAGATTCATTATGGTGATAAGGCGAAAGATTACAATTACAATGCCCGCAAAAAGCAGCAAAGTGAAGAGATAGACCGCATTCTGGACAAATTAAAGAAATCCGGTTATAACAGCTTGACTACCGAAGAGAAGAAAAGCTTGTTTGATGCGAGCAAGAAGTGATATATGAAATATATTGGTCGTTTTTTGGGATGGATACTGCTGGGCATAAACCTGTGCATGGTGGTATTGTTGCTGGTATGCGCTTACAGTCCTTATATTGATCCTGTGGCTCATCCGGTAGGGTCATGCGCCGGTCTGGCTTTTCCTGCTTTTTTGATTGTCAATCTTCTGTTTCTGGTCTTCTGGCTGGTCATTTACCGTAAATATGCACTGCTTTCGTTGGCAGGAATGATCTGTTGCATAAGTGCTATCCGTACTTATTTCCCTGTCAATCTGTTTGCGTCTGATGTGCCGGAAGGTGCCATCAAGGTCTTGTCCTATAATACGATGGCTTTTGAAAAGAACCGGGCGAACACCAAGGATAATCCGAATCCTGTGTTGGAGTACTTGAGAAACAGTCGTGCAGATATTATCTGCTTGCAGGAATATATCGTAGGAGGACGGCTGACCCGGAAAGAGGTGGATTACGCTTTGAGAGAGTATCCTTATAAGAATTATTACAAGATATCGGGTGCCAACGGCCTGGGCTGTTACTCCCGTTTCCCTATTTTGTCCGCACATCCTGTGAAGTATGCCAGTCCTAACAATGGCTCCATCGCTTATAAAATCAACGTGAACGGCGATACGCTGCTGGTTGTCAATAATCATTTGGAATCCAACAAGCTGACGGAGAAGGATAAGGAGGTTTATCGCGAAATGATGAAGGATCCTGATAAGCGGAAGGTGTCGCAAGGTTCCCGCCTGCTGGTCAGAAAACTGGCAGAAGCGTCGGCCATACGTGCTCCGCAAGCCGATTCCATAGCCCGTTTGGTGGCCGGTTATAAAGGGGGAGGCGTGATCGTGTGCGGTGATTTCAACGATTCTCCTATTTCATACGCTCACAGGGTGATAGGGAAAGGTTTGAAGGATGCTTTTGTGGAGTCGGGGAATGGCTTTGGCATATCTTATAATCAAAATCATTTTTATTTCAGAATAGACAATATTTTGTTGAGCAAGAATTTGAAATCTTACCGTTGTACGGTGGATAACACAATAAAGAGTTCGGATCATTACCCTATTTGGTGTTATGTGGCGAAAAAGTGATTTTACGTACCTTTAATTGACAGCTTATGAAAAGACTATTATTTACGTTAGCGACGTGTTGTGTAATGTGTGCATGTGAACAAAAAACAGAAATGAATCCGTTCTTTGCGGAATTCCAGACCGAGTACGGTGCTCCCGATTTCACTAAAATCAAGCTGGAGCATTATGAACCTGCTTTTTTGAAAGGAATTGAAGAGCAGAATGTGGAAATTAAGGCAATAGTTGATAATCCCGAAAAGCCTACCTTTGAGAATACCATTGTGGCGCTGGATAAGAGTGGCGGAATTTTGGCGAGAGTAAGCGGGGTGTTTTTTGCGTTGACCGAGGCGGACACAAACGACTCGCTGACGGTCTTGAATGAAAGAATGGCTCCTGTGCTTTCCGAACATAGTGATAATATCTACTTGAATCAGGATTTGTACAAACGGGTGGCCGATGTACATCAACAGGAGCAGGAAGGCAAGATAACGCTTACAATGGAGCAACACCGGTTGCTGGATAAATATTATAAAGCTTTTGTCCGTTCGGGTGCCGGACTGGATGCCGGAAAACAAGCTCGCTTGAGAGAAATCAATAAAGAACTTTCTACTTTGGGGATTGCTTTCGACAATCATATTTTAAATGAGAATAACGCCTATCAATTGGTGATCGAGGATGAGGCCGACCTGGCCGGATTGCCCGAATGGGTGAAAACGGGGGCTGCGGAAGAAGCGAAAGCAGCCGGAAAAGAAGGGAAATGGCTGTTCACTTTGCAGAATTCCAGCCGCTTGCCCTTCTTGCAATATGCAGAGAACCGTGAATTAAGAAAGAATATTTACGAGGCTTATATCAACCGGGGAAATCATGATGATGCGAATGACAATAAGGAAATATTGGGAAAAATCATAGCATTGCGATTGGAACAGGCTAAATTATTAGGATTCGATTGTTATTCCAATTTTGTGCTGGATGAGAATATGGCTAAGAATTCGCAGACAGTCATGGACTTCCTGAACAACCTGTGGGGGTACTCGCTGAAGAATGCAAAGAGAGAAGCCGCCGAGTTGCAGAAAATAATGGATAAGGAAGGCAAGGGAGAAAAGCTGGCTGCATGGGACTGGTGGTATTATGCCGAAAAATTGCGCCAGGAAAAATATGATTTGAATGAGGATGAAATCAAACCTTATTTCAGTCTGGAAGATGTGCGTAGCGGATTGTATGCTGTGGCCAACAAACTGTACGGCATTACCTTGACAGAACTGAATAATGTACCGGTGTATGAGTCTGATGTGAAAGTGTATGAGGTAAAGGATGCCGATGGCTCGTTCCTGGGATTGTTCTATGCGGATTACTTTCCACGTGTAGGCAAGCGTGGCGGTGCATGGATGAGTAACTTCCGTGAACAGGCCGGTGAGGTGCGTCCTTTGATTTATAATGTGGCGAGTTTTACTAAACCTGCGGGGGATATGCCTTCTTTACTGACGCTGGATGAGGTGGAAACCATGTTCCATGAGTTCGGACATGCATTACACGGTATGCTGACCAGATGTAACTACAAAGGGGTGTCCGGTACCAGTGTGGCACAGGATTTTGTAGAACTGCCTTCACAGATTATGGAACATTGGGCGGTAGAGCCTGAAGTGCTGAAACTCTATGCCAGACATTATGAGACAAGAGAAGTGATTCCGGATGAACTGATTACGAAAATCCAGAACCAGGGCACTTTTAACCAAGGTTTCATGACCACTGAATTGCTGGCCGCCGCTTTGCTTGACATGGAATTGCATAACCTGACCGATACGGATAATCTGAACGTTGTCGCTTTTGAAAAAGAAACGATGGACAAACTGGGACTGATTCCTGAAATAGCCCCTCGCTATCGTGCCACCTACTTCAGCCATATTATTGGTGGATATGCTGCCGGATATTACAGCTATCTGTGGGCGGAAGTTCTTGACACGGATGCTTTTGAGGCATTTAAGGAACACGGCGTGTTCGATAAAAATACCGCAGATTCTTTCCGTAAAAATATTTTAGAGAAAGGCGGGACAGAGGATCCGATGACTCTTTACAGGGCTTTCCGTGGGGCGGATCCCAGCTTGGAACCCTTGCTTGAAAATAGAGGCTTGAAGTAAAATAGGTTGTGAGATAGAATAATTTAGGCTGCAAAAAATGCTTTTGCAGCCTTTTTTCTCTTTTGACCTTTAAATATTTGTGTTTGATACCGTGGGAATGTGAAAAAAAAACTATATTTGCAACCTTGTATAAACTAAGAATTAATCAAAAAGTAAAAATAATAAATTTCAAAGTAACATGCAAAACAAAGGATTTGTAAAGGTTTTTGCGGTATTACTCACCCTTGTATGTGTGTTTTATCTTTCCTTCTCTTTTGTGACCCGCTATCACATGGACAAAGCGGCACAAGACCCGAAAGGTGAAGCGCATTACCTTGATTCTATGCAGAATGAAAAAGTTTATTTGGGTAGTTATACGCTGAAACAGTGTCGTGAGATGGAGATTGGTCTGGGTCTGGACCTGAAAGGTGGTATGAACGTTATCCTTGAAGTATCTGTACCGGATGTTGTGAAGGCTCTGGCAGACAACAAGACTGATGAAGCGTTTAATAAAGCGGTTGCGGAAGCATCAAAACAATCCATCACCAGTCAGGATGACTTTATCACTCTTTTTGTAAAAGAGTATAAGAAACAAGCTCCCAATGGCAAATTGGCTGAATTATTTGCTACTCAGCAGCTGAAAGACAAAGTGACAACCCGTAGCTCCGACAGCGAAGTCGAGAAAGTATTGCGCGAAGAAGTGAAAGCTGCTATCGACAACTCTTATAATGTATTACGTACACGTATCGACCGCTTTGGTGTGGCACAGCCTAACATCCAGGCATTGGAAGGAAAGATGGGCCGTATCATGGTGGAACTGCCGGGTATCAAAGAACCGGAACGTGTCAGAAAATTGTTGCAGGGATCTGCTAACCTGGAATTCTGGGAAACATTCGATGCTAAAGAAATCGTTCCTTATCTTTCTTCTGTAGATAACAGACTGCGTGATATTCTTGCTGTAGAGAACGGAGCAGCTGCTGAATCTGCAGATACAGTTGCTGTCGCACAAGCTTCCGCAGTTTCTGCTGCCGACAGTCTTGCAGCCGCATTGAAAGGCGAGACAGCAAGTAACTCCGCCGCTATGGAGCAGATGAAGAAAGAACATCCGTTGGCTTCTGTCCTTCAATTGAACCCGAATGGTTATGGTTCAGTGGTAGGTTATGCTGATTATAAAGATACAGCCCAGGTAAACCAGTACCTTGCCATGAAAGAAGTGAAAGAAATGTTGCCGAAAGATCTTCGCTTGAAATGGGGAGTGAAGGCGGCAGACTTTGACAAGCAGGGACGTGTCTTTGAATTGTATGCCATCAAGTCAACTGAACGTAACGGACGTGCTCCGCTGGAAGGTGACGTGATTACGGATGCAAAAGATGAATATGACCAGTTCAACAAGCCTTGTGTCAGCATGTCTATGAATACGGACGGTTCACGTCGCTGGGCTGTCTTGACAAAGAATAATGTAGGTAAGGCTATCGCTATCGTATTGGATGGTTATGTGTACAGTGCTCCGAATGTAAACGGTGAAATTACCGGCGGACATTCCCAGATCACCGGTAACTTTACTCCGGAAGTGACAAAGGACTTGGCTAACGTATTGAAATCCGGTAAGATGCCGGCTCCGGCACGTATCGTCCAGGAAGATATCGTAGGTCCGTCATTGGGTCAGGAATCTATCAACCAGGGTATCGTTTCATTTATTGTGGCGTTGATTCTGCTGATGATTTATATGTGTGCCATGTACGGATTGATTCCGGGTATGGTTGCCAACTGTGCGTTGGTCATTAACTTCTTCTTCACACTGGGTATCTTGACTTCCTTCCAGGCTGCATTGACAATGTCGGGTATTGCCGGTATGGTATTGTCATTGGGTATGGCTGTGGATGCTAACGTGTTGATCTATGAACGTACAAAAGAAGAACTGAGAGCGGGCAAGACAGTCAAGGCTGCTTTGGCTGACGGTTATGCCAACGCGTTCTCTGCTATCTTTGACTCTAACTTGACTTCAATCATTACGGGTATCATCCTGTTCTATTTCGGTACAGGTCCGATCCGTGGTTTTGCCACTACATTGATTATCGGTATTCTCTGTTCATTCTTTACAGCCGTGTTCCTGACTCGTATCGTTTATGAACACTTTATGAATAAAGACAAGTGGCTGGGTTTGACATTCACAACAGGTCTTTCCAAGAACTTGATGCAGAATGTGAACTATAACTTCATGGGTATGATGAAGCGTTCGTTCACTGTATTCGGTGCATTCATTGTGATTTGTGTCATTTCATTCTTTATCCGTGGTCTGGCGCAGAGTATCGACTTTACCGGTGGACGTAACTTTGTGGTTCAGTTTGAACAGCAGGTTGAGCCGGAAACAGTACGTGACCTGTTGAAGCAGAAAATCACAGAAGATAATGTACAGGCTATTGCTCTGGGTACAGACAAGAAGACTATCCGTATCACAACCAACTACCGTATTAATGAAGATTCTCCTACGATCGACTCTGAAATCGAAGAGTTCCTGTATCAGTCTTTGAAAGATGGTAACTTGCTGGGCGAAGGTACTACATTGGAAGTCTTTATTGACCGTGATAATCGTACCGGTGGTTCTATTATCAGTTCTCAGAAAGTAGGTCCCAGTATCGCTGATGATATCAAGACATCGGCTATCTGGTCTGTATTGTTCGCATTGGTGGCCATCGGTCTGTATATCTTGTTGCGTTTCCGCAATGTAGCATATAGTGTGGGTGCGACTGTGGCATTGGTTGTCGATACTACTTTGATTATCGGTGCATATTCCTTGTGTTATGGATGGGTTCCGTTCTCATTGGAAATTGACCAGACTTTCATTGGTGCTATTCTGACCGCTATCGGTTATTCTATTAATGACAAGGTGGTTATTTTTGACCGTATCCGTGAGTTCTTCGGCTTGTATCCGAAACGTAACCGTATGCAGTTGTTTAATGACTCACTGAATACTACGCTGGCCCGTACCATCAATACTTCATTAAGTACATTGATCGTATTGTTGTGTATCTTCGTGCTGGGTGGTGACAGTATCCGTAGCTTCGCCTTCGCAATGATTCTGGGTGTTGTGATCGGTACCTTGTCTTCTATCTTCATCGCTGCTCCTGTCGCTTACCTGACTATGGGCAACAAGATGCCGGAAGAAACAAAGGCATAAAAAGAAAGTTCCTTTTAAGAATAGATAAAAAGAGGAGGATGCTCACATCAGGGGGCATCCTCCTCTTTTTGGGTATAGCCGGGTGGCATTGATTGGCGGTAAACAGGGGGATGAATGTCTCCGGCGGTCTCAAAAAGTAACTTAAGTGCATCGGGCAAGTAACTTATCTTACTTGGCTCATGAACTTATCTTACTTGGTCCATGAACTTATCTTACTTTTTTTACGCTATATTCCGCAGATTGATGCTGCTGGGCTATCATTGTGAAAATTAGTTATCTGACGACTCTTCCGGAGGCGTTTCCTTGCATCAGCCCTTCCACTTCTTCTACCGTTACCTGGTTGAAGTCTCCATAGATGGTATTTTTCAATGCGGATGCGGCAAGAGCGAATTCTAATGTTTTTTGGTCATTGTCGGAGTAAGTCAGCAGACCATAAATCATGCCGCCGACAAATGCATCGCCTGCACCCACGCGGTCTATCTCGTGAACAATATCGTAAATTCCAGTATGCTTTAATGTGCCTTCTGCATAAAGTACGGCGGCCAGCAGGTTGTGATTAGAGGTGATGGAATTACGTAATTCCAGAAATATTTTCTGGCATCGGGGGACTTGTTCCGATACTTTCTGACCGAATTCTTTGAAGCCGGACAGATCTAATGGATACGAAGTGTCTGTCGCTTTAAACCCTACCGGAGAAATACCGAATATTTCTTTGTATTCGGGTTCCGCACCGAAAATGACATCACTATATTGGACCAGGGGAAGCATGACCTCTGAAGCGGATTTGCCGTAGTTCCATAATTTTTTGCGGAAATTCAAATCGCACGAGATTGTCAGCCCCAGGCGGTCTGCTGTTTGCAGGGCTTCCAGACAGGCATCCGCTCCTTCCTGTGACAGAGAGGCCGCTATGCCTGACCAGTGAAACCAGCCGGCGTCGGAAAGAATTGTTTCCCAGTCTATCATGCCGGGACGTAAAGTGGCGAAAGAAGACCCTTCACGGTCATACACTACATTGGAGTTGCGAAATGCGGCACCACTCTCCAGAAAATATAATCCCATGCGTTTCCCGCCATAAATAATGCCGTCTGTACCTAATCCGTAGGCTCGGAGTGAATCTACGCAGGCTTGCGCCATTGCATTGTCGGGCAGCCGGGTGACGAATTCTGTGGGAATGCCAAAGTTGGCCAGTGATATGGCTACATTCGCTTCACTTCCACCATAAGTGGCAATAAATTCGTTTGTTTGGGAAAAACGTCGGAAATGGGGAGCGGTCAGTCTTAACATCACCTCTCCGAATGTAACGACTTTCTTGTTTCTGGTAATAGCTCTTGTATTCATCGTACGTTTTTAATCAGTATGTTAATCAGTACGAAGATACGATCAAAATTTTAGATAAGTGCAAAAAATGTAGAAAAATAAGGCTGTGCCTGTTTCGGAACTTTTTCTGGGGGGGTATGCATTTCCTTCTTTGTATGCAGTGAAAACGGTTGATGGTAATATCATGTTGTCCTGGAGAATATAATTTCTGTTCTTTTAATAGGGGCTTGTGTATCAGGTTGTGAAAGCATTTCACTATCTTTGTGCATTAAAATCTACTAACTCTATGAGACATTTATTAAGTTTGGTCTTATGCATGTTTGTTTTTGTGTGTTCCCAAGCCCGGATAGACAACAAGGCATATTGGAAGCTGGATGTGGAAAGCGGGTTGTCCCATTCGAATGTGACGGATGTGTGTACTGATTCCCAAGGTATGCTATGGGTGGGGACTGTTTATGGGCTGAACTGTTACGATTACTATCAGATAAGGACTTATTTTCATGAATACGGAGATCCTTTCTCGTTGCCCGGAAGTAGAATCTATTTCGTTACGGAGGATGCATACGGCACGATTTGGGTGTCTACTGACGGCGGATTGGCGACTTATGACAGGGAGAAGAACCGCTTTACTCCGTTGCTGCCGGATGCCCCTCTTTTTGTCTCTGTCTTCCACAAGACCGGGGAAAGAATCTTACTTGGTGGCTCGTCACTCTATTGCTATACATTCAAGGATAAGAAAATCAGTGAGATACCTCTGGGGAATGTTTGTGCGGGCCCTTCACGGATTGTAGGCATTCATCAATGGAGCAAGGATGTTTGTCTGCTGGTTATGAGTAACGGACGGATTATAGAGTACAACGAAAGGAAAAAAGAGTGTCGTGACGCCGGATTCGGGCAGCCGGAGAACAGAGTGATTGCGTCTTATCTGGACTCTTTGAAAAATCTTTATCTATCAGTCTATCACGGAGGTATAGTGGTTTATGGAAGTGACGGCAAAATGAAAAAACTGCCGGATAGCCATCACGCTGTCCCGGCTAATACGACTGTGCTGGACTTTGAAGAGAAGGATGGAACGCTATGGGCAGCGACGGACGGTGACGGAATTTATGTACTGGATTTGACGGACTTTCATTGGACGACCAGGTTGAGGCATCTTCCGGAAGATCCTAATTCACTACCGGCCAATTCAATAACCTGTCTTTATAAAGATGCGTTGCAGAATATCTGGGCGGGAAGTGTGCGCGATGGTGTGCTAAAAATAAGCCAGACCTTCAGCCGTGCCTATACGGAAGTCCCTTTCGGAAGCCGTTATGGTTTAAGCAATAAAACCATCTTGTCTATTTGTCAGGACGCACATGGCATGATATGGATCGGCACGGATGGAGGCGGGCTTAATCTGTACCATCCGGAGGAGGATGTGTTTACTCATTTCCCCTCTACCCGTCGTCAGAAAGTAGTTTCCATTGCCGAGTATTCCGCTGATATGCTGCTGATTTCATGTTATGATGACGGAATTTATCTTTTTAATAAGAAGACGGGAAAGTGTACTCCCTTTGTCATTGTCGACCCGAAGATCAATGAGCAGATGTGCAAGGAGGGTTATCTGGTTCTGGTTTACAGGGCGTCTGCCGGCCGTTTCCTCTTTCTGGCGGGCAGTCCGTATATATACGATAGAGAGCATGGAAAGTTCAGCCTTCTCAGGAGCGGGGAAGACGGGGAGACACTGATAGGGCTTCAATTGGTCAGCGTGGATGGCGATGTGGCGTTCTTTCAGCAAAAGAATAAAATATTAAAAGCCGATCTGGCAGATCATACCCTTTCCGTTTTCTACCGGATAACCGATGGCGAGCAGGTGGAAGTGGTAAGCAGGGATGATCAAGGCCTTTTCTGGATAGGCACGGATCATGGGCTGAGAAGGCTGGATCCCGTGACCCAAAGATACGAGAAGATTGAGACGAACCTGTTCAAACGGGTATCGGCCATACAGACCGACCATAACAACCAATTGTGGATTGGCGCGCAGAATATGCTTTTCTCTTATGACACCCGGCTGAAGACTTTTTTTATTTTAGGTGGTCCGAATGACTATTTTCCGAATGAGTTATCCACTATCTATGCGCCGCCATCCTATAAAGAATATATTTATCTGGGGGGCATTCACGGATTGCTCCGGATCAATAAAAAGATTGTTCAGGCTAGTGACAGCATTGAGATCCGACTGGCGGATATTGTGCTGGACGGGGTCTCTTTAGGTAAGGATAGGCAGGCGGAAACAGGTGTTCAAATTCCGTGGAATTACAAATCGTTCCAGCTGAAAATAAGAAATGCGGAGAGAGACATTAACCGGAAATACATTTACCGATATATGGTAAATCACAATCATGAGCGTATAGACATAGAATCTTATGACCCTGTACTTTCCATGCCCCTGCTGGCTTCGGGCAATTATTCGGTCTCGGTGTCTTTTTATACTCTTAATGGCGTTTGGAGTGAACCGGTGCGGTTATTGGAGTTTGACGTGATGCCTCCTTGGTATAGAGACGCTAGAATCAGAGGACTCCTGCTGCTCATTCTGGTGGCTTTCCTTTATTGGAGGATCGCTGCGATGCTGAAAAAGAAGGAAGCGAAAGCGCAAAAGAAGATGGAGGAGGTACTGGAGAGCACCAGTCAGGAGAAAGTGCACTTCTTGTTGAATGTGAGTCATGAATTGCGTACCCCCTTGACATTGATCTATTCTCCTTTGCACAAACTGCTTGAAAAATTGGAGCAGCCGGAGATGGGTGGTGACGAGAGAAAGGAATTACGTACCCAGTTGATCAGCGTGCACAGGGCGGCTGACCGGATGAAGTCCATTATAAACATGACTTTGGATATCAGTAAGATTGATAGCGAGGAGTATAAGCTACAGCTGATGCCTCATGCGGTGAATGAGTGGATTTACGCTGTTGCCGAGGGGTTCAAGTATGAGGTGGAGGATAAGTCCATGGAACTGGACTTCCGGCTGGAAGAGTTGCCTTCCCCTCTTCGTTTTGATGATAGGAAATGTGAAATCATTCTTTCCAATTTGCTGATGAATGCTTTGAAGTTCTCTCCGGTTGGCGGGCGGATAGCTATTTCCACGATGCGGCATGACGGGTATCTGCGGATCAGTGTCGCCGACCAGGGACCCGGATTGGGTGATATCCATCCGGAGAAATTGTTTGCCTGGTTTTACCAGGGAGCTCATACCAAAGGAGGGACCGGTGTGGGGCTGGCATACAGCAAAGTGTTGGTAGAGAAGCATGGAGGAACGATAGGAGCCTGCAATAATGCCGATGGAGGGGCCACTTTCTACTTTGAACTGCCGCTCCTTGTACAGGAAGACGAGGTGGAAAAGAGGATTCCGGAAGTCCCTCCGTTTTTTTCTTCGCCTCTTTCCATCGAGACCGACGGACATACGGAGCTCAATCTTGCCGAGTACTCCATACTGATTGTGGAGGATAACCGCGAATTGTGCGAGTTCTTGGAAAAGGCGTTGAGGGACGATTACAAGGCGGTCCTTACGGCTTATGACGGAGAGCAGGCTTGGGAAGTGTTGTCCCAACAGGCGGTAGACCTGGTTATCAGTGATGTCATGATGCCTCATGTGGGAGGATACGAACTGTGCCGGCGGATCAAGTCGGATGAGCTGTCAAGCCATATACCGGTAGTACTGCTCACCGCACTGGGCGATACAAACAGCATGGGGACAGGATACAGGATGGGAGCCGACGCCTATGTGTCAAAGCCGTTTGACATGGAGGTGCTTCAGCAGATGCTGCGCAGCCAGTTATGGAACCGCGAATTATTGAAGAAGCAATACCGGGAGAAGTTTATCCGGGTGGCTCCTGCCCAACCTGCCGGAGGCATGACTCCCGACGAGCTTTTCCTGGAGAAACTTAATCAATTGATTCTGGACAATCTCTCCTCAGGAGAACTGAATGTAACCTTCCTGACTCAAGAAATGGGTATCAGCCGCACACCGCTGTATGCCAAGTTAAAAGCGTTGACAAATTTGGGGGTGAATGACTATATCAACCGGATGAGGATAGAAAAAAGCGTAGAGCTGTTGCTTCATTCCTCCCTGCCTATCTCCGAAATTTCCGAGAAGGTGGGATTTGAATACCACCGCTATTTCAGCACCCTGTTCAAACAGGTAAAGGGAATGTCACCCCGACAGTTCCGCCAGGAGGGCAAAATTTCCTGATTTGTACTTATATTCAAGGAAATTCCTTGAAAAAGAACGATAAATGAAGTAAAGAGACGTATTCATGAAGTCTCTTTACTTGCCTTATTATACCTTCGCGACAACAAAAACAATATAATTTAATTCCTGGGAAATAATTATAAATCTAACGTTTACTATGAGAATGATGCTGATCGTTTCTTGATGTATAGAGAAGTGTTCTCTGAACGAAGTCAGTGAGTTGGTTCCTTATATTGAGAATTCGTATTTATTTATAAAAAACATTTTATTATGGAAGTTAACCTTATTAAGAATTTAAGAAGAACCCAGATGGTGAACTATGGCAAAATACTAGGTGCCGGTTGTTGTCTGTTATGTGCGGTTCCGGTTTTTGCCGCAGGATCATTGACCGAAACTCCGTCTGTTTATGTGTCGCAGCAGACTGTGAACCAGTGTACCGGTGTCGTGAAAGATGTGACCGGTGAGACGGTTATCGGAGCCTCTGTTGTAGTGAAAGGGACTACGAATGGTACCATTACCGGCATAGACGGTAGCTTTATGCTGCCCGATGTGAAAAAAGGTGATGTCATTCAAATTTCTTTTGTCGGCTATGTAACTCAAGAAGTGGTTTGGAAGGGCGGCCCTCTCAATATTACGCTGAAAGAAGATGCACAGGCGCTGGAAGAAGTGGTGGTAGTGGGATATGGAACACAGAAAAAGGTGAACCTGTCCGGTGCGGTGGCACAAGTGTCGGGTGAGGTACTCGAGAACAGACCGTTGGCCAATGTGGGTGCCGGCTTGCAGGGTGTCATCCCTAACCTTAACATCAATATGAACAGTGGCGCGCCGGGTCAGGGAGCCAGCTTTAATATCCGTGGTAATACCTCTCTGAATGGAGGATCTCCCTTGGTCTTGGTCGATAATGTGCAGATGGACCCCAACTTGCTTAACCCCGAAGATATTGCCTCTATCTCCGTATTGAAGGATGCCTCATCGGCAGCCATTTACGGTGCCCGTGGTGCGTATGGTGTGATTCTGATTACCACCAAGAACGGAAAGAAATCGCAAAAGGCTCAAATCTCGTTGTCTGCCAACGGCTATTGGCAAAGCCCTGTAGTCAAGGTAGAGGGAATCAACTCGATGGAATATCTGGAGATGATAGACCGTGCCAACAAACACAACGGCAGCAGCAGTGAGCATTACTTCAATCCCAAAATTTATGAATACGCCAAGAAATATTTCGATGATCCGGTAAATAACAAGCCTGTGTTCTATGATCCGGACATGGATCCCACCAGATATCAGTATTGTGGTAACACGGACTGGTGGAACGAAATTTACAAGAAAGCCAGTTTCTCGCAGCAGTATAACCTGAATGTAAGTGGAGGTACCGAAAAGACAACCTACTACGCATCGCTGGGCTTTGCCGATCAAACCGGTTTGCTGAAGGCGGACAAAGATAACTACAAACGGTTTAACATGAACCTGAACTTGTCCACTGACATTACCAATTGGCTGAACTTCTCCGCCAAGGTGATGCACACCTATACGAAAGAAGGACACCCCGGTGGAGGTATGTCACAGAGTATGCTGGGAACCTATACCGGATACTTCAAGAACGACCTTAGCCCGCTGATGCCGGTGAAACATCCGGACGGACACTACTCGGGACAGGGAAATTCAACCAATCCGGTAGCTATACAGGAACTGGGAGGACAGGAAAATATACGTCAGAATGACTTGTGGATTACAGGAGCATTGCGCATAACCCCTGTAAAGGGACTGACCATTACTACAGACTACACCTTCAACGGCTGGTTCCGCAATGGTAAAAGACATGTCAGACCTTTCTTGGAATACCGGGCCGTACCGGGAGCCGAGGCACTGTATCCCTGGACGAAGGTCAGCAGCGTAAACATGTATAACAATGAAGACTACTATCAGGCATTCAATGCGTTTGCCGAGTACCAGCTTACCTTGGACAAGGTGCACAACTTCAAGGCGCTGGCGGGTTATAACCAAGAATATAAACACAGCCGCGGATTTAACGCTTCCCGCCAGGGACTTATTGACACGGACAATCCGGCCCTGAACCTGGCGACCGGTGAAAGAGGAGTCGGTGCCTCGGAAACACACTGGGCCATCAATGGCGTCTTTGTCCGTCTGAATTATGATTACAAACAGCGGTATTTGCTGGAACTGAACGGACGTTACGACGGTTCTTCCCGTTTCCCGAAAGACGACCGTTACGCTTTCTTCCCTTCCGGCTCGGTAGCCTGGAGAATCTCGGAAGAGGCTTTCTGGACTCCTCTCAAGAATGTATGGAATGACATGAAGATCCGTGCTTCATACGGTAGTCTGGGCAATCAGGCGACCGGTGACCTGGGCAACTTCTACTATCTGCCTTCTTATGGAGTAAATTCCAATATGGGCTATATCCTGGAAGGGGCGCGTCCGGTAGCTGTCGGACCTTCAGGACTGGTGAGCAACTCGTTTACCTGGGAGACTGTCAATCAGATGGACTTCGGTTTTGACGCTTCTTTCTTCAACAACCACCTTACAGCGACTTTCGACTGGTATCGTCGTGATACCAAGAATATGCTGACCCGCGGACAGGAACTTCCTTCTGTACTGGGTACGGGAGTCCCTAATGAAAATGCGGCCGATATGAAGACTACGGGATATGAACTCTCTTTAGGATGGAATGGCAGCGTGGGCAACGGATTCAATTATTATGTAAAGGCGATCCTGTCCGATTATACTTCGGAAATTACACGCTTCAGTAACGAAACAGGCTCTTTGGGATCATACTATGTAGGCCGGAAGCTGGGAGAAATCTGGGGACTTGTGTCCGACGGCTTGTTCCAGAGCGATGAAGAAGCGGCCAAAGCCAACCAGTCCGCCGTATGGGGAGGAACCTGGAAAGCGGGGGATGTGCGCTATGTGGACTTGGACGGTGATGGAAAAATCAGCTACAAGAGCAGCACTTTGGGCGACCCGGGCGACCGCAAGATTATCGGTAACAGCACACCTAGATACCAATACGGGTTTACTGCCGGATTCACTTATAAAGGCTTCGATTTTGAGATGATATGGCAAGGTATCGGCAAAAAAGACGTGATGTTGGGTGGCGAGCAATTCTGGGGATTCCAGGACGAATGGGGCGTACCGGTGAAAACGACACTGGACTACTGGACCGAAGATAACCGCGATGCTTACTTACCGGCTCCGGGATGGAGCAACTGGGGAAACCGTCAGACTTGTTCGCGCTATTTGCAGGACGCTTCTTATCTTCGCCTGAAGAATGTGACGTTGGGATATACCCTGCCGCAAGCATGGGTGACCAAGGCCGGCTTGAACAAAGTGAGAGTGTATGCCAATGGTGAAAACCTGTTGACCTTTACTTCTCTTGTCGAGTCCTTCGACCCCGAGACTTTAAATAATTTGACTTATCCTATCACCCGTAAAATTTCGGTAGGTATTAATGTTACGTTTTAACCCCTAAAAAGAATAGAAAGATGAAATATAAATATTTATTAGCAGGAGTGGGCTTTATGGCCTTGATGAGTTCCTGTGAGTTTACCGATATCTCTCCCAAGGATTCACTGACTGACAAGTCTTATTGGGGTAAAGCAGAGGATTTGAAACTGTATGCTAACAACCTTTACACCATGTTCCCGGGGCCGGACTATAACCTGGACAGTCAGAGTGACGACTGTGTAAGCACTACCGCCAACGCCACTCTGTTTGATGATGTAACCGTGCCCGGTTCGGGAGGTGGATGGAGTTGGGGAAACATACGCATTTGTAATTTCTTCTTAAACAGATACCATACAGCGGTGGGTTCTGAGAGTGAGATAAACCGTTATGTGGCGGAAGTGCGTTTCTTCAGAGCATTGGATTATTTCTCCAAAGTAAAATCCTTTGGCGATGTGCCTTGGTATGAAAGCGATTTGAAAGCCGATGACAAGGAATTGCTTTACAAGGCGCGCGATCCCAGGAATTTTGTTATCGGTAAAATAATAGAGGATTTGGAATTTGCCGCCCAGTGGCTGCCTACCCCCGATAAGGCAGGGACCGGAAGACTACATAAATATGTGGCGTATACCCAGCTTTCGCGTGTTTGCCTGTACGAAGGTACACACATGAAATATCACAATGAAAGCGGCAGCATTACTTCACAGGCGCTTTTGGAGAAAGCCGTGAAGGCAGCCGAAGCGGTGATGGCGTCAGGATTGTATGATATTGTGAAAGCTACGGATGCCGGATGCGGACAGCAGGCTTTCGAGGGATATCCCTTATATTATGGCAACCTTTTCATTCAGGAAGATTTGACCGGGAACAAAGAATGTATTCTGCCCCGGATCTATATAAAAGACTTGCTGATGCATTGGCTGGGGCGTGACTATGCGAAAAAAGGACTGGGGTATTCCAAAGACTTCCTGGAAACATTCTTGTTCAGAGACGGAAAGCCCATTTCAGCGCATAAGGAATATGATGATGCCACCTTGGAAAAGGAACTGGCGGACAGAGATCCACGTATGTATCAGATTATCAACAACCCCCATCGTCCCACTTTGATTGACTTGGAAGGTGTGCATGTATGGGAAAGTCAGAACATTGCTCCTAATCAGGGTGTGTCGGGCTATAATTTGACTAAATATTTGTCTCCGATACCCGATCAGAATGAAGCGAACAGCAGTACTTACGACTGGTTCCTTTACCGCTATGCGGAAGTTCTGTTGAACTATGCCGAGGCGAAAGCCGAATTGGGCACATGTACACAGGCTGATTTGGACAAGACGGTTAATTTGCTGCGCGACCGTGTGGAGATGGCTCATCTGTCCATCAACCCTGTTGTAGATAACAGTGTTGACTATGGTTATTCCATTTCACCGCTTCTTTATGAAATTCGCCGCGAGCGCCGTGTGGAACTGGCTACCGAAGGCTTCCGCTGGAGTGACATCGTGCGCTGGAAGGCAGGAAAGTTATTGGAGAATCCGAAAACTTATCTCGGCATGACACTTTCGGAAGAATCAATGGCCAACTATCCGGAAGGTACTTTCGACGGACGTAAGGTAACGATCGGTGGTAAGACTTATTTGAAGATCTACGAAAAAGCATTGGATGACGCCGGACGCAAATGGTCGGCCAATGACAAGCGTTATTTGAATCCTTTGCCTACAGACCAGCTGGTGCTGAATAAAAATCTGACTCAGAACCCGGGATGGGAAGAATGAGATTAGTCATTTAAATTGTGATTTTTTTAAATGGGAGATGTGTCAGCATGGCACATCTCCTTTTCTTGTATAAAACAGGTTATGGGCAAGTTCCGGCTTATGCCGGGGCTTGTTGCATATAAAAATGGGAAGTACCTCTCCAAAGGCACTCCCCATTTTATTCATTTAATATAAGTGGTTTATTTATTGAACCGTACTTTCAATTTGGCAAGCATATCCTGTGTCATACTGTCCAGGTCATATTCCGGTTTCCATCCCCATTCCTCACGGGCACAAGTGTCATCCAGTGAGTTCGGCCATGATTCGGCGATAGCCTGACGTAGCGGATCTACCTTGTATTCCATTTGGAAATCGGGCATATACTTCTTTATATTGTTATAGATGATTTCCGGATCAAAGCTCATAGACGCAATGTTGAACGAATTGCGATGAACCAGTTTGTCGGGGTTCGCTTCCATTATTTCAATGGCTGCACGTAAGCCGTCAGGCATATACATCATGTCCATGAATGTGTTGGCTGCGATAGGACATTCAAATTTTTCACCTTTTACAGCCGAGTAGTAGATATCTACTGCATAGTCAGTGGTTCCGCCGCCCGGAGGTGTGACATACGAGATTAATCCGGGGAAACGGACGGAGCGGGTATCTACGCCGAAACGGATATGGTAGTAGTCACTCAGTAATTCTCCCGATACTTTGGTCACTCCGTACATGGTGCGCGGATTACGGATGGTATCTTGTGGAGTCTTGTCTTTGGGTGTGTTGTTTCCGAATACACCGATAGAACTTGGAGTGAATACGGCGCATCCCATTTCACGTGCCACTTCCAATACGTTGAACAATCCTCCCATCCCGATTTTCCAGGCCAGTTGAGGTTTGGCTTCCGCTACTGCCGACAGTAAAGCTGCCAGATTGTAAATGGTGTCGATGTTGTACTTTGATACAGTCTCGGCGATTTGTTGTTCATTAGTGATATCTACAATGGCAGAAGGACCTGACTCTTTTAATTCCCCTTTAGGCTCGGCACCGGGAATGTATCCAGCTACGATGTTACCATTATAAATACTTCTTAATTTCATGGTTAGTTCCGAACCGATCTGACCGGTGGAGCCGATAATTAATACATTTTTCATAGTTTGCTATTTGCTATAAATTTCCTTTTGGAAGCAAAGATAGAGAGAAAACTGCATATTTTATCAAAAAATTCTCTATAATTTAACCGGATATCGAAAAAAAATAAGAACTTTGTCAAACAGGACTGATTTTTTAATTCAAACTTATATACTTAATAAAAAAAGCAAAGCTATGTATGATAAAATGAAGGAGTTCCTTGCGAAGGAACTGGCTGATATTAAAGCGGCCGGACTGTATAAAAATGAACGGATCATTACCACACCTCAGCGTGCGGACATCAAGGTGAATGACGGAGAAGATGTGTTGAACTTTTGTGCCAACAATTATTTGGGCTTGTCAGATAACCAACGTTTGATCAATGCGGCTAAAGAGGCGATGGACACGCATGGCTTCGGTATGTCTTCCGTACGCTTTATCTGCGGAACTCAGGATTTGCACAAGCAACTGGAAGCTGCCATCTCTGATTATTTTAAAACAGAAGACACCATACTTTATGCTGCTTGTTTCGATGCTAACGGTGGCTTGTTCGAGCCGCTGTTTACAGAAGAAGACGCTATTATTTCGGATGCGTTGAATCATGCGTCTATTATAGATGGTGTACGCTTGTGTAAGGCAAAACGCTATCGTTACGCTAATGCCGACATGGCTGACCTGGAACGTTGTTTGCAGGAAGCGCAGGCGCAGCGTCACCGCATTATTGCTACAGATGGTGTATTCTCGATGGATGGCAATGTAGCTCCCTTGGATAAGATTTGTGAACTGGCGGAAAAATATGACGCATTGGTAATGGTGGATGAATCTCATTCAGCCGGTGTGGTAGGTCCTACAGGACATGGTGTGGCCGAACAATTTAATGTGTACGGTCATGTGGATATCTTTACCGGCACATTAGGCAAGGCATTTGGTGGTGCGATGGGAGGATTCACTACCGGAAAGAAAGAAATTATTGATATGTTGCGCCAGCGTTCACGTCCTTATCTGTTCTCTAATTCTGTAGCCCCTGCCATCATTGGCGCCAGTCTGGAAATGTTCAAGATGCTGAAAGAAAGTGATGCTTTGCATACCAAGCTGATGGATAATGTGAATTATTTCCGTGACAAGATGCTGGCTGCCGGCTTTGACATCAAACCAACTCAGAGCGCGATTTGTGCTGTGATGCTTTATGATGCGAAACTGTCTCAGGATTTTGCAGCCAAGATGCAGGAAGAAGGCATATATGTGACCGGTTTCTATTATCCGGTTGTTCCGAAAGGACAGGCACGTATCCGCGTCCAGTTGTCTGCCGGTCATGAAAAGGCGCATTTGGATAAGGCGATTGCCGCATTTATGAAAGTGGGCAAGGAACTTGGGGTGATTAAATAAGCGGCTCTAAAGATTATCTGGATAAAATAAAAGCAGTAAATGGTTGTATAACAACTGTTTACTGCTTTTTTGTAGCCCCGAGGGGAATCGAACCCCTATCTAAAGTTTAGGAAACTTCTATTCTATCCGTTGAACTACAAGGCCCCTTTGCGGCTACAAAGGTACTCCTTTTTGTTAAAATGGCAATATGAAAGATTGAAAAATGTCTTAAGTGGAAAGAAAATAATCCTTTCTTTGCTGTTTTGTCATTTTTCACCTGCTTTTGAGGGCCTGATAATGGATTTATCCGGCTATGGACTTTCATGTTGTTTATAAAACATGGATAAAAATAATAAATTGTAAAAACGAACAGCTTCTATCCGTTATCATAATGATAGAAATTATGCTTTTAAACAGGTATTTATCTCTGATTTTTCTTGGCTTGTAATTAAATAAACCTTTAATTTTGTGCATTTTGATATTCGAACGTAGTTTGATAGCGGAATATTTTGTCCTTTGGCAGAACTTTCCGAACTTTGCAAACAGTGAAATTTTGTAACCCTAAATAATAAGTTATGGCAGATGAAATGATAGTCAAGGAGTTGGACCAGGTGGTGGTCCGTTTCTCAGGCGACTCAGGCGATGGTATGCAGCTGGCCGGAAATATCTTTTCTAATATTTCGGCTACAGTGGGAAATGATATCAGTACATTCCCCGATTACCCGGCGGATATACGTGCCCCGCAAGGTTCGTTGACCGGTGTGTCAGGTTTTCAGGTGCATATCGGTGCGGGTAAAGTTTTTACCCCCGGCGACAAATGCGACGTATTGGTCGCAATGAATGCCGCTGCATTGAAAACACAATACAAATTTGCGAAGCCCACAGCTTGTATCATTATTGATACAGATTGTTTCCAGAAATCAGATCTGGACAAGGCGGCTTTCAAAACAGACAATCCGATTGAAGAGATGGGGATTAAGCAGGATGTGATTGCTGCCCCTATTTCACAGATGGTGAAAGACTGTCTGGCAGATACGGGCATGGACAACAAGTCAATGTTGAAATGCCGTAATATGTTTGCTTTGGGATTGGTTTGCTGGTTGTTTAACCGTGATCTGACTGTTGCTGAAAACTTCTTGCGCGAGAAATTTGCGAAGAAGCCGCAAATAGCCGAAGCGAATATTAAAGTGATACACGCCGGATATGATTATGGTCACAACACCCATGCGTCTGTAGATCATACTTATAAGGTGGAAACCAAATCTAAAGTACCCGGAAAGTACATGGATATCAGCGGAAACAAGGCTACGGCATACGGTTTGATCGCTGCTGCCGAGAAAGCAGGCCTGCGTTTGTTCCTCGGATCTTATCCTATTACTCCGGCAACAGATATTTTGCATGAGTTGTCTAAACATAAATCATTGGGCGTGACTACTGTTCAGTGTGAAGATGAAATTTCAGGCTGTGCTACGGCTGTCGGTGCCTCATTTGCAGGTGCGTTGGCGGCTACTTCTACTTCGGGACCGGGTGTCTGTCTGAAGTCGGAGGCTATGAACCTGGCTGTTATTACAGAATTGCCACTGGTGGTTGTTAATGTACAGCGTGGCGGCCCTTCTACCGGTTTGCCTACGAAGTCCGAGCAGACCGATTTGTTGCAGGCTTTGTTTGGCCGCAACGGCGAGTCTCCCATGCCGGTCATTGCCGCAGCTTCTCCGACTCACTGCTTTGATGCCGCTTATGATGCTTGTAAGATTGCCTTGGAGCACATGACTCCGGTGGTGTTGCTGACTGACGGCTTTGTAGCCAATGGCTCCGGTGCATGGAAATTGCCTGATCTGGCAGACTATCCGGCTATCAACCCGCCGTATGTCACTCCGGAAATGAAGGATAAGTATACTCCTTACAAGCGTAATGCCGAAACGGGTGTCCGTTATTGGGCATTGCCGGGACAGGAAGGTTATATGCATATCCTGGGAGGTTTGGAGAAAGACAGTGATACAGGCGCTATTTCTACTGAACCTGAAAACCATGATTTGATGTGCCGTCTGCGTGCCGAAAAGGTGGCTAAGATTCCGGTGCCTGATGTTCAGGTGCAAGGTTGCGTAGAGGACGCGGATCTGCTGATAGTAGGTTTCGGTGGAACTTACGGTCATTTATATTCAGCCATGGAGGAAATGAACCGTGCGGGCAAGAAGGTTGCTCTGGCACATTTTGTTCATTTGAACCCGCTGCCTCAAAATACGGCAGAAGTGCTGAGGAAATATAAGAAGGTAGTCGTGGCTGAGCAGAATCTTGGTCAGTTTGCCGGATATCTCCGTATGAAAGTGGACGGATTTGTTCCTTATCAGTTTAATGAGGTCAAAGGCCAGCCGTTCGTAGTCAGCGAGTTAGTTGATGCTTTCACCGAGATCTTAAATAAATAATAACCGTAAAGAAAGTAAAGACTATGAGCGAATATACAGCAAAAGATTTCAAAAAAGGACAACCTCGCTGGTGTCCGGGTTGCGGTGACCATTTTTTCTTGGCTTCGCTGCACAAAGCGATGGCTGAATTGGGAGTGGCTCCTCATGATACTGCCGTTATTTCCGGTATCGGATGTTCCAGCCGTCTTCCTTATTATATGAATACATACGCCATGCAGACGATACACGGTCGTGCGGCAGCCATTTCTACGGGTTGCAAGGTGGCTAACCCGAAGATTACTGTCTGGCAGATTTCGGGGGATGGCGATGGTCTGGCTATTGGTGGAAATCACTTTATACATGCCGTTCGTCGTAATATCGACTTGAATATGATTCTGTTGAACAACCGTATCTATGGTTTGACCAAGGGACAGTATTCTCCGACTTCTCCGCGCGGATTTGTCAGTAAGTCCTCACCTTACGGAACCGTGGAAGATCCGTTTCATCCGGCTGAATTATGTTTTGGTGCGCGTGGACGTTTCTTTGCCCGTGCGGTAGCCACGGATGGTCCCGGTACAGTGGAGATTCTGAAGGCTGCTGCCAATCACAAAGGTGCGGCTGTATGTGAGATTCTTCAGAACTGTGTCATCTTTAATGATGGAACACACGAATCGGTATATACGAAAGAAGGCCGTTCCAAGAATGCCATTTATTTGGAACATGGCAAACCGATGTTGTTTGGTGCGGAAAAAGAATACGGACTGATGCAGGACGGTTTCGGACTGAAAGTGGTAAAGCTTGGTGAGAATGGTGTGACGGAAAAAGATATTTTGGTGCACGATGCTCACTGTATGGACAATACTTTGCAGCTGAAGCTGGCATTGATGGAAGGACCGGATTTCCCGGTTGCATTAGGGGTGATTCGTGATGTGGAAGCTCCTACTTATGACGATGCCGTTAACGCACAGATTGAAGAAGTGGCTGCAAAGAAGAAATATCATAATTTCCAGGAATTACTGATGACGAATGATATCTGGGAGGTGAAATAAGATTTTCATCCTCCTTGCAGGGACGGATCTGCCGATCTGTCTGAAATATGAATGGTTAGTAATGGGCGGTGAATCACTGCCGGTTACTAACCATTCGTTATTTATACAATCGGGATGTCTTTTTATCCGGGCGGACAAGCGGGGCTTTCCGGATGGCGCGAGCTTTAAAGTTTCTCGCCGAATGACAAATCGCCGGCATCTCCCAACCCCGGGACAATGTACTTGTGTTCGTCCAGAACAGGATCTATGGCGGCACACCATAATGTGACATCATCGCCGGGGAAAAGTTCTGCCATGTGTTCTACCCCTTGTTGGCTGGCAATGACACAGGCCATTTGTAGTTTTGCAGGTCTGCCTTTGGTCAGGAAAGCTTTCCAGGCTAGTTCCATGCTTTCACCGGTGGCAAGCATGGGGTCAACTAAAAGCAAAGTTCTGTCATTCAATGAAGGGGCGGCGATGTATTCGATGTGCACATCTACTATGTGGTGCTCGTCATCTTTGTAAAAACGGAATGCGGAGACGAAAGCGTTGTCGGCATGGTCGAACATGTTCAGGAAGCCGGTGTGTAGCGGCAGTCCCGCACGGAATACCGTAGCGATCACTATTTTGTCATCGTGTGTGCTGGCTGTGGCGGTTCCCAAGGGAGTCTGTACCTGCTTTACGGAATAAGTTAGTGCTTTGCTCATCTCGTATGCCATGATTTCTCCTATTCTTTCGATGTTTCTACGGAAACGCATACGGTCTTTTTGGACATGTACATCACGCAATTCCGCCACATATTGGTTTAGGAGAGAATTGCCTTCACTGAGATTGACGATTTTCATATTTCTGCTTTTGTTATGTTGTTGACTTTAACCTGCAAAGAAACAAATAATTTCTAGATTTGTAAAGTACGAATTGCATTTTTGTTACACAAATATAAATCTTTGATTATTACGGAATTTTTTCTCTAATAGCTTCTTTTTTTTAAAATAAAGCACTAATTTTGTAGCGCCTTAGACAAGGAGATGTTGAAAAACATCTTCTTTCAGAATATAAAGAGTAAAAATAACATTATACAATAACCAAATTAAATCATTTAAAGATGGCAAATTTAGATTTAAGCAAGTACGGTATTACCGACGTGAAGGAAATTTTCCACAATCCTTCTTATGATGTACTTTTCGCTGAGGAAACCAAACCGGGATTGGAAGGTTTCGAAAAAGGACAGGTTACTGAACTGGGTGCTGTAAACGTAATGACTGGTGTTTACACAGGTCGTTCTCCTAAAGATAAATTCTTCGTTAAGAATGAAGCTTCTGAAAATTCAGTATGGTGGACTTCTGACGAATACAAAAACGATAACAAACCTTGTACTGAAGAAGCTTGGGCTGACTTGAAGGCTAAAGCTGTTAAAGAATTGAGCGGCAAGCGTTTGTTCGTTGTTGATACATTCTGTGGCGCTAACGCTGCAACTCGTATGAAGGTACGTTTCATCATGGAAGTAGCTTGGCAGGCTCACTTCGTAACTAACATGTTCATCCGCCCCACTGCTGAAGAACTTGCTGCTTACGGAGAACCTGATTTCGTATGTTTCAATGCTTCTAAAGCAAAAGTTGACAACTACAAGGAACTGGGTCTGAACTCTGAGACTGCTACTGTTTTCAACTTGAAGACTAAAGAACAAGTGATCCTGAACACTTGGTACGGTGGTGAAATGAAGAAAGGTATGTTCTCTATCATGAACTACATGAACCCGCTTCGTGGTATCGCTTCTATGCACTGCTCTGCTAATACAAACATGGAAGGAACCAGCTCGGCTATCTTCTTCGGTTTGTCCGGTACAGGTAAGACTACTTTGTCTACTGACCCGAAACGTAAGTTGATCGGTGACGACGAACACGGATGGGATGACGAAGGTGTATTCAACTACGAAGGTGGTTGCTACGCTAAGGTTATCAACCTGGATAAAGAAAGCGAACCCGATATCTATGCTGCTATCAGACGTGACGCTTTGCTTGAAAACGTAACGGTTGATGCTAACGGTAAGATTGATTTCGCTGATAAGAGCGTAACAGAAAACACGCGTGTTTCTTATCCTATCTATCATATCGAAAACATCGTTAAGCCAGTTTCTAAAGGCCCTCACGCTCAACAAGTTATTTTCTTGTCAGCTGATGCATTCGGTGTATTGCCTCCGGTATCTATCTTGAACCCTGAACAAGCTCAGTACTACTTCTTGTCTGGATTTACAGCTAAATTGGCTGGTACAGAACGTGGTATCACTGAACCGACTCCGACATTCTCTGCTTGCTTCGGTGCTGCTTTCTTGTCATTGCACCCCACTAAGTATGCTGAAGAATTGGTTAAGAAGATGGAAAAGACCGGTGCTAAGGCATACTTGGTTAACACTGGTTGGAACGGTACCGGCAAACGTATCTCTATCCGCGATACTCGTGGTATCATTGATGCTATCCTGGACGGTTCTATCGACAAGGCTCCTACTAAGGTTATTCCTTTCTTCGACTTTGTTGTTCCTACAGAATTGCCTAATGTTGATCCGAAGATCCTTGATCCGCGTGACACATACGCTGATGCTGCTCAGTGGGAAGAAAAAGCGAAAGATCTGGCTGGCCGCTTCATCAAGAACTTCGCTAAGTTCACTGGTAACGAAGCTGGTAAGAAGTTGGTTGCTGCAGGTCCGAAGTTGTAATCTGAATTTTACAGATTTAACATATAAAAAGTGGTTCCATACAGGAACCACTTTTTTTTATGCTTGAAAATTTCTAGATTTGTTGCAGACCAAATATAAAAGTAAATGAAATCATTCAGATTAATGTTAGTAAGTGCAGGCTTGTTGGTATTATGCAGCTGCACACCGCAAGGCTCCCGACAGACGGAAGCTGTTGCGGATAGTGTTTCCGTAAGTCAGGTAAATCCTGTAGTAGAAACGATGATGAGCCGCCGCAGCATACGGAAGTACAAACCCGAGGCGGTGGAGCGTGAAAAAATGCAGACTATCATAGAATGCGGAATCAATGCTCCTAATGGGATGAATAAACAGTCATGGGAGATCCGTGTCGTGGATAATCCGGAATTTATCAATGGCCTGACTGAGATATTCAAACAGGAAAACCCGAAAGCGGCAGAGCGTCCGGGTTTTAAGAATATGTTCAATAACGCTCCTACGGTCGTGTTTATAGCGAATGATCCCGCGTATGATATGTCACCGATAGATTGTGGCCTGTTGGGCGAGAATATGATTTTGTCCGCCTGGTCAATGGGAATCGGCTCCTGCTGCCTGGGAGGGCCTGTGCGCTTCATGAAATCACCTGCTGCGGCGGAATATATGAAAAAGTTGGGATTCAGTGAAGGGTATGAGTTGCTTTACGCCATCGCTTTCGGATATCCCGATGAGGCGCCGGCTGCCAAACCACGGGAGGTTGGTAAAGTGAAGTTCCTGGATTAGAGATAAAAAATCCCGGAGGCGGCAACACCTTCGGGATTTTATGGATATGAATGTAGATGGATCAGTTTTTGTTGGCTCTCTTGCGTTCTGTTTCGTCAAGAATCACTTTACGCATACGCATGCTCTTGGGAGTAACCTCTACATATTCGTCTTCCTTAATGTACTCCAATGCTTCTTCCAATGAGAATACGACCGGAGGAATGATGCGGGCCTTGTCATCAGAGCCTGATGCGCGCATATTGGTCAGTTTCTTCGATTTGGTAACATTGATTACCAGGTCATTTTCATGAACATGTTCACCTACCACCTGTCCGGCATATACCTCGTCTTGCGGATAAATGAAGAACTTGCCGCGATCCTGCAATTTGTCGATAGCGTATGCAAAGGCTGTCCCGCCTTCCATGGCAATCATAGAACCGTTGCTACGGCGTTCTATCTCACCTTTGTAGGGTTGGTAGCATTTGAAGCGGTGGGCCATGATCGCTTCTCCTGCCGAGGCAGTCAGTACGTTGGTACGAAGACCGATAATACCACGTGAAGGCATATCAAACTCGATGTTTACGCGGTCACCCTGTGTCTCCATAGAAACCAGATCCCCTTTGCGGCGGGTTACCATATCAATCATCTTGCTGGAATATTCTTCGGGTACGCTGATTGTCAGCTCTTCGATAGGCTCGCATTTCACGCCGTCTATTTCTTTGAAGATCACTTGAGGCTGTCCCACTTGCAATTCGTAGCCTTCGCGACGCATGGTCTCGATCAATACGGAGAGATGAAGCACGCCACGTCCTGATACAATCCATTTACCGTCCTCCAGTTCGCTTTTGCGTACACGCAATGCCAGGTTCTTGTCCAGTTCTTTGGTCAGGCGGTCTTGAATGTGGCGTGAAGTCACAAACTTGCCTTCTTTACCGAAGAAAGGAGAATCGTTGATAGTGAACAACATGCTCATGGTCGGTTCGTCAATAGCGATGGGTGGCAATGGTTCCGGATTCTCGAAATCGCAGATGGTATCACCGATCTCGAAACCGTCTATACCTACCACAGCACAGATATCACCCGATGAAACGGCATCTGTCTTTTTGCGTCCCAAACCTTCGAACGTATGTAGTTCTTTGATTTTGGACTTTATCAGGCTGCCGTCACGCTTTGCCAGTGTAATGTTCATGCCTTCTTTCAGGGTGCCGCGATGCACGCGTCCCACAGCGATACGGCCTGTATATGACGAGTAGTCCAGAGAGGTGATTAACATCTGAGGAGTTCCTTCCAGCTGTTTCGGAGCCGGAATGTGCTCGATGATAGCGTCCAGCAGCGGAATCAGGTTCTCGGTCGGGGTTTTCCAGTCGGTACTCATCCAGTTGTTTTTGGCAGAGCCATAAATAACGGGGAAATCCAGCTGATCCTCGGTAGCATTCAGACTGAACATCAGGTCGAATACCATTTCATAAACTTCATCCGGACGGCAGTTGGGTTTGTCCACCTTGTTGACTACAACGACGGGTTTCAAACCGATCTGTAACGCCTTCTGCAATACGAAGCGTGTCTGGGGCATCGGGCCTTCGAATGCGTCCACCAATAAGATACATCCATCAGCCATATTGAGTACACGCTCTACTTCGCCACCGAAGTCGGCGTGTCCCGGAGTATCAATAATATTGATTTTTGTTCCTTTGTAGTTAATTGAAACGTTCTTTGAAAGGATGGTTATCCCTCTTTCGCGTTCCAAGTCATTATTATCCAGTACCAGCTCACCGTTTGTCTGGTCGTTGCGGAACAAATGTCCCGCCAGCATCATCTTGTCCACCAGTGTCGTTTTTCCGTGGTCCACATGGGCGATGATCGCAATGTTTCTAATGTCTTGCATACTATACCTATATATTTGGCTGCAAAGGTACGATTTTTAATTCAAAAAATATTTGGCTGTTAACGATTATTTTTTATCTTCCGCCTCTTCTTTGTTATTAAATGTAGAGGGAGTGGTGCCATAGAAATCGACAAAGTGCTTTCTGAAGGTGGGTATGTCATTGTATCCCACCATCTCGGCCACCTCCTGGACATTGTGTTTTCGGCTTCTCAGCAACTCGGCGGAGCGTTTCAGCCGGACCCCTCTTACTAGTTCTATGATGGTGAAATTCGTGAGTTGTTTCACTTTTCTGTAAAGAGTGGGCTGGCTCATGTTCAGCATCTCGGCCAGTTTTTTCACATTGAACTCCTGATTTTGCAGGTTTTCATTGACAATATTCAGTATTTGCGTGATGAACGGGTCCTCTATGGTGACCGTTTCCGCATTCTCTTCTTGCGGGCTGTTGTCGGTGACGGAAGGCATCAGCAGTTTGGTATAAATCTGTTTCAGCTCAACCCGGCTTTTTATCAGACGCTTCACCTTGGTGCGGAGAATTTCCGGGTTGAAAGGCTTCAGAATATAGTCGTCCGCTCCCAGCTCTATTCCTTTCACTATATCTGCGTCGTCCGTCAGAGCGGTCAGCAGGATAATAGGTATATGGCAGGTTTTCAGGTCCTCTTTCAAGATGCGGCAACATTCAAAACCGTTCATGACAGGCATCATGATATCCGTTATGATAAGATCCGGTATTTCCTTACGCGCCATTCTTACCCCTTCTTCCCCGTTTTCCGCCATGATAATATTATAGGTGGAGGAGAACAGCACTTTCAGATAGAGGCGGATATCCGCATGGTCTTCTACTACCAGCAGTTTCAGTTTGGTTTCGGGACTGTCAATGGGGTTGGCGATAATGCTGCTTGCTATTTTTTGCTGTTTCTTGTCCTCGGCGGTGATCATTGCTTTATCGGAATCTTCCACCAGCGTCTCGGGTTCGATGAAACAGACATTTTCATTATTCTCCAGGTGCTGTTTGCCCAGGGGGATATAAAGTACCACTAGGGTTCCTTTGTTTTTTTCCTGGGTAATCTGGATATCGCCGTGGTGGGCAAGTGCTGTCTTTTTCATGATTTCAATGCCTAATTCGGGGTGCAGCCGGTTGCTTGGAGGGTTGTAATTATCCGATCCAAGGAAGATGACCGAGGATTCTTCTATCATCTCTTTCCCGTCATCCTCTATGGTGAAGAGGCAGAAATCCTTTCCGTTGATCGTGCTGGTGTTTACAGTAAAACGGATGGAGCCGGAATACGAGATATGCCGGTAAGCATTGGATAGTATATTGCTCAGCGTGAAGATGATCTTTTTCCGGTCAATCCATATTTCTGTATTTATTTTGTTGTCCTTGTCATAATGCAGGTTGATGGGGCTGACGTTGAGCAGCTCATACGATGCACGGACCACCGTGTCGGCTATCGCGCTGGCGGGATAGGGTGCCACATTTAATTGGGGGCTGTAATTTTCCTGCTGATGAATATTCAGCAGCTGGTTGCAGATGTCCTGCAGGCTGATTGAGTTCCGGTAGGCCATTCTGGCTTTTTGCAGGAATGATTCGGGAAAGCCCGTATGGGCAATCATTTCTTTTAACGGAGCGGTGATGAGTGACAGCGGGGTGCGTAGTTCCTGTGCCAGCATATATCTGATCTGGTCGCGCAGCTGGTGGTTTTTCTCTTCTTCCTTTCTTATTTCCGTTTCTTCTTCCAGTTTCTCTTTCAGTTTTACTTCTTTGGCCTTGTAAGCTTGCCGTCTTTGTAATTTCCGGTTAAAGTACATCCATGTGAGCAAGGAAACAAAGATGATGGTCAGGATGTATACGGCGGCGGCCCATCCGGTTGCGGCCCAATATCTGTCTACGCTGATGGACAACCGGGTTATCTGCTCATCTTTGTCCAGCGGATAAGACGGGCGTATTTCCAGCATATATTTCCCGGGAGTGATATCGCTGAGCTTTATCTGATCGTCATAACTTGTTTTCCATTCTTTCTCTGTGGGCAGCAGGCGATATTTCACGGTGTTGGGCGAGGTGCCGTATTTCAAGTCACTTAAATAGAGAATCAAGTTGTTGCTATGGTAGTCTAAAGACAGATGCTCTGCCAGGTGTGCGGGTCTGTCCAGAATGACTTGTCCGTTTATCTCCGCTCCAATTTCCACTTTGTTGTAATTGATATCTATATCGGAGATGCGGAACCGGCGGTCGCTTGAGCTTTCTTTTAAGGCGCGCGGTTCAAAATAGAGCAATCCTGTAGAGTTCGCCCATAGCAATTTCCCGTCATTCAGCCGGCATACATCATAATAACTTTCCGGTAGTGCGTAGGTATATGATGCATTGTTTTTGTTGTTCACAGTGATAAAGCCGGCATTGGTTCCCAGCCAGGTATTTCCGTTCTTGTCATCTATCATGCAGCTTATGTGTCCGTTGGACAATTCTTTTTGCAGGATCATGGTAGAGGATACGGTTTTCTCTTTTCCGTCTATTTGGATAATTTTATCGGAATAGGAGATAAACAGTTGGTTATAGTTGTTCAGGTAAAGCGCCAATACTTTTCCGGGGGTCAAGTCTCTTTCCTTTTCATAGCCGCCGGTGAATTTGATCCGTTTCCCTTCCCGGTCGGCGCGGCGTATTCCTTTCTCGGTGCCCAGCCACATGGTTCCGTCTCCGTCCTCGCACATGGTGGTTACTTCTTTGAACTCTTTTGCATAAGGTTGCGAGGCTATGCATTCGTGTGTCTGGTGGTTGTAGATCATCACTCCTTTTTCGGTGGCAATCCATAAGTGGTTCTGCGAGTTCAGGTATAGCTTCAAGATGGAAGCGGTCACGTCGGAGTCTGCCGTCTCGGGTTTGGGCTGGTAAGTCACCGTTGCGCCGGTGGTAGGATTAACCCGGAGAATGCTTCCCTGGTCGTCGCCGAACCACAGTTCTCCATTTTTATCTTTGTGCAGGCAGTAGTGGTTGCCGGGGTTGCTCTTCTCCCATAGGGAAAAGCGCAGGTAGGGGGAGACGCTTTTTTCTGTACTTTTATAGATGCCGTTTTTTTCGGTGGCCAGCCAGATGCATCCGTTGGCATCTTGTTCTATGCTTTCCACATTCCTTATTTCATTGTTTAAAGGGATGCGGTTGATCTCGTTTCCTTTGAAATTCAGTTTCAGCAATCCTCTGCCGAAAGTTCCTACCCAAAGCACATTGTTGGGCTTGTCAAAATGAATGCCGGTAATTCTGTTTTTGAGGATAGGGTCGTAGTAAGAATCATACCGGGTCAGTTCTATGATGCGGAATGGCGACTGGAGGTAGTTGTCCGTTTCAAACCTTATGGCGGCCAGTGAGGTCCATGTGGCTATGATGAATGTGATTTCATCTATTTGGATGATATCGCGTATGTCCGAATTCTGTATGAGGGATGGCTGGCTGTTGTCATTCAGCTTGCGGGATGTTTTCGTGTCCGTATTGTAGCAGATGATTCCTTGGGTCTGGCCGCAGATCCATACATTATTATTATATAGATGTATTTTCTCGATGTCGTCGGCTTGGGCAATGCCCAGGTCGTTGCCGTTTATATATTCGCAGCTTTTATCGGCAATGTCATAAAGCAGGATCTGATTGTCGGCTGTCAGTGCGCATAGAATGTCTTCGTTATTATAAAGTTTGACCACTTTTGCCTTTATATCTGTAAGCGGCTGTGCGGTCAGTCTTATTTCATCGGTATTTCTCTCAATGTTTAATTCTACGATGGCATTGGAAGTCAGGGCGTATAGTCTGTCTTGCAGCACACAGATATCCAGTATGTCCTGCAATACCTCGGGAGCAGGCGAGGTGAGTGGCAGGTATTTCCCGCGCATCTTGTCAAAGCAGGCTATTTGGTTCAGGTTGGTAATGCGTGACCATAGCAGATTGTCCGATGTCTCATACAGGTGAGTCAAGGAGCGCGGCTCTTTTTCGATCAGGTTGTAATTATGAAAATGTACTCCGTCATAGCGGCTTAATCCGACATCGGTTCCCAGCCATAGAAAACCGGCTTTGTCCTGATGGATTCCGGTCAATGTGTTGTTGCTCAATCCGTCTTGTTTGGTGAGTAGCTGGACGCCACACTGGCGGAAATAGCTTTGTGCATGAGTAGTTGTTAGGCAAAAACTACATAGTAAGGTGATTATTAAAGATTTTATCATCATAAATTGTTTCACTTTTATTCCCCTGTTGCCAGATTTATAATATACAATCTGTCTGATATCATTCCTTAATCTATTTTAGGAATTTCTACAAATGTAGCAAATAATATTTTCATAACCAACTAAAAATCATGGGAATATATTCTTTTTCTAGCATCGGCTAGTCCGGTGGAAAAAGAAAGAGGTTGGTGTTTCATTCATGTTACTTTGTTTGCCGCTGATTACTAGGTAATTGCGCTTGAATGAAATACACCCCCTTGTCTGTGCTCTTTTCCGTAAAGCAGGTATGCCGAGCCCGGGACAAGGGGGATGGCGGTATCTATGATAAAGTGATTATTGTATGCTTCGTCATAAATTATAGGAGAAGGCAGCCTCGTGGTTCCGGGGATTGTAGTAACCCTTTATGGTGACGGGGATCTGCATATATTTTACCTCATTGTCTATTACTTTCATATAAATATAGCTCTGGGATTCGAACTTATAGTTTTTGGTGGCTGGATCGGTAGCCAGACTGAAGCCTTTGAGATACCATTTTATCAAAGACGAGGAGCATTCGGACTGATATCCGCTGTAGTACAGGCTTCCGTCACTGTAGCATTTCATGTTCAGCTGGATAGTGAAAGCATATTTATGGTCTATCGTTTGCTTCATTGCAATTTTCAGCCATGTTTGTTCTCCTTGGGGTGCGGCCTGGACATCCAGTTCTTCCTGAGCGTCAGTGTGTTTGCGTAGGGCGGATAAAATTCTCTCGGCTTCAGAAAGGCTGATAGCCGGCAACTCACTTAATTTTAAGTGATCAGCATTGTTTTCCTCGTATGTGACGCTTCTGGCGCCATACGTTTTTTCCAAAAGATACGTTGAAACGGAGTTTTCAACGGGGTCATTACCATCTGCGGAGCAGGATGCCAAACTCATCATGACGAGCATGGCAATCATTAAATGAATTGCCTTCATAGAGCTATAATTTTTATGTTTCTTTTTGATTGTTTGAATGATTGACCCATTATCATCCGCTGCAAATGTAGGTATTCTTTTCATATATCCAAATTATTCTTGGGCTTTTTTGATAAAAACACCCTCCCTTTGACGAAAATACCTGCTATATGGAGGGGGAGGAAGTGATTTTCTGTTAAAAAGGGGTGTTTCTGTCAAGGTGAAAGGAATCTCGTCCACAGGTGGGGAAAATGCCGTTGGTGCTTCGTCCGGTCGTTGGAATGTTTTTCAGGGGATGGCCGGATGAAAACAGGAGGTAAGACTGTTTTTTATTCATTTTTCATTTTGCCGAAACCACCTCTTAATAAAGATCAATTCGCCAATATCCTGTTAAAACAATAGAGCCTACCTTTGTGATGTGAAAAATAACTTAGCTAGAGAGAATAGAATATGGTAATACGAAGATTTTTATTTTCATTGGTGTGTCTGCTGGCTTCTTCCTTATTTATACATGGACAGATAGCTGTTAAGACGAATGTGGCGATGGATGCTGTCGCCATACCAAACCTGGGAGTGGAGGTAGGGTTAAGCAAGAAGCTTACACTGGACATCCCGCTTTATTATAATCCCTGGAAGTACAGTGATAGCAAGATGCTGAAGCTGGTGATGGTACAACCCGAGCTGCGCTATTGGCTTTGCGACAAGTTCAATGGTCATTTCTTCGGTTTTCATTTGATGGGGGGCGCATACAATACGACCGGTATTGACCTGCCGTTCTCTCCTTTCGATGATTTGAAAGACTTCCGTTATAAGGGGCATTTTTATGGCGGCGGCGTCAGTTACGGTTATCAGTTTGTGCTGGGCCGTCATTGGAACCTGGGAGCCACTATCGGTCTGGGGTATGCTTATGTACGCTATAAGAAATACGAGTGTGAGGAATGTGGGGATATGCTGGAGAAATCCAACAAGAACTATTTTGGCCCTACCAAGGCCGCTCTGAATCTGATTTATGTATTCTAAAAATAAAGGATTATGAAACTTATACGCTATATACTTCTCATATTGTTGATACCCGCTACTCCGGCAGGCGCACAGGCATTGGCGGGTGGTCAGGTACAGGTCGGTAACCCGTCCATCCTGATTGGTGATAACGGACAGGTGATGATAGGAATGGACATCACGCTGCCGGCTGCCATGGAGCTTTCTTCCAACCGTGTGGCCACGCTGACTCCGGTTTTGAGGACACAGGATAACAGTGCTAACAAGGTGTTGCCCGCCATCTGGGTGTATGGACGTACCCGTTCCATTGTGCAACAGCGCGAGCGCAGTGTCCCTTCGGATGCTTATACCGTTCTCCGCCGCAAGAATGGAACGGAGCAGACGGTGAATTATTCGGCCCGCATCCCCTACGAGAAATGGATGAACGGTGCGGAACTGGAACTGCTGGCTGCCGTGCGCGGCTGTGCCGATTGCCAGAAAGAGGAAAGCACTGCCTTTGTGACCCGTGCCCATTTGGAACGCTATGTGGTGAAACCTGCCGTGGCATTTGTCTCTCCGGCCGTCGAGGCGGTGAAGAACCGTGCCGAGGAAGGGCGCGCTTATTTGGATTTCCCGGTAAACCAGACCCGGATTTATCCTGACTATCGCCGTAATCCGTCCGAACTGGCTGCCATCAAGCATACGGTGGATGTGGTGAAGAATGATGCCAATACCACCATTACCGAAATAGCGATTGTGGGTTATGCCTCTCCCGAAGGTAGGTATGCCGCCAATGCGCGTCTGGCTCAGGGCCGTGCCGAAGCGTTGAAGAGCTATGTCATGAACGAGTATGGTTTTAAGGCGGATTTGTTCAAGGTGAATTCCGTGCCCGAGGACTGGGCGGGGCTGCGCGACTATGTGGCGAAGAATGCTTTGCCTCTGAAAGAAGAGATTTTGTCCATAATAGATACGAACGAGAGCGATTTTGATGTAAAGGAGGGACGCATGAAAGCCTTGGATGGCGGAAAGGTATATGCCATGTTGTTGCAAGATTGCTATCCGGCTTTGCGCCACTCCGATTACACCGTGCGGTATGTAGTCCGCGGATTCAATGTGGAAGAAGCGAAACAGATTATAAAGACCCGTCCCCAGCAGTTGAGCTTGCAGGAAATGTTTCTGGTGGCCCAGACATACGAAAAGGGGAGCGACGAGTTTAACGAAGTGTTCGATGTGGCAGTGCGCATGTTCCCTGATGACCCAACAGCGAATATAAACGCTGCCGCTATCGAACTCCAACGAGGTGACTTGCAACAGGCGGCGCGTTATCTGGACAAGGCGGATGCACAGGCGAGTGCGACGCTGAACAACAGAGGCGTGCTGAAACTGTTGCAAGGAGACCTCGACTCGGCCGAAACGTTTTTCAGACAGGCGCAAGCCAAGGGAGCTGCCGAAGCCGGCGCCAACTTGAATGAGGTGGCGGAAAAGCGTAAAGATGAAGTAATTTTTGGAAAATGACCTATTATAACAAACAGTACAATAAAAGATGTTAGAAGAAACTTGTTCTTTGTGAAAAGCGCAAGGTAAAATCCGGGGTAGAGGAGTCTATTCCCGGATTTTGAATTTTATAGGGTACTATTCATTCACAGGCTTATACTGTTCTTCTTCGATGAATTGAAAGTTCAATATCCGTTAACCACGGACGTGATTAAGTCTAACCACCTAGGTGGTTAACTTTAGTCACCCTTGTGGTTAGACTTAACCACCAAGGTGGCTAAGCAATTATAAACCATTCATCCACCCTATGCACAAGGCATGCAGCGAAGTTGGAATCCTTTATTTTGGGGCATTCGTTAGTGAGGGCAATGCCCTCACTAACGAATATGCTACCACCACTAATAAGCACGTCATTATAAACAAGTTACAGCAAAAGTGAGGGCATGAGGGCATTTTTGCGTCCAACTTTTTATTGGTTAATGACATCCAATACGCCATTGTCGCTATCTGTGGAGAAAAAGAGGGTGCCTTCTATTTCTTCATTGCCTGATGGAAATGACCTCTACAGGGGGGAATCCTGCTGAAAATACCACTGTGCCTTATCGGGATAGGCAAATAAAAAAAAGATACATTTTATTTCTGTTCTTTCTCTGTGTTTTTCTGCGTGAAATGTAAGAGGCGATTCTTTCAATGCACAGGGCGTTTTATTCATGAATGACGGAAATGCCCTGCAAAAGGCGCTCTAAAGTCATTTTGTCAAAGACGCCAATCTATTTTGCCGAAAATACCGATTAAGGCTTATGCGGTTTGCCACTTACCTTTGCAGTGTCGACAAACAAGAATAGAAATTACAAAAAGGAGTTTATAATTTAAAAACTTAGGATTATGAAAATTAAGGGGTTATTGTTAGGAATGTTGGCATGCGCTGCAATGGTGGCATGTACAAACGAGGACATTGTGGAAAACAACAATGGCGGACAACCGGAGAAGGTAAAGGGCAACCTTTCATTAGTGATTAGTTCTTCTTCAAACTCATCACGTGCGAATAGTGAAACCGGTGATGCTGGGGATGATGGTATCGAAGGTGAGTCAACTGTAACAGATGCTATATTTGTATTGAATAGCTTGGGCGCAGATGGAAATTTGCAAACAGGAGAAGATAATGAGTTTGTTTTTAATCAGAGTACGGCATCGCTTACTCCTGAGACTATTGGTAGAACAACGTTTTACAAGACCTTTTTTAAATTGAATAAGGCTGGTAAATACAAGATCTTGGTAATATTGAATCCTACTAATTCCATAAAGACATTGGCTGCTGCTACAAGAACAACTACATCAATTTATCAACAGATTTTGGAGAGTAAGTATGACTATTCAGGAAAAGAGGATATAGAAATCGCTACTTCAGGACATTTTATGATGGTAAATAGAAATGAAATTATAGCAGATGTTAAATCAAACAATTATAATGACCCTACGGTTATTGACGATATTGACGTTGAACGTGTGGTATCAAAAATAACCTATAAGCCTATAAAAGAAAATAATAGATATCCAATAGAGGTCACTACATCTCAAAAAACAATTGATCCTAAAACGATTATAGACGGTTGGTATATTGATCCGGATAAAGGGGCTGTTCATTTGAAGGGATTGTTGCCTGCAACCTTAACTAGTGGTAACTTGGAAATTTGGATTTATAATGCTGATGGTGTACGTAGAGCTTTTAAGAAGACAGGGGAATCGTATGATAAGGACGGCAAGCCGATGTTTAGTTTATTGGCACCTACAAGTGAAGTTGCTGAAATACCAGATTACGAGTTTGTCACAGTGGAAACTGCAGGAACTCAGACATGGAGTGTTACCTTGAAAGAATATGCGTTGGTAAATTTGTCTAAATCTGTTTATACCGTGAGACATCGTGAAAGTGCACAATGGAATGATATGCAATATTTAGGTTTATTGGATTCGGCTCATCCTTATATGGTTGATCCTTATTCAGCCAATAAAAATGCTTCGAATTTAGAAGGAAGTATCTCGGATGACTTCTTCTATAATAAATTGGAAACCGTGCAAGGAGAAGCAAATAACGCAGAGAATTTTGGAGATGATGCTCCTTCCTTCCAAGATCTTCCTTTATTGACAGATGAGCAGAATGATAATTTTAGCGTTGTGGGGCAGAGACTGACTTACTGCTTGGAAAATATAGTAAATAAGGATAAACAAAAGCCGGGATTGGTAACTGGTATTATTTTCCGTGCAAGTATTGGAAATGCCGAGGGCACTGAATTCAGTAATGTCTATTATGCAACACAGAGTGGAAAATACTATCTGACTTTAGATGCTTTGTTTGCTGATAACGGTGGAACGTCAGCAGCCTATGAGGTATTTGAGGGTGGACATTGTTACTATTATTCATCTGATATTTATCATCATAAGGGTGACGAGTATATGGAGAAAGCTATTATGCGTAACAATATTTATGTATTGCAAGTAGATAAGTTTAATGCAATAGGAAGTGCAACTATCTATGTTCCGAACAGTGACGAAGAAGTGGATAATAATTATTATTTAAGTATGCGTGCCACAATTCTTCCTTGGGTTGTACGTTTCAACAACATTGAGTTCTAAGAACAAACACTATAACAGACAGGGGGAGGATTCATCTCCTTCCCCTTTATACCTTTCTATATTCTAACATTATAAAATGATCAAAAGCATGAAAACAGTAAAAACATTCGCCCGACAATTCTCCTTCAGCCTGATGATGGCCATGACATTGGGAAGCGCCGTTGTGTCGTGCGACAGCATACTCGGTGAAGAAGAGGTAGATTGCTCTGTGGAGTACAGAGTGAAGTTCAAGTATGATTATAACATGAAGTATGCCGATGCCTTCTCACGCGAGGTGGAGACTGTGACACTTTATGCTTTTGACGATAACGGCAAGTTGGTATATCAGAAGACAGAAGAAGGCGATGTGCTGGGAGAAGAAGGATATACCATGAAAGTGGATTTGGAACCGGGTGACTACCATCTGATCACTTGGGCGGGACTGAATAATGAGGCTTCATTCTCAGTACCTTTGGTTACGGCAGGAGAATCCTCGCTGGACGAACTGCAATGCAAGATGGACCGTCTGTACAGCCGTGCGGCTGATGGAACGGCTATGGTGAACAGCAAACTCTCTTCGTTGTGGCACGGCGAAGTGACCAAGCAATCTTTCTCGCGGGCGGCAACCTCGCAAGTAGTGACCGTGCCACTGGTGAAGAACACCAACACCATACGCATCATTCTCCAGCAAATGGACGGAGTGACTGTGGAGGTAGATAAATTTGAATTTACGATTACGGACGACAACGGCTTGATGAACTATGACAACAAGCTGCTGGAGGACGAAACATTAACATATTATCCCTATTTCCGTACGCAGGGCGGCACGGACATGGGGACACGAGCCGACGGAGAGGAGGAGGACAGCAACATCAGCGTAGCCATCGCACAGATTACCGTAGGCCGTCTGGTGGTTGAAAACAACCCCCGCCTCACCATCACCAACAAGGAAACCGGAGAACCTGTACTTTCCATCCCTTTGGTGAAATACCTGCTGCTTACCGAAGCCGAAGGACATGACATGACCAACCAGGAGTATCTGGACCGTCAGGACGAATACAACATGACTTTCTTCCTGGACGAGAGCATGAAATGGATCCAGACCAGCATCATTATCAATGACTGGGTGGTGCGCTTCAATGACATGGACATGTAATAACGAAACTAAAAAAGCAATTTATGAAAAGAGGTTTATCCTATATAGTAATGGTGGTGCTCTGCGGACTGTGCCTCTCGTCGTGTGCGAATGACGAGCTGGTGGAGAAGGCCGGAGGCGACGGAAGAGCGCCGGTACGCCTTACATTGTCTCTTTCGGGAAATTCTTCCAGGGCGATTAACCCGCCCGTGGGGGATGGTGAGCTGGATCCTACCACTCCGGAGCAGGGGGCCATTGTGGAAGACGATGTGTATGTACTGGTGATTGATGCGGTTACCCAAAGACTGAAATATTTGGTAGAGGACTTGAGGGTGATTGATGGTTATGCCAGTCAGAAGATACTGGAAGGGACAATGGAGAGAACGACAGGTCATGAACAGGTGCGGTTGGTGGTTCTCGCCAATCTGAATCAGAATCAAATTCAGGGCGTCACCGGGGATATGCAGACATATCTTAAAACGCTGGTGGGCAAGGAAGTTCGTGAGGTATATGACAAGTTGGTTTATAATTACACCGGTTCTGCTCCGTGGAATTTGACCGAAAGACGTCTGCCGATGTGGGGAATCAGTCCCGCCACCGGTGTCCCTCCTGCCGGGCAAAGCTTGGAGTGCAAACTGTATAGGGCAGTGGCCAAGGTGAGCCTTTGGGTGAACGGGAAACAAGGGCATCAGGATACGAAAGGCGATTTTACCATTACCGGCATCACGGTGAATAATGCTAACGATAAAGGGTATTGTGTATCACAGGCTCCGTTGGACCCCGATGAGACGGTTCAGTACCTGACTCCTTATGTAACAGGGTTGTCGATGAATCTGCAGAACTTTGTTTATACGGGGCTGAATGTGACAACGGCTTATGAGGACTTGATTTATCTGCCGGAACAAGAAAATACCGACAGCCGGGCAGTGTCCTTGGAGGTGACTTATACGTATGGCGGTGAAACCCAGACAAAGACCATCGAGTTCAAAAAAGATGGGGTCGGAGATCGGTTTGAGGTGGTGCGTAACCATGTGTATGTATTTAATATAAAAGTGACCGAAACCCCTACAGGAGGTGGCTTGAAGACGGATGTGGAGACTTATGTGCAGAACTGGAGCGAAATACCGCTTACCCCGGGCTATGAATAAACAAGAGAAGGAGGAAAAATGAAGACAATAAGACTGATAATGATATTTTCTATCATTTGTATGTTGGGTGCTTGCACGGCAGAGGAATTTGCCGGTCCGGCGTCCGGAGTGGAGGGCGATGCTCCTGTGGCCATAGCGATATCAACGGCCGATATTACTTCTGTGAATATGAACAGCAGGGCTGCCGAGGATAACTCCATATTCTCTACGATCAATGATGTGAATGTAAAAGTGAATTATAAAGGAAATGCGGTAACCGTCTATTTGATAAAGAAAGGGAATATGTTCGAGGTTTCCGGTAGTGTGGAGAATGGAAATGCATGGGGCGTTCCTGATAAGACAGCAGATGGAAAAGTATATGTCCACATCGATTCCAAACAAGGCAACCAAGCTGAAAGAGTGGAGGTTATTGCCAATTATGGGCAAAAGATCACTTCGTCATCGTGGCAAGGTGTAAAGGAGAGGCTGATTCAGTGGCCGGCGAATTTTAATGAAACATCCGCTTGTCTCCTTTACGGTGAGTCCGAGCAGTTTACCTTTACCAAGAATGCGCATGATGGGGCTCAAGGTAATAATATCGGTTGCTATCTGGCTCAGATTCCTTTGAAACGCCCGTATGCCATGATCAAAGTAAATATCAATACTTCCCAACTGGACGGTGCGGTGACCTTGATACCCCGATCGGTACAATTATGCAATGTGCCCAAGACTTGTACCTTGGCCTCGAATAACAGCATGACGGATTTTGCCTCTTTCGACAGGGAAGGGCAGCGGTATGACTTCCCGTCCGATTTGTTGCTTACGGGACCAGGTGGCGGTGGCGAGACCCAAGTGACGGCCGGGCGTCTCTATCAGTTTGAGAACAAGCAGACGATTCATGCTAAGAACTGTGCGGATGCCTCGAGCAGTGATGAAAAAGCCAAAACCCCGAATCGCATCAAAAATGCGACGGAGGCAGGCAAAGAAGTGTATGCCGCATTCACCGACTATACAGACGATGGTAACTTGGGTCGCAGATGTTCATACATTCTTGTTACGGCGGATTATGAATATAAATCGGCTGGTGCGCATGTAAAGGGGGCTATTAGTTATCGACTGTTCTTGGGCAAGAACATATCGTATGATTTCGATGTGAACAGAAATACCATTTATAATGTAACGCTTGGTTTGCGCGGAGCGGGAGGTTTGAAAGAATCGGGCAGTATGGATGAGAATGATGTGATCAACATCTCGGGAAGCACGAAGGATGCCCAATGGAGGGTGGACAGCGAATTGACTGACTTGTTCATTCACTTCAATGAAGGGCAAGATTATAACATTGACGGACATTTGGTGAAAATCAAAGTGGTGAGTGCCGATAGGCAGAAATGGCAAATCAAAGTGGATGATTTTGTTGGCGCCTCTGGAAACGATTGGGTGAAGTTTGAGTCTGGTATAGGCTGGATTACCCCTAAATATGATAAATACAATGTGATACAAACGGGAACGACAGAACTTAAAATGTATTTAAAGGGATATGCTGATCAAGAAGGGACTTGGAGGCCATTATGGAACTTAGGGATGCCGTATCGTTCGTGCAATATTTATGTGCGTAAACTAGATGCGCAAAGCAGGCCTATTGCGGGCAGCGAGATGAAATACCCTATCAAACAATGGTATCCTATTTGCATTATGGAAGAAAAGCTGTATGTTGACAGAATAGACCGTTTTGCTGATGGTGGTCTGCCTTGGGGAGACAATGGGTACACAACAAAAAAGACGGACGGCCAGGAAATAATAAAGGATTACTATAAGAGGATAAATAGAGCGACCTATTCCAGTGACAATGATGAAAAAAGTGCAATGGATAATACGATAGGTGTGGCGATTAATTCCAGTGGTGATGCTACTCCTGTCACATCGGGTGATAGCTATGTGGGTTTTTATCATTTTTCTTTGCCTACAGAAGCTGAGTGGAAGCTAATAAATGAGGTGATTGTCGATTCCGGTATTGAGTATAATCATTGGTCTGGTGTGCCTTATTGGACATCGACTACAGCAGGGACTCAGTCAAAAGTATATATTCCGGGGCGGGGAGTGTCAGAGAACAGGTCACGAAGTGAGTCGCATCGTTTCAGACTGGTATGGCGCTATAATAACCCTAGTTCTTATTAAAATAAAAGGAGGATGTTATGAGCAACTTGTTAGAAATCATGGACAAGGAATCATGCGGTAAATCGGAAGTTTACCTGTATGAAGAAGGCGGCCGCTGGTATGCCTACCATCGTTCGGCCCAGTTGTTGAAGAAACTCAGTGAGGCGGCATTGAAGCTGAAAGAGGTGTGTTCCTTCTACGGTGTCATGCTGGACAAGGTGGAAGTGGATTTGAACAAGTTGCTGAACGGGCCTTGGTTGGTAACCCTGTGTTCGGACGATGAGATGATGCTGATTAAAAACGACTAATCTATAGAATTATGTGCGAGGTGGTAACGATGTTGGAAAGGGAACTGAGCAATGACGGTTTGATATATATCTACCGGGAAGAGGATGGCAAGTGGTATGCTTATGAGCAGTCTGCTTTTTATCTGAGCCGGATGATACCTGAACTTTCTTTAGGCCGTTATGTGATGGAAGATGCTTTGTGGCTGGCAAGGGCGGAAGTCGATGTAAACCGGATTCCCCAGGAGAAGGTCATCAGTCATAGCCAGTCCGAATATGTATTGCACTATACCCCGTACGATGGATTCCATGAGTGGCTGGCTGGGATAAAGTAAACGCAAAACCGATAAAATAAGCAAGGGCTGAAAGAGTGGATGGTACACTGTTTTCAGCTCTTGCTCTTTTTTTATTCATCTCCGGATGGAGATGTGTTCAGCTCTGCTATCTCTTTCAGTGTCATTTCTGTGGTCTTTGCTATGATGTCGGGGGCTATTCCAAGGGATTTTAGGTTGCGGGCTATCTCATATTGTTTTTTCTTCTCGCCTTCCTGTATCCCTTTTTGTATCCCTTTCTGTTCAGCAGTGGAGACCACGCTATACCAATCGCGGTAGTTTTTCAAGCTGTCTTCGTATTCTATCAGCTCCTTTCTGTCAAAGTTGGCTATTTCGGCCGCTTTGAACAGGCGTTCGAATACTCTTTCCTGAAGGGCTACAGGCCGTTCCATCAACCGGGATAGATTGCGTAGGACAAACATCCATTTGTCAAACATCGTCTCCAGCTCATATTCCGTTTTGTTGAACTTGGGCATCTCCAGGTAGATGAAGGTCAATTTGTCATAGAATACTTTCTTTGTACGCATATCTACCAGCTTCACTTCGTGATGGAAGTAATCGTCGTCCTTATCGTCGAAAACAAAATTCAGAATGGCCACTGTATATACGGCTTTCAGCTGATAATTCCATTCACTCCCTTTTATTGCTTGTTCCCTTATAGGAAAAGTGGCGTAATAGATGCTTCGGTCCTTGAAAAAAGCTTGTTCCCCTTTCTGCATCTCTACCAAAAATTTCTCACCCTGTTCATTCTCACAGTAAATATCGAAAACGGCACGGCGGTCACGTTCTTGAGTTCCCAAATGCTCGCTATTCAGATAGGTAATCTCCTTGATGTGCTCTTCGCCATGCAATAATGCGTTCAGGAAGCTGATGAGCAGTTCCTTGTTCAGCTCCGTACCGAAAAGCAATTTGAATGCGAAATCGGTATATGGATTTATGTATCGTTCATGTAACCCTTCACTTCCCATAATTCTTTCTTTTTTTT